>Ga0209463_1000422_pt1 | contig 34834 bp, 24 predicted proteins | sample AgamicMgSfrz_FD_187169 | JGI IMG/M metagenome (GOLD analysis project Ga0209463, IMG submission 187169) | Agave microbial communities from Guanajuato, Mexico - Mg.Sf.rz (SPAdes) (version 2) | ecosystem: Host-associated > Plants > Phyllosphere > Phylloplane/Leaf | place: Guanajuato, Mexico...
ATGATGACCCCGAAGTTTATACATGAAAATCCTCCTGTATTTTTGATATGTAAACTATAATTATATTTTAGTTAACTTATTATTAATATAGCATTTATTTCATACAAGCGTAAATAAAGAATTTTCTCGAATCTATATATTTCGGGAATTGCAAACGAAAATGCTCAAGGATAATAAAGTGAAAGTGGAGAGGGCGAGATATAGTCTTATAGATAAGTTAGGTGGTGGACTGTTCAACAGAGCTTTCGCAAATAAAAGCAAGCTGTTTCCTATTGTTTTTTAATGGATGTCTACCCGAAGCTTAGAGGAGAACTATAAAGGGCCAGCGACTTTGCTAGCCCCTGTTTCATATATCAATGGTTAACGATACTTTCCTCAACATCTTTAGCTGCTAATGCTCGCCTGCGACCGAGTTCAACATCCATATCTGTCCGCTTCTCATCCAGTTTATAAAAGAACATGGTAATTCCTATCAGTACACAAATAATTAATGGAACCCAGATAAAGCTGATTTCAATATAATGCAAGGCAGTTGTCGTTTGGGTGGCATTTGGCACATAGCCGCCCAATTTCAAAAACACACCTACAAGCGCACTGCCGAGACCTAAGCTGACTTTAACAAAAAAGCCTTGGAAAGCAGCAATCATGCCGGAAATACTGCGATGGTTTTTGTACTCTGAATAATCAATAACGTCTGGCTGGATGGAAAAGGTCGTGCCGAATATTCCATAAATCCCAAGTCCTGTTATTGTTAAGCCAGCAATCAGCATGGAAGGGGAGGTTTTTCCGAAATAAATAACTAAATCGCCAATGATATAAATGACAGTACTTAAAAGCAATACGGTTTTCTTCGGCATTTTCTTTTGCAGCCATGGTAATAGAAGCAGCATTGGCAGACCTGATAATATCCCGAATAATCCTACAAATGTGAGCCAATCCGTCCGTCCGAGATTGTAAGTGAAATAGTAGATGACGGTTGTATTGCGAATAACAAATAGGCCAAAGTAAAGAAAATTTAAGATGAAGAAAATAACAGCAGGTCCGGTTAATCCTTTAAAATCTTCTTTAAAGGAGGATTTGCCTGGCTGGACGGTTGGTGGCACAACCTCCTTCGTATTTAAGAAGGTAAACACAAATACAAACACAGCTGCGATACCGTATATAGTCATTGTTACTAAATAACCCTTTTGATCATCTCCTTGACCAAAGTAATGAACCATTGGTGTCGTAATCGTCATAACTAAAGCGCTTCCAATTAATGCGCAAATCATTCTCGTCGAAACTAACCAGTTACGCTCATGATTATCCGACGTTAATCTTGGCACAATGGTGTTTAAAGGGATATTAACGACCGTATATGCAATGTTTAATAAGCAGTATGTGACATATGCCCAGAGAATCTTACCTGACATGCCGACATCAGGAACAATAAAAGTCATGATCGTAAAGACAGCGAATGGTATTGCTCCAATGATGAAATAAGGTCTTCCTTGGCCCCATCTCGTTTTTGTTCTGTCTACTAATAATCCCATGCCGGTATCTGCAAAAGCATCGATGATTTTGGTTACTAACATTAACGTACCAGCAACCGCTGCGCTAATACCAAACACATCTGTATAGAAAAAAAGGAGATAAGATGCCATTGTACTAAATACGAGGTTGCAGGCGAAATCGCCTGCACCGTATCCAATTCTCTTTTTCCATTTATCCATTTTGTCACAGCTCCTTTTGCATATTTACTTAGTCAGCGTACTGAAATGCTTGTTAGTGTTTTCATATCTGTCTTTAAGTTTTGATAGATTGATTTATATACCTTGTAATAGTCATTATATTTACGATGATTTTCTTGATTAGGCATAATTTTATCATCTAATACCTGCCACTTTTTGACATCGTCATAAGAAAGAAGGCCTGTGCCAATACCAGCGAGCATGACATCCCCCATATTTGCTTCTACATCATGGATAGGGCAAACGATTGGATATCCGGTAACGTCTGCGAAAATTTGTCTCCAAAGCTTCGACTTTGTAACACCGCCGGCAAGGAGAATATATTCACCTAAATATTCTCCAGTTGCTTCAATTGCATCTCTTAAGCTGAAGGCAACCGCTTCCAAAAAGGCTCGATACATATGTGCCTTCGTATGTGCCAGCGAAAGTCCGACAATGGTGCCTTTTGCATCAGAATCCCAAATCGGACTTCTTTCCCCCATAAAGTAGGGGAGTACAACCAAGCCATCACTTCCTGCCGGAATGTTAGCCGCCTGTTCATTTAATACATCATAAGCATTTTTGCCGCCGGCTTTTTCTGCTTCCAATTCAAATTGACATAAGGTTTGCCGGAACCATTTTACAATCGCACCTGCAGTCGCACCTCCTGCAAAATAGTAGGAGAGACGTTTAGCATCATATAAATATGGCCAGACAATTAAGTCTTTTCCTTGCACAGGTTTATCAGAAATTAAAGCTGCACACATCGAGGTACCAATTGCTGCTGCATAAATCCCTGAATCGAAAACACCAAGTCCGATAGTTGCTGCACCGCAGTCAATTCCACTTGCAATAACAGGCATACCTGCAGTCAGTCCTAATTCGGCTGCCGCTTCTATCGTTAATCCCCCGACAATATCTGTTGATTCGACGATTTTTTCAGGCATCATGGAGAAAGGAATATCCATTGCAGCCATCATTTCCTTTGACCAAGCCCGATTATTCATATCGAAAATTCCACCAATATTTCCTGCAGAGGAATAATCAATGACAACTTCGCCAGTTAGTTTATAAATGACATAATCATTTGGCGGTAGGAAGAGCTTCGTTTTGCGCCAGTTTTCCGGCTCATTATTTTTCATCCACAATATTTTCGTATATCCATAGTAAGGATCTGCCCCATTATGGGTAACCTCAAGCAGTTTCTCTTTTCCAATAGATTCTAGAACCCAATTTGCTTCTTTTTCTGCTCTGCGGTCCATCCAAATCATACAAGGTCTGACAGGCTCCATATTCTCATCCAATGGGATGCCAGAGCCACCGTAAAGGCCGCTGACAGCAATCCCACGTATATTCTCAGGGGGGATTCCCGATTTTAATACAGTGTTTTTAATAGATGCTTTCGCCGCATCAAGCCAAACAGATGGCCATTGCTCTGCCCACAAAGGCTTTGGTGTTAACACATCGTATTCCTGCAGATCTTGAGCAATTAGATTGCCATCTGTGTCCATTAGTATTGTTTTTGTGCCAGATGTGCCAATGTCTGTGCCGAGTAAGTAGTTCATCGTTCATGACCTCCTAGGAATCTATTAAATCGCAGTGAAAGCTCCATCAATGACAAAGTCTGATCCAGTCGTAAAGCTGCTTGTGTCTCCTGCGAGATATACACAAATGGATTGAAGTTCCTCAGGTCTGCCCATACGCTTAAGCGGTGCCATTTCATTCCATTGTTCAATGAGTGGCTTTAAGCTTGGTGAGTTTAAAGTAAGCTCTGTTCCGATGTATCCTGGGCTGATACAGTTAACACGAACATTTCTTGTTGCCCATTCAACTGCAAGTGATTTCGTCAGCTGTATGACACCTGCTTTTGAAGCATTATAGGAGGCCTGTGGCTGCGGTACATTTACAATATGTCCTGACATGGAAGCAGTGTTAATAATAGAGCCGCCGCCTTGTTTTAACATAACCTTTCCAGCAGCTTGAGCTGTTAGGAAAACACCTGTGAGATTAATATCAATGACTTTCTTCCATTGGTCAAAAGTCATTTCCTCTGCAGGTATATTCAAGCAGATTCCCGCATTACAAAAAGCAACATCCAACCGGCCGAAATTTTCCAACACAGTATCAATCATAGCGCTTACATCTTTTGGGTTAGTAACATCTGCTTTAATGGCAATCGACTTAATGCCATTATTTTCTTCCAATTCCTTCGCAGTTTTTGTAGCTTCGTCGATATCTAAATCAACAATGGCAATATCTGCTCCAGCTTCAGCGAAGGCAGTCGCAACGCTTTTACCAATACCTCTTGCACCACCAGTTACAAAGATTTTTTTCCCGTCTAAACGCATTTTTTCAATAATACCCATCATTATCATTCCTTTTCGTTAATGTATTTTGTAAAATACTTTTATAAAATATATTTACATAATAAATCCTGTTAAGCGAATAGTCAATAATTAGAATAGAAAAAGTTGGCAGAAGGTTTTTGACAAAGCTGTGATTGTATACGTATATATGGTATATTTAATGTGCTAACATAAAGGTTTTTTATAAAATTAGTTTGTAAAAATGGGGTATTATCATGGAAAATAACATCACATTTAAAGATATAAAAAAAAGTAATTACTCCTCGATCTATCATCTAATCTATCATCATGAAAAGCTTTCCAAACAAGAAGTAGCGAATCAGCTTAATCTAAGCTTGCCAACAGTTACCCAAAACCTTGTTCGCTTAGAAAATGAGGGACTAATAGAAAAAAGCGGGCAATTTGAATCCTCTGTAGGAAGGCGGGCTGCTGCATATGCGATTTGTCCGCAAGCAAGAGTCAGCATTGGTGTTGAAATTGAAAAGAAAACGGTGCAAATAGTGGCGATTGATTTGCGTGGACATGCTGTTCAGCAGGAGAAATTAGTGATGAAGTATGCAGAAGAGGAGCATTATTATAAAAGCTTAAGTCAAGCAGTTCAAGCCTTTATTTCGAATCTTGAACTAAAGAAAGAACAGGTACTTGGGATAGGCTTTGCTGTACAGGGGTTAACATCAAACAACGGACAAAATATTACGTATGGAAAAATATTAATTTCAACCGGATTGAATATTGACGTATTTGCACAATATCTTTCATATCCTTGTAGTTTTTTGCATGATGCTAAATGTGCTGCAACGACCGAGCTATGGGTAAGAGATGATATTGGCGATGCTGTCTATTTGTCAATTGGTCCCCATCTTGGTGGAGCGATAATTATTAATGGTCAAATTTACATGGGAAAAGAAGGGCATAGTGGCACAGTTGAGCATATGACAGTGAATGCTGAGGGTCCTGCCTGCTACTGCGGGAAAAGGGGATGCATGGAAACATATAGCTCTGTTAATGCATTGCTGAAAGAGGAGGAATCATTACCATTCTTCTTTGAAAAAGTTCGTTCAAATGTCCCTTCCTATACAAATAGGTGGGATGCCTTTTTAGAGTATTTAGCCATTTCCATAAACAATATTCACCTTGTCCTCAATAGAGATTTTATATTAGGAGGACATTTATCGCCTTACTTAACGGAAGAGGATATAGATACTCTACATGAAAAAGTAAATGGAAAAACAGCATTCCCAAGCAATGAAGCATTTATTTTTATAAGTCGTTCTGCCGCAAATGGTGTACCTATGGGTGCAGCTATTCCATTCATACAGACATTTTTGAACAAAATTTAGAAAAAATCAGAAAGCTAGATACTTCACTGTGTCTAGCTTTCTTCCTGCCTGATTGCTTAATTTTCTTTGTTTTAATTCCGATTGGTTTAATCTCGGAGTTAACCTTAATATTCACTATTGAGCTTCTTTTGTATATATCCATTTATTTATAGTTTGTTAATTAGTGAGAGAGTATGAGTAGTATTTTGGGAGGCTGTAAGGGGAATAGAGAATAAAGAAAAATTGTAAACTTTCCAATCCCTAGTTGACAGATGGGTAAAATAAGTATAAATTACGAATTAGAAAACTTAATTTTAAAAATTTTATAAAAATGACGCTGATCAGATAACTGAAAGCTGCTACTTTTTTCTTAAAAAGTTGGCAGCTTTTTTTTATAAAAAAAAGGGGGAGCTCTAACTATGAAGAGAAAAAAGAAATCATTTTTTAAAGCAACTGCACTAATATTGGCCGCTTTTGTAACCCTTGCTGGGTGCAGCAGTTCGGAAAGCAGCGGGGAAAGTTCTGATTCCAAAAAAGTAGAATTATTGAATGTTTCCTATGATCCAACGAGAGAGCTGTATGAAGAATATAACAAAGCGTTTGCAGATTATTGGAAAGAGAAAACAGGGCAGGAGGTAACCGTTCAGCAGTCACATGGCGGATCAGGAAAACAAGCACGAGCTGTCATTGATGGGATTGAAGCAGATGTCGTGACATTGGCTCTAGCTGGAGATATTGATGCGATTGTGAAGGAAAGAGGAATCATTTCAGAGGATTGGCAATCGAAGCTGGAGAACAATTCCACTCCATACACTTCGACTATCGTATTTTTAGTAAGAAAGGGCAATCCAAAGAATATTCAAGACTGGAATGACTTAATTAAGGACGATGTTTCGGTCATTACTCCAAATCCAAAAACATCAGGCGGTGCTCGGTGGAATTACCTTGCAGCTTGGGCTTATGCCGACAAACAATTTAATGGAGACGAAACTAAAATTAAAGATTTTGTGAAAAAGCTATATTCAAATGTAGAGGTTCTTGATTCAGGGGCACGGGATTCTACTAACACATTTGTACAACGGGAGATTGGTGATGTATTAATTGCTTGGGAGAACGAAGCGTACTTAGCGATAAATGAATTAGGGAAAGAAAACTTTGAAATTGTCAGCCCATCCTTGAGTATATTAGCAGAGCCACCAGTTGCTGTAGTTGACGATATTGCTAAGAAAAAGGGAACAACAGAAGTTGCTACAGAGTACTTAAAATATTTATACAGTGAAACAGGACAAGAAATTGCAGCGAAGAACTACTATCGTCCTCGTGATAAAGATGTACTGGCAAAATATGCTGACCAATTCGAAGATATTGATTTAGTGACAGTCGATGATGATTTTGGCGGCTGGACAAAAGCTCAGGAAACACATTTTGCTGATGGAGGAACATTCGACGAAATTTACGTTCCATCAAACTAATCCATGAATCATCATTACCTTTGTGATTCGTGAAAAGGTAATGATGATTTACGATTCTTTACAATAAAAGAGGTGAGTAAATGAGGAAAGAAACGAACCAAAGGAAAGGGAAAAAAAGTAATGTTCTTCCTGGTTTTGGCCTTTCATTAGGATATACGATGCTATACATAAGCATCCTTGTTATTTTGCCATTGTTTATGATATTTTTTAACACTACAAAAATGGGCTGGAGTGACTTTTGGGATACTGTCCTTGATCCACGCGTCGTTGCTTCTTATAAATTAAGCTTCGGAGCATCATTTACAGCAGCACTAATCAATGTTGTATTCGGTGTTCTCCTTGCATGGGTGCTTGTTCGGTATCCATTTCCGGGGAAAAGAATTGTGGACGGTCTTGTTGATTTACCTTTCGCTCTGCCAACAGCGGTTGCTGGGATTGCTTTAACGACTTTGTATGCACCAAATGGATGGATTGGAAGTCTGCTAGGCTTTAAAGTGGCCTTTACGCCTATTGGTGTAACGATTGCATTGACATTCATCGGCTTGCCTTTTGTAGTGAGAATGGTTCAGCCGGTCCTGCAAAATCTTGAGCGGGAAGTAGAGGAAGCATCTTCGAGTCTTGGGGCTTCTAGACTGCAAACCTTTACAAGAGTCATCTTTCCAGAGCTGCTTCCCTCCATTCTTGCTGGTTTCACGTTAGCATTCGCCAGATCTTTAGGAGAATATGGATCAGTTGTTTTTATAGCAGGCAATATGCCGATGAAAACGGAGATAACCCCATTGCTGATTATTACAAAGCTAGAACAATACGACTATACGGGGGCGACGGCAATTGCTTCTGTAATGTTGTTTGTTTCCTTTCTCTTACTTTTCTTTATAAACCTTTTACAGTGGTGGACAAACAGGAATATGACAGCAAATTAAGAAAGGAGGAAAACCATTGGCAGGAAATGTACCATTACAACCAAATACAGCACCAGCATCGCAAAAGAAAACGGCTGCCTCAGAGCCGGTGTGGGTGCGAACTATTTTAATCACCATATCACTTGTTTTTTTAGGATTATTTTTAGTTCTTCCATTAATCACTATTTTCATACAAGCATTTGATCAGGGTGTGAAGGTCTATCTTGCTGCAATCACGGACCCTGAAGCAATGTCTGCAATTAAGCTGACATTATTAGTTATTGTAATAGCAGTCCCTTTAAATGCCATTTTTGGCGTTGCTGCAGCATGGGCTGTTTCCAAGTTCCAGTTTAGAGGGAAAAACTTGCTGATTACCATTATCGACCTACCGTTTGCAGTGTCACCGGTTATTGCTGGTTTAGTGTTTGTTCTGCTGTTCAGTACACACGGCTTGTTTGGGGAATGGCTCTATGCTCACGACATTAAAATAATCTTTGCTGTTCCGGGAATTGTTCTTGCAACCATTTTTGTAACATTACCATTTGTAGCAAGGGAATTGATTCCATTAATGCAAGCGCAAGGAACATCAGAAGAAGAAGCTTCTCTGACATTAGGTGCAAATGGCTGGAAAACCTTTTGGTATGTGACCATTCCGAATATAAAATGGGGCTTGTTATATGGAATTATCCTGTGTAATGCAAGAGCCATTGGCGAGTTTGGCGCAGTATCCGTTGTGTCAGGACATATCAGGGGCTTAACAAATACAATGCCTCTTCATATCGAAATTTTATATGGGGAGTATCAATTTGCAGCAGCCTTTGCAGTTGCCACATTAATGTCTATTTTAGCCATTATTACACTGATTATAAAAAGTGTGCTGGAGTGGAAAACAAAAAAACAGTTCAGCAATTAAGTAGGAAGCAAAGGGGTGGTTGGAAATGAGTATTGTCATAAATAATGTTTCAAAATCATTTGGCTCTTTTCAAGCATTACAGGATATAGATTTGGAAATCCAAACAGGAGAGCTTGTCGCGTTATTAGGGCCGTCCGGATCTGGAAAGACGTCACTGTTAAGAATTATTGCAGGTTTAGAATATGCCGATGAAGGCTCGATCTATTTTGGCAGTGATGAAATAACAGATATAAGTACAAAAGACAGGAAGGTAGGCTTTGTTTTTCAGCATTATGCATTGTTTCGCCATATGAATGTGTTTGATAACATTGCCTATGGTTTGAAGGTAAGACCGAAAAGCACAAGACCAGGTAAAAAGGTAATAGAAAAAAAAGTGAATGAGCTCCTTCAGCTAGTGAAATTGGAAGAATTGGCAAAACGCTATCCTGCTCAGCTGTCAGGTGGGCAAAAGCAGCGTGTAGCTCTTGCCCGTGCTTTGGCTGTAGAACCGAAAGTATTGCTTTTGGATGAACCGTTCGGAGCGCTAGATGCAAAGGTCAGGAAGGATTTAAGACGCTGGTTAAGAAATCTTCATGATGAATTTAATATCACGAGCATTTTCGTTACACATGACCAAGAGGAAGCGCTTGATGTCGCGGATAGAATTGTCGTGATGAATGATGGGAGGGTGGAACAAATCGGATCACCTGAGGAGGTGTATGAGCATCCGAAAAACCCTTTTGTATATGATTTCCTTGGAAATGTTAATTTGTTTCATGGCAGACTTGAAAACGGAAAGCTAAGTCAAGGTAAAGCTCAGTTTGCAGTTCCAGGAGTGCAGCATGAACAGGACCAGAAAGCAGTTGGGTATGTCCGCCCACATGATATAACAATAACAAAAGAGGAAAGTGGTCAGGATTCTATCAAGGCAACGATTACACATATTCACGTCGTTGGTCCTATTGTTCATATTGAGTTGAAAAGAATTGATAATGACGAGTTTTTAGAAGCAGAAATAACAAAGGAGCTTTATCGTACACTTGGCTTACAAACTAATAATAATGTATATGTTAAACCAAGTCAGCTGAAGGTGTTTTTTCCTGACGATTACTCTATATGATAGGATGAAGCTGCATTATGCAGCTTTTTTTTATGAAGCCAAACCCTTCCTCCAAAAAATTGCTCGTTACTTGTCTACCATTTTCCAATAGTCTATTCTAAAAAGAAGGAGCTGTGATAGATGGATAATAATACGAAGTTCAATGGAAAGGCGAAGGTGTATGCAGCATTCCGACCAGACTATCCAGAACAGCTGTTGAATGATTTATTCACAGAGTGTGGGCTAAGTATAAATTCAACAGTAGCTGATATTGGGGCAGGAACCGGAATCCTAACAAAACAGCTTTTAGATTTAGGGCTAACCGTGTTTGCTGTTGAACCAAATGAAGACATGCGGAAAGCTGCGATAAAATTACTAAAAGACTACAAAGGCATTACTTTAGTAAATGGAGCGGCAGAAAACACGACGTTACCGCAACATAGTGTTGATCTAGTTACAGCGGCTCAAAGTTTTCATTGGTTTAATGAAGACGAATTTCATAAAGAAAGTCAAAGAATACTTAAAAAGGATGGGAAAGTCTCTATAATTGCAAATGAACGGGTGAATGAAGCGTCAGTGAACTTGGAAATTGCTGATGTATACAGACGTTATTGTCCAAATTTTAACGGGTTTTCAAATGGATTGAATGGTTCACAGGAGATTTATGACTCCTTCTTTAATAGAAATTACCATGAAATAGTGTATGATTATCCGCTAAAGTACAATAAAGCAACTTTTATTGGCAGACATTTATCATCATCATTTTCCTTACAGGAAGGGGATAAGCAGTACCCTCTGCTTGTTGAAGCGTTAGCAGCTTTATTTGACAAGTATGGCGAAAACGGACTGTTATCAATACCTAATTTAACAAAATGCAGATACGGCGTAGTTCAGGCAAAATAACAAGCAGAAAGTCAAGAAATTCTCCAAGTCTCTATGAGAGCTTTTTCAATTGACTTTATTGCTTGATGTTCATCTACACCATCTGCCCAAATCTTAAAGGTTGTGCCAGGTTTAATTTCCAAAGACATGACGTCCATAATCGATGTTGGCGAATTTTTGAGACTAACAGACCGGCCTTTATATTCTAAATGGATGCTGGATTGGAACAAGGAAGCTGTGTTAATTAATAAGCATGTGGGCCGGGCAAATCCTGTGACGGCAATAATGTTGAATCGCATTTCGGTCAATTTTCTAGTTCCTCCGTTCAGTTATAAATTATTATTTTCATTATCGTATAGGATGAAAGGAAAGTGATAACCCATTCATCGCAAAAGGTTGCCTATTCCTATCAGGACACTTATCGAATCCGTATAAATCCTTTATAATGCAAGTAGTTAAGTGCAAAGGAGACAGTATGACAGTGCAAACGACAAATCAATTGAGTGAATTAGGCAAGCTTGTAGAGCGGTTTACAAAAGAAGAAGGCTTAAATAAAACAGCTGTGCCATCCTTGTTTTTTATTCGGGAATCACAGGTAACAGAGCCAATACATGCAGTCTTTAAGCCATCGATTTGTATTATTCTTCAAGGTGAAAAAGAGGTCCTGCTTGCTCAGGATCGCTTTCAGTATGGACCACAGGATTATATTGTTTCATCTGTTCATTTACCTGTTATTGGGCAAGTAATCAAGGCATCTAAAGATGCTCCTTATTTAGCCTTCAAGCTTGAGTTCACACCGAGAGAGATATTTGGCTTGATAAGCGATTCTAACAGCCAATTCGAAAGAAAGAAGAATATGAATAGAGCCATGTATATTAGCAAGGCAGATCATCCTCTGTTAGATGCGGCAACAAGGCTTGGCCAATTGCTGGAAAAGCCAGAGCATATACAAGTGCTTGCGCCATTATACAAAAAAGAAATCCTGTATATGGTCTTACAAGGTCCGCATGGAGCCATTCTGCGGCAAATGGCGATAGAAGGCAGCCAAACATATCGAATTAGTGAAGTGATTGACCATATTAAGCTTAATTATGTCAGTGCCTTACGCATAGAAGATCTTGCAGATAAGGCAAACATGAGTGTGGCAACACTTCATCGTTATTTTAAACAAGTGACAGCAATGAGTCCGATACAATTTCAAAAGAACTTAAGGCTGCAGGAGGCAAGGCGCAGATTACTCGCCGAATCTACCGATGCAGCCGAAGTAGCATTTCAAGTTGGATATGAAAGCCCCTCCCAATTCAGCCGTGAGTATTCGAGGATGTTTGGACTTCCGCCAAAAGAAGATATAAAGCAGTTAAGAGCGAATCCTGTCCAAAGTAAAAATGCATAAGTCATACTAAAAATGTGGGGAATCTATATTCAACCACATTTTTTTGTATTTGCTTCCCTTTATAGGTAATAATAATTGCCGATAACACTATAATTTGGTATGATAACTAACGACCGGTCGTTAAGTTGATCGAGATAAAAATAATGATTTCATCATTTAGGGAAGTGAGTTCACATGCAAAAACCAATTAAGGAACAAAAAATGGTATTAATCATTTTATTAAGTAATCTTTTCATCGTATTTTTAGGAATTGGTCTAATCATTCCAGTTATGCCATCATTCATGAATATGATGCATATAACAGGAAGTACGATGGGCTATCTTGTTGCTGTATTTGCTTTTGCCCAGTTGATTGTGTCTCCGTTTGCAGGCAGATGGGTAGATAGTATTGGCAGAAAGAAGATGATTGTTTTTGGTTTAGTGATATTTGGAATCTCAGAGTTAATTTTCGGTCTGGGAACCAATGTTTCCGTATTATATATATCAAGGATACTAGGCGGAGTCAGTGCTGCCTTCATTATGCCTGCTGTAACGGCATATGTAGCCGATATTACGACAATCCAAGATAGATCAAAAGCGATGGGCTATGTTTCTGCCGCTATCAGCACTGGGTTTATCATTGGACCAGGAGCGGGGGGCTTTATCGCTGATTTTGGAATTCGCGTGCCGTTTTTCTTCGCAGCAGTGATTGCCTTTTTAGCAGCGTTCAGCTCTGTCTTTATCTTAAAAGAGCCATTATCTAAAAGTGAGCTTGCTGAACTTGCCGCAAATACACAGAAGTCTAATTTCTTTAAAGACTTGAAGAAATCGACACAACCGATTTATTTAATTGCTTTTATTATTGTCTTTGTCCTAGCATTTGGTTTATCAGCCTATGAAACAGTATTCAGCTTGTTTTCTGATCATAAGTTTGGCTTTACACCGAAGGATATCGCCACAATAATTACAATCAGCTCGATATTTGCTGTTATTGTCCAAATTCTTTGGTTCGGTAAATTGGTAAATAAGCTGGGAGAGAAAGCAGTCATCCAGCTTTGCTTAATCATCGGTGCTGTTTTAGCATTTGTATCAACGGTAATGTCTGGATTTATCGCTGTTTTACTTGTCACCTGCTTTATCTTCCTAGCCTTTGATTTGCTGCGACCAGCATTGACGACATTTCTGTCAAAAACTGCCGGGAAACAACAAGGCTTCGTGGCAGGAATGAATTCAACCTACACAAGTTTAGGGACAATTTTTGGACCAGCACTTGGCGGAATATTATTTGATATAAATATCAATTTTCCATTCCTGTTTGCAGGTGTTGTGATGATTGTTGGCTTGGGTCTTACGATGATATGGAAAGAGAAAGCTGATGGCGTAGTTTACGACGTTTCGAATAATACTGATTAAACCTCCGCTTTTGTAGTGGAGGTTTTTTTATACTTAGAGAATGTAAAAGGAAAGGGCATTGTGCTTAGTTTTATGTAGTGTACAAATTTAAACGCCGAAAGGAGCAGTCTTCATTGCTGAAAATGAGACCTGCTCTTTTTTCATGGACTAATATTAGATACACTGTAAAATCCATAGAACTTACTTCCAATCTATTGCCCTTAAATGCAGGAGGATTAAAATGAAAGAAAAGCAATTATAATAAAATGGCAGCGTTTTCTTATTGCTGGTATATAGAAAGGCGGGTAAAGAATTAATGAAAAAAACGGCGCATATTATCTCCCACACCCATTGGGACAGGGAATGGTACCTGCCTTTTGAACAGCATCGTTATTATTTCATAAAATTGATGAATAACCTGTTAGAGCAGTTTAAAAAAGAGGGAAATGCTTTTCAATCATTCCATCTTGATGGCCAGACTGTTCTGTTGGAGGATTATTTTGCTGTTCATCCGGAAAACCGGGAGGCTGTTACACAATTAATTACAGAAAGAAAGCTGCATATTGGGCCATGGTATGTTCTGCAGGATGCTTTTTTAACAAGCTCAGAAGCGAATGTCCGTAACCTGCAAATCGGGTTACATGATGTGAAACAGTACGGCCATGTATCAAAACTTGGTTATTTCCCTGACACCTTTGGCATTTATGGGCAAGCACCACAGCTATTAAAGCAAGCTGGAATTGACACAGCTGCCTTTGGAAGGGGAGTAAAACCAACAGGCTTTAATAATATGGTGTCAGATTCTCCAAACTTTGAATCACCATATTCAGAGATGATTTGGAAATCACCAGATGGCTCCAATGTATTGGGTATATTATTTGCTAATTGGTATTCGAACGGTAATGAAATACCTGTCGATGAAGAGGAAGCAAAAATATACTGGAACCGAAAATTGCAGGATGCCGAAAAGTATGCTTCTACCAATCAGTTATTGTTTATGAATGGATGTGATCATCAGCCGCTCCAGCATACAATTCCACAGGCCATTAATGCTGCAGCATCTCTTTTTCCTGCGTATACCTTTAAGCATTCAAGCTTTGAAGAATATATAACAGCCCTAAAAGAAAACCTGCCTGAGCAGCTTCAGGTCATAGATGGTGAATTACGTAATCAAAGGACAGATGGATGGTCCACACTTGTTAATACGGCGTCCAGTCGTATTTACTTAAAACAGTGGAATAATCGCTGCCAAACACTGTTGGAAAAGATTGCAGAGCCACTTGCCGTGATGGACTTTTTAGCAGGGGGGAAATACCCAAGGGAATATTTGCGTTTTATGTGGAAATCATTGATGAAAAATCATCCGCATGACAGTATTTGCGGCTGCAGTATTGATGAGGTGCACCGTGAGATGGTGACTAGATTCGAAGCAGTATCGCAGATGGGAGAGGTATTTGTGCAGGAGCATGCAGCAAAGCTTGTTGATAAAGTTGATACCTCAGGCGCACCAGAGGGTGGAATTCCCCTGATTGTTTTGAATACAACAGGATGGGATAAAAACGAAGTTGTTACGAAAACGGTCGATTTAAAAGTAGTGTATTTTTCAGAAATGCATTTTGAACAAATTCCAGCCTATCTAAACGAGGAAGAAACGACAGCATACAGACTCGTTGATGAAGCTGGCAATATTATCGAGTGTTTTATGGAAAAACCAGTTGTTGAGTTTGGATATGATTTACCAGATGATAAATTCCGTCAGCCGTATTTTGCCAAGCGAGCAAAGCTGTCCTTTGTTGCGGAGGATATCCCTGCATTCGGATACAAAACCTTCTATCTTTTTCCAATTGAGCAGTCAGTAGGGGGGATGCAGGAACAAGCTGTTAATGACGATATGGAAATGGAAAATGAATATGTTCACATCCTCTTTCACGAAGATGGTACATATAATTTAACAGACAAAGCAACAGGAAAGACCTTAACACAGCTTGGTATTTACGAGGATACTGGCGATGTTGGCAATGAATATATGTTTAAGGAAGCAAAAAACCATCCTCCGATAACAACAAAGGGTGTCCGAGCCGAATTTCGTCTCATGGCACGAACAGCTCTTAGAACAGTGGTTGAATTTACACATACTTTAACAATCCCAGCCTCAGCAGATGAGCAACTAGAAATGGAAAGAAACAGCTTGATTTGGCATAAGGAAAGGCAAGCAGGCAGATCTTCCGAAACAAAAACCATCACATTAAGGACAACAGTAACGCTTGAAAAGGGAATGAAGGGTCCAATTTTTAAGCTGATAATTGATAATCAAGCAACAGATCATCGTTTACGTGTTCTTTTTCCAACAAAATTGAAAACGGATACACACTTTGCGGATAGTATTTTTGAAATTGTATCACGCCCAAATACACCTGATCCAGAATGGGAAAATCCAAGCTTTTGTCATCATCAGCAGCGCTTTGCCAGCATTGCCGATAACGAGGTCGGCTTAACCGTCGCAACAGATGGACTTCAGGAATATGAGATTTTACAAGCAGACGGAACAATTGCGGTCACTGTTTTGCGTTCCGTTGCAGAATTAGGTGACTGGGGTTATTTCCCGACACCTGAGGCGCAATGTTTAGGTATTCATTCAGCTGAGTGGCAAGTGCTCTTACATGAAAAGGATGTTATAGGAGCTAATGCATATGTTGATGCGTATCAATATAAGGTTCCTCTTCAGGTTATTCAAACAAATGCACATAAAGGAATATTGCCGAGCGAACATAGATTTGTGAAGTGGGAGTCAGAGGGTCTTGCGTGGACATCGATGAAATTGGCAGAAGAAAGTGATGATGTAATGCTTCGGTGGTTTAACCCTGCCGCGTCAAGCGTACATCTTAAAGCATCCTTAGAAACAGCTGCCAATTCCTATAAAAGTACGATTATCGAAGAACAAAGCAATCATTCTAGCAATCAATATATTGTTGCTGGCTATGAAATTATAACACTCGGCTTTCGAAAAGGAGAGAGACTATGACAACTGTAATTCCAGAATCATTACAAAAATTAATCCAGCATGTAAAAGATTATTTTCCAGAGGATGAAAAGCTGCACAATATGTTCGAACAATGCTTTGTTAATACGTATACAACAACATTAAAAAAGCAGGCAGACGGAAAAACCTTTGTCGTAACAGGAGATATTCCGGCGATGTGGCTAAGAGATTCGGCTGCGCAGGTGCGTCCATACTTGCTTGCAGCTGAAGAGGATGAAGAGCTTGCTGATTTACTCGAAGGTGTCATTCGTCAGCAATTTGCCTTTATCCTTCATGATCCATATGCAAATGCATTTAATGAAAGCGCAAATGGCAGGGGGCACCAAACAGATCATACCGATATGACCCCACATATTTGGGAACGAAAGTACGAAATTGATTCCTTATGTTATCCAATCCAGCTTGCTTATCTATTTTGGAAGTCGACTGGACGTACGGTGTTTTTAAAGGAAAGCCTCCAGGAAGTGCTCGAAACTGTTATCCGTGTCTGGCGGACTGAGCAGGATCATGAAAATAACTCTGCTTATTTGTTTGAAAGGGCGGATGTGCGCCAATCCGATACATTAATTCGTCAAGGGAAAGGGGGCCTTGTCGTTCCAACTGGCATGACTTGGAGTGCTTTCCGGCCTAGTGATGATGCCTGCACATACGGCTACCTCGTGCCAGCAAATATGTTTGCTGCTGTTGTGTTAGGATATGCCGCTGAGATATGTGAAGAGGTGCTGCAAAACGCTTCCTTAAAAGAAGAATCCTTAAAACTGCAGGAGGAAATCAAAAAGGGAATTGAGCAATATGCAAAATTGGAGCATCCCATTTATGGAGAAATGTATGTGTATGAAACAGATGGAAAAGGCGGTGTTCATTTAATGGATGATGCCAATGTGCCGAGCTTGCTGGCAGCACCGTATTTAGGTTTCCAGCCATTTAATGACCCTACGTATCTCAACACAAGAGATTTTCTGTTAAGCAGGGATAATCCATATTATTATGAAGGGAAATTTGCCAATGGCATAGGCAGTCCGCATACACCAGACCACTATATTTGGCATATAGCCTTGGCTATTCAAGGAATGACTGCGGTTAGCGAAGAAGAGAAACAGCAAATATTAACAGTATTCAAAAACACAGATGGCGGTACCAACTTTATGCATGAAGGCTTTAATGCAGATTGTCCTGAGGAATTTACGAGAGATTGGTTTGCATGGGCTAACACGATGTTCAGCGAATTTGTCCTCAGCTTAACAGGAAAAGCCGTTAAAGGAAGTCCCCTGTATCAACATTTGCAACAAAATACTAGTAAGCAGGCATAGGCTGTTGTTTAGAAAGGGTGGTGCCGAATGAAAAAAGACTCTTGGATGATTGTTGGCTGTGAATGGTTATGGCGGGGTATCTTTGTCAATTTATGCTGGATAGCCTTTACCGCCTTAGGATTAGGGGTTTTAGGGTTTTTCCCTGCTTCTGTTGCCTTGTTTACGATAGTCCGGAAATGGCTGAGGAAGGAATCGGATTTCCCTGTATGGAAAACGTTTAAGCAAGTGTATGTGAAGGAGTGGAAGCGAACAAATGGAATAGGCCTTGTTTTTTATAGCATTGGCCTGTTTCTTTATATGGATCTCAGAATTATTGATAGCTTTATGTCCGGCATGCTTGCAAGCTTTCTCACTATCCTAATATCAATAATGCTGCTGTTTTTATTATTGGTTGTGTGCTATTTCTTTGCCGTCTATGTACATTATGAGCTGTCCAATAAGGAATATATCAAGCAATCGCTGCTGTTCACGCTAACAAGCTTACCATCAACAATAGGAATTGCTGCAGGCCTTTTTGTGATTAGCAGTCTGATAAATCAGATGCCAGGTCTTATCCCGTTTATTTCTGCTGTGGCCCCGGCCTTTTGGATGATGAAGGTTTGTCTCAGCAGATTTGCCTTTTTAGAAAAAAGGCTACAACAGCAGTATTAACCCAAATATCTCTTGGAAGAAAAGGAGGAAATCTTGTGGAACTGTTCTTAAAAGGTGATACAGAAAATGTCGCTGCAGGTCTTGAATACATGGCAAAGAGATTAAAGGTGCAGCTGAGTGCTAATGGTTTTCCTATTGAGCTGAAGCAGCAGAAGGGACCGTTAAGGGTTGCCAATAAAAGTGGTGCTGGTGAAATTTCGTTTGAAAAGCCTATCCATTTTTTTCGGGCATTAGGATTATGGCTGGAAAACTATCAAAAAAGCAAAGAGTTCGACAAACAAGAGACTCCGCAGTTTACTATGAGCGGTGTCATGCTCGATGCATCGAGAAATGCAGTGCCAACAGTTACCGAGGTGAAAAAGCTGCTGGAGCATATGGCACTCATTGGTCTAGATACCCTAATGCTTTATACAGAGGATACATATGAGGTGAAGGAGTATCCTTATTTTGGATATATGCGTGGAAGATACACTCATAAGGAGCTCAAGGAGTGTGATCAATATGCGGAGAAGCTAGGAATTGACATGATTCCTTGCATTCAAACATTAGGCCATATGCGGGAGGGCATAAAATGGAACTATGCTTCCGCGATAAAAGATACGGACGATATTCTCCTTGTTGATGAACCGAAAACCTATGAGTTTCTAGAAAGCTGTCTTAAGGCAGTATCTGAGCCATTTCGCACAAACCGGATTCATATCGGCATGGATGAGACATTTCAGCTCGGCTTAGGGAAATATTTAGAGAAGCATGGATATGAACACCATATTGATTTAATGACCCGTCATCTCAAGCAGGTTGTGGGGATTACAAATAAGCTTGGTTTAAAGCCAATGATTTGGAGCGATATGTATTTTCCTTTGTTTGCTGATAACAGCCCGTATATGGATGAGGATGGCAACATACGGAAAGATATTCTAAGGAATATTCCTGACGTGGAATATGTTTATTGGAATTATTACCGCAAGGAGCAGGAAGTGTATGAAAAGGATTTTCAAAAGCATAAGCTGCTTGGCACAAAGCCAATCTTTGCTGGAGGGGCATGGACCTGGAACGGACTTGCGCCAAACTACGGCAAGGCGATTGTAACGACAAATGCCGCACTTGCTGCCTGTAAAAAGGAAGGGATTGATGAAATCTTTGTGACATTATGGGGAGATAATGGGGCAGAAACACCGATTTCAACTGCTTATCCGCTGCTGCAATTATTTGCCGAGCATACTTACCGCAATGGTGTGACGATGGATGAAGTTGCAGAACGTTTTGCCTTTTGCGGTGAAGGGAATTTTGAGGATTTTATGAATTTCAAATTATTAGACGAAACACCTGGTGTTATGGAAGATAACTTGAATAGCTCGATGACGTCAAAAGTGCTCCTTTATCAAGATATTTTAATAGGTTTATATGATGAGAATATTCGCGGCTTATCTCTTGGAAAGCATTATCAGCGTGTATGGGAAATGCTCAACAAAGTTAAAAAGAAGAATCCGAACTGGGAGGCTTTATTTAACTTTTATGAACAGCTTGCTGCGGTTTTAGCGGATAAAGCTGAAATTGGAATTCAAGTGAAAGCGGCATATGAGCAGAAAGATTATGAAGAGATGAAAGCACTACTGCTTACCTTGGATAAAATAAGTGCGAATGTTGACCTGTTAAGACAAAAGCATCGCAGTCTTTGGTTTCAGGCAAACAAGCCATTTGGCTGGGAAGTAATGGATGTTCGTTATGGCGGTGTTTTGGCTCGAATCGCTTCCGCTAAATTCCGCTTGCAGGAGTGGATTAATGGGAGAATTTCCTTCATAGAGGAGTTAGAGGAAGTACGACTGAAGCATGAAGGACCATGGGAAATGGCTGATGGAATAGTGGGCGGCAATGTTTATCATCGCATTGTCACTGCAGGCAGCTTTTCCATTTAATCTTGTGATGTAGGGGTGAAAAATATGTTTTTAATAGAAAGAAAATTTGAAGAGCGCATAAAGGAACTGGCAGGTTACCGCTATAGAAATTTTACAGAAATTACTTCATTTCACATACAGGAGGATAATGGAGAAATAGGTGCCTATCCGCCAACAAGCTATGAAAGTCAAAATACTATGAAAATCGGTGACTACTGGAAAGGACGCGATCGCTATCTTTGGCTTCATGCAGAGATCGATACTCATTTGCCATATGCCGATCAGCAGGTGGCAGGTCTCTTTTCCTTTGGAAAAACTGGCGGCGGTAATAATTCCGGCTTTGAATCTTTGTTATTTGTTAATGGCAAACCTTATCAAGGCGTTGATTCCAATCATGAAGAGGTACTTTTTGATGAAGAAACAGCAAAAGGACCGATTGAATTAGATTTCCGGCTTTGGTCAGGGCTTGAAGGGGGAGGTGTCCCTGTTCAAAATGAATTTAAGCTTGAAAGTGCTGGAATCGGTTGGCTAGATCGCCGTGTAGATAACTTATATTACACACTTTTAGCGGCATTTGAGGTGCTAACAGAAACAGGTGAATCAGACTCGGCTTATACGATTTTAAAAAAATTGATTTCTGATGCCCTTAAGCAAATTAATTGGACAGAGCCAGGCAGCAATGAGTTTTACCAGTCTTGTTATACGGCAGACGAAAGTGTTACTGAGGCGCTGCAGACTATATCTAAAACCTCTGATATCACGATCCATACTGTCGGTCATACCCATATTGATGTAGCGTGGCTTTGGCGCTTAAAGAATACGAGGGAGAAATCTGCTCGTTCCTTTTCAACAGTATTGCATTTGATGAAACAGTTCCCTGATTACTTATTCCTGCAAACACAGCCTCAGCTCTATGACTATCTTAAATGCGATTATCCTGATATTTATGCTCAAATCAAAGAAAGAGTTGCAGAGGGCAAATGGGAAGCTGGCGGTGCGATGTGGCTGGAGGCAGATTGTAATATTCCGAGCGGAGAATCACTTGTCCGCCAAATTCTCCACGGCAAAAATTATTTCAAAGAAGAGTTTGGTGTTGACTGTGAATACTTATGGCTGCCAGATGTGTTCGGCTATAGCTGGGCATTGCCGCAGATTTTAATAAAATCGGGTATCAAAACAATGATGACGACGAAAATCAGCTGGAATCAGTATAATCGAATGCCACATGATACCTTTTATTGGAAAGGTATGGATGGAACAGAAATTTTAACACATTTCATTACTACACCAGAGCCTTGGAATTCTGCTGACTCTTGGTTTTATACGTATAATGGCTTTATAACAGCGAAAACAGTAAGTGGTGCTTGGAAAGGATACAGAGACAAGGAATTATCGAAGGACTTGCTTCTTTCCTATGGCTACGGTGATGGTGGCGGCGGCGTTAATCGGCATATGCTGGAAATGCGCAGGCGCTTTGATAAGCTGCCAGGTATGCCGAATGTGAAAACATCGACAGCAGGAGAATTTTTTGAAAAGCTGCACCAAAATGTTGTTGAATCTGATGGCTATATTCATAAATGGGATGGTGAGCTATACCTGGAATATCATCGTGGTACCTATACGAGCCAGGCATTTATGAAGCAGATGAATCGGAAATTAGAGCTGTCATACAGACGAGCCGAATTCCTGACAGCTTGGCTTTCTGAAGGTGGTCAGTGGTACGGAAGGGAAGAGCTTAATGATGGCTGGAAAATCATCTTGCGCAATCAATTTCATGACATTATTCCTGGCTCCTCCATCCATGAAGTGTATGAGGATGCTAGAGAAGAATACAAAGAAGCGCGAGAGATAGTTCAGAATTTGGAAAGCAGTATTATTGAAAATAATATGGTGAAGAATGACCGCTCTGTTGTGTTAGTTAATGCAGCCGGAAGCTTTGGAAAAAGAAATGTAACAGTACCTTCCATTCACGGTGTTAAGGAAGGTATTTGGAAAAACAGCAATGGAGACATCTTGCCACAGCAAAAACAAAATAATGGCTGGATGATCGAGGTTAATAACCTGCCATCCTTTGGTGCAATGAACTTATATTTTGAGGAAAATACAGTTCCGGAGAAAAAATCGAACTTCTCCTATCAAAATCGAAAACTAGAAACACAGTATTATACAGTGGAGTGGAACGAGTATGGTCAAATAACGTCCTTGTTTGATAAGCAGGCAAATCGTCAAGTGCTTAGCAGTGGTCAAAAGGGAAATGTGCTGCAAATATTTGAGGATAAGCCGCTCGCCCATGATGCTTGGGATATTGATATCTTTTATCAAGAAAAAATGGAAGAAATCCGTCATTTGGATGTGTTTGAGGTAGTCGAAAATGATGAATTGTCGTTTGCTATTCATGCGAAGTGGTCCTATCACCATTCTGACATTTCCCAGCACATCGTTTTTTATCACAATGACCGCCGAATTGATTTCGAGACAACGGTAAATTGGCATGAAAAGCGCAAATTACTGAAAAGTGCATTCCCTGTTGATATTCGTGCAACAGAGGCAACCTATGATATACAATTTGGCAATGTGAAGCGACCAACCCACTGGAATACTAGCTGGGATATGGCTAAATTTGAGACGGTCGGCCATCAGTGGGCAGACCTGTCAGAACCGGATTATGGGGTCAGTCTGCTGAACGATTCTAAATATGGCTATGACATTAAAGAAAATACGATGCGAATTACGTTGCTAAAAGCAGCCATACATCCAGATCCCCATGCAGATCAAGGGACACATTCGTTTGTGTATTCACTCTACCCTCATATTGGTGATTGGCGCGAAGCAAGGATCGTGGAGAAAGCATATGATTTGAACGACCCTGTTAAGGTATTTGCAGGCACAGAGACAAAAGAAGCGTCCTTTTTAGAGGTGGATGCCAATCATGTTTGGGTAGATGCGATTAAACCAGCATACGATGGCAATGGAATGATTATTCGTCTGCATGAATACGAAGGGCGAAGAGGCAATGTGACACTAAATGTCTTAAAGAACAATTCGTCTTGGGTTGAAACTGATTTGATGGAGGAACCGATTGGAGAATATGCTGTTTCTCCTATTAAGTTTGACATCAAGCCATATGAGATTAAAACCATTAGAATTTTATAAATGCATAGAAATGGCCGGCATGAGCATAAAAGCCGGCCATTTTTGTGTTATATTGTCTATTTATTGAATAATTTTTTAAAAATTCTTAGATTTTTGCACTTAATCCTAAATTAGTCAACTATCCTTGAAACAATTTTCCCTATAAAATAAGATTATGTAAGTGCTTACATTAATAGTGGGGGGAGGGAAAATATGAAAAGTGTATTAAAAGACCTATATAAAAATCGAATCTGGCTGCTTATGGTTTTACCAGGAACAATTTGGCTGCTGTTATTTTCCTATCTTCCGATGTTCGGGCAAGTGCTGGCTTTTAAAAAGTTCCGAATAGATCCTGATGGCTTTTTTGCAAGCGTCATAAACAGTGAATGGGTAGGCTTTGACAACTTTACCTATCTATTCAGTACGAATGATGCTTGGGTTATCACAAGAAATACCATACTTTATAATCTTGTCTTTATTGTATTGGGATTAGTGACTGCAGTTGCAACCGCGGTTCTGCTCAATGAGTTAATTAATAAACGGCTGTCAAAGGTCTACCAGACGTCTATTCTGTTTCCTCATTTTATTTCATGGGTTATCGGCAGTTACTTTGTTTTCACGTTTTTGAGTACAGAGCATGGCTTGTTAAATATGATTCTCGGATGGTTTAATGCTGACCCTGTTTCTTGGTATAACGAGTCTAAATATTGGCCGTTTATTCTGGTCATCATGAGCATTTGGAAGGGCGTGGGATACGGAAGTATCGTCTACTTAGCCTCCATTGTCGGGATTGACAAAACATATTATGAGGCAGCAATGATAGATGGTGCTTCGAAATGGAAACAAATAAAACATGTTACTTTACCAATGCTTAAGCCGTTAATGATTATCTTAACAATCATGAATATTGGCCGCATTTTTAACTCCGATTTTGGATTGTTTTATCAAGTTCCAAGAGATTCAGGTTCCTTGTATGGGGTAACAAACGTTATTGATACATTTGTTTACCGAGGACTCATGAATTTAGGGGATATCGGGATGAGTACGGCAGCGGGCCTTTATCAATCGGCAGTTGGATTTATCCTCGTTATGATTACTAACTACATTGTGCGTAAAGTGGATGAGGAAAGTGCACTGTTTTAACATTGATTTCTTTATGAAGGGAGGAAAAGTCGCCCTGCGGCTAAATATATGCCAAAACTAGACCAAACAGAATCAACGCTTGAAATAGCCTCCACAAAAGGAATAAAAAAGGGAAAGACTAACTTCTCCAAAAAGTTTCGGGATCCGCATGCTTTGCATCCGGCAGCTAATGCCGTAATTAGTGTACTGCTTGGAATCCTCGCGTTTTCATGTGTCTTTCCTTTTATATATGTTATTATCATTTCCTTTACAGGAGAGGAAAGCATTGTAAGAAATGGTTTTGAGCTTATTCCAAAGGAATGGAGTATCGATGCCTATAGGTATTTATGGGGTATGAAGGAAGCATTATTCCGCTCATATGGTGTTACAATCCTTGTAACCATTTTGGGGACTGTCATCAGTGTATTTATGATAACCTTTTATGCCTATGCAATCTCAAGACCTCAATTTAAATATCGAAGATTCTTCACATTTCTTGCTTTTTTCACGATGCTGTTCAGCGGCGGGCTCGTGCCGACATATATCGTTGTCACACAATTTTTGCATCTAAAGAATTCGATATGGGCTTTGATTTTACCGCTTGCTATGAACGCCTTTTACATTATCATCATGAGAACTTTCTTTCTGAAGTCTGTTTCTGAATCAATTTTAGAATCTGCAAGAATGGATGGGGCAAGTGAATGGAGAATATTCTTTCAAATCATCTTCCCACTTTCCTTGCCGGGAATTGCCACAATAGCCCTGTTTAGTACACTAGGCTATTGGAATGATTGGTTTACAGCATTGCTGTATATAGATAACCCCAATCTCGTTCCACTCCAGGCTTTACTCATGAAAATAGAGGCAAACCTTGAATTTATGAGAAAAAATATGGATGTTGCCATCCTGCAGAAAAGTTTATTCGATACGATACCGCAAGAATCAGCCAAAATGGCAATGGTAGTAATCGCCACATTGCCAATTGCAGTCTCCTATCCATTTTTCCAAAAGTACTTTATTAGTGGACTGACAATTGGTGGCGTTAAAGAATAATCAAAGAAAGAGGGTAAAGTGATGAAGAAGAAGAAATTAGGTCTTATGCTAGCATCCGTTTTGGCAGCTGGAGCAATTCTGTCTGCCTGTAGTAAGGACAGTTCTACAGATGGTGGCGGTGCTGATGGTGACAAGCCATATGAAATCAAATGGTATACGATTGGAACACCACAAAAGGATACCGATAAAGTTTTTGAAGAAGTAAATAAATATACAAAAGAGAAAATCAACGCTACAGTCAAAATGACGCAAATTGACTGGGGTGATTGGGACCAAAAATCACAGGTAATGATTAATTCAGGTGAATCGTTTGATATTATTTTTACAAATGGTACCGCTTACGTTCAAAATGCCCAAAAGGGTGCATTTTTAGCTGTAGATGATCTGTTAGAAAAGGAAGGTAAAGCACTTAAAGACGTAATCAATCCTGATTTGCTGGAAGGAAATAAGGTTGACGGAAAACTTTATGGTATCCCTGCAAACAAAGAGGTTGCCAGACAGGATGTTTATACATTTAACAAACGTCTTGCAGACGAATATGGTTTTGATCTTTCAAAGGTTAAAACATTGCAAGACCTTGAACCAATGCTGAAAACAATCAAAGAAAATGAATCTGGAATCACACCGATGGCAACATTTAAAGCACCATTACGTTACGACTATGTTGTCAATAATGAAATGCCTTTTGCCTTCCCGTTTGAAGGAGACACAGACAAGGTTATTAATCCATTTGATACGGATGATGCGATGCAGCAATATAAAACAATGCGGAAGTACTATAAAGCAGGCTACTTAAAAGAAGATGCAGCTACAAGCAAAGACAGCTGGCCGATGGATGTGGAAAACTGGTTTGTCCGTATGGGCGGTTCCCAGCCGTATGCTGATTTACTATGGTCACGTTCTGCTAAGTATGAAGTAGTGTCTGTTCCTTCTGAAGAGCCGACAATTATTAATGATTCTGTTTCTGGTTCGATTCAGGCAATTTCTGCAACATCAAAAAATCCTGAAAAAGCGATGGAGTTTTTAACACTGCTTAATACAGACCCATATCTTCGCAACCTTGTCGATAAAGGAATTGAAGGAACTCATTACAAAAAGAATGATGACGGCACGATTGAAGATTTGCCGGCACGTATTGACGGTTATAACATGCCATCGTATTCTTTAGGAAATCACTTTATCTTAGATTTATATAAAGATGATCCAAAGGATAAATGGGAGAAATTTAAGGAATTTAACGCTTCTGCTGTAAAAGCTCCGTCACTAGGATTTAAGTTTAATAGTGATCCAGTGCGCTCAGAGCTTGCGGCGATTACTAATATTTCACAGGAATTTTACCCAGCCTTGGCAACAGGCTCTGTGGACCCAGAAGAATACTTGCCGAAATTCAATGAAAAATTGAAGGAAGCAGGGTTGGAAAAGGTACTAACAGAAATTCAAAAGCAATTTGATGACTGGAAAGGCTCTCAGCAATAAGAAATATACTTCAAGCTGGATTATTCTTTCCAGCTTGATCTGTATCCATCCATATAGTTATATGTCTTCGATCCTTCCTATTGTATAATCCATGAACTGTTAACTTGAATAGTGGAGGGATTGGACTTAAACACCACACTCATCTGTTTTTTTATTACGATAGTTGGATGATTGCTGGCAATAGAAATATTCAATAGGAAGAGGAGAAGAGTAGTGAAGAAAAGAAGATTAAGTCTTATTTTATCAGCGTTTTTGGCAATCGGAACCCTTTTGTCTGCATGCAGTAAAGAAAGCGCTACACAGAGTGACAACGGTAGCGGAAACCAACCATATGAAATTAAATGGTACACACTTGGAACACCACAAAAAGATACAGAAAAGGTTTTCGAAGAGGTTAACAAGTATACGAAGGAAAAAATAAATGCCACAGTCAAAATGACACAAATTGATTGGGGAGACTGGGACCAAAAATCTCAAGTAATGATTAATTCTGGTGAAGAATTTGATATAATTTTTACATTTGGTAATAATTATGTTCAAAATGCTCAAAAAGGTGCATTCTTAGCTATTGATGATTTGTTAGAAAAGGAAGGGAAGGCCCTTAAAGACATAATTAATCCTGTCCTGCTGGAAGGGAATATGGTGGACGGAAAACTATATGGTATTCCTGCTAATAAGGAGGTTGCTAAACAAAATGTTTATACGTTTAACAAACGCCTTGTGGACAAATATAAGTTTGATCTTTCCAAAGTTAAAACATTGCAGGATCTTGAACCAATGCTGAAAATAATGAAAGAAAATGAATCTGCCATTACACCAATAGCAACATTTATGGCACCAGTGCGCTATGACATTGTGTTTAATGGTGAAATGCCTTTTGCCTTCCCATTTGAAGGAAAAACAGACAAAGTTATTAATCATTTTGAAACAGATGATGCAATGAAGCAATTTAAAACAATGCATGAGTACTATAAAGCCGGCTATTTAAAGGAAGATGCAGCAGTAAGCAAAGAAAATTGGCCAATGGATGTCGAAAACTGGTTTGTTCGTATGGGCTATTACCAGCCTTATGCCGAGTTATTATGGTCACGTGAAGCAGAGTATGAAGTAGTGTCCATTCCTGCCGAACCAGCAGCGATTGTCAATGATTCTGTATCTGGTTCGATTCAGGCAATTTCTGCAACATCAAAAAATCCGCAGAAAGCAATGGAGTTTTTAACACTGCTTAACACAGATCCGTATCTTCGGAACCTTATTGATAAAGGTATCGAAGGAACACACTACACAAAAAATGAAGACGGTACCATTGAAGACTTGCCTGCACGTATTGAAGGCTATAACATCCCGTCCTACACTTTGGGAAACAACTATATACTGGATTTATATAAAGGTGATCCAAAGGATAAATGGGATAAATTTGTGGAATTTAATGATTCTGCAGTAAGAGGACCGTCACTTGGCTTCAAATTTACCAGTGATCCTGTACGCTCGGAGCTTGCCGCAATTACAAATATTACAAAAGAATTTTACCCAGCCATTGCAACAGGTTCTGTAGACCCTGAAGAATACTTGCCGAAATTTAATAAAAAATTAAAAGAAGCAGGAGTAGACAAGGTGTTAACAGAAATTCAGAAGCAATTTGATGAGTGGAAAAGCACTCAGAAATAAAGGAGAAAATATTAGGCTGAGTAATGGATATTCTGTTTCCAAACGAATTTATTTGTAACAGCAGAGAAAACATTCTCATCTTCGATCCTTAACCATTTGGATAACTAAAACTGACATCTTAACATAATTGAGGGATTGAAAATGAATTTGAACCAGAATAGCCGCTTTCATGAAAAAATATTTAATAAATTGTTTTTAGCCTCATCTATCACTATTGTTGTAACCGTTATTATATTGATTGTAACCATCACTAACTATTATTCTGAAATAATTATCCAGAAGGAAGTTAATGTTACTACAAGAACAATAGAAAGGGTAGAGGATTATTTCTCTGCCAAAGATTCAGATATAAATAAAGCGATAAGTGATATTTATGTTCAAGGTGATTTAATCGATGATATCTCCTTTGCTCTTCATAATGGCTATGGGAAATATTTAGAATACCGCCTTGATCGATTTACAGAGGATCAGTCTTATTTTCCTAGTAATCTTGATACGTATTTTAATGGTTTTTTTAGTCAAGATAGTGATATTAACGCCATTAGTTTACGTTCATTAGATAATGCCGGAGTTGAATATTTGCTCATCAATAATTATCTTCGCTGGAATAGTAGTATTAATGAGGAAAAAGCAACAGATACCCTGCAGGAAGGGGACACTAACTTAATTGAGGCAGGTCTTCCGAAAGGGCGGATATTAAAGGATACAATCACGAAAAGGGTTGTCATTAATAATCCCGTCACATTGGAGAAAATAGGTGAAATCTCCATCTATTATTCTACGGAACATTTAAATAAGATGGTCAAAAGGGATGAAGGAGCACCTGCCTCTTTCTTTTTAATCGATGCAGAGGGACAAATTATATATTCACATAATGAAGGCGTGCCTCCCGCAATTGTTGATCAACTGCGTCAAGAAACAAATGAAACAAAAACAAGTTATAAATCTAAAAAATTTTATATAAATACTGTTGCGAATAAGGGTGACTATACATTCGTCAGCGTCATAACAGATGAAGGCTGGCAAAAGCTATCTATTGTTAGAGGAACGATGTGGGTCGTTATCATCCTTCTTATAGTAGCAGCGATTTTAATGTCTTATACGTTTATGCGCAATTATTCGCAGCGTATTAATAAGATTGTTACAACGATTCGCCAAGTAGAAAAGGGCAACCTGGCTGCACGTGTTCCAGAATCCCAAGATGAAGATGAGTTAGCTCAGATTGCACTAAATATTAATACGATGCTAGATGAATTGAATAATTACATTGAACAATTTTACCTGCTTACTATGAAGCAGCAGCAAGCGGAATTAAAAGCACTTCAAGCACAGATTAACCCCCATTTTTTATTTAATACGCTTGAAGCAATTCGCATGGTTGCAGTCTTGGAGGGCTCCAAGACCTCCAGCAAAATGATCGTCCATTTAGCAAAGCTATTCCGCTATTCATTGGAATCGAAGGATATTGTACCGTTCTACACCGAAATTGAATATGTCAAACAATATTTAACCTTAATGCAGTTTAAACATCCTGATAAGCTGAAGATTCAGTTTCATATTCCAGACGAATTAGAACACACACCTGTTCAAAAGTTAATCCTTCAGCCGATTATAGAAAACTATTTTGTTCATGGCTTTAAAAAGGATCGTGCCGATAATGAGTTAATTATTTATGCGGTGAATCGTGGAGAAAAAATAGATATATGTATTGAGGATAACGGCAAGGGAATGTCTGAGGAAGAACTGGCCAACATTGTTCACCATATTAATTGTGAAGAGGGCGATGAAATGAAGTCAATTGGATTGAGGAATATTCATCAGCGTTTGAAAGTAAAGTACGGAGAGCAGTACGGGCTTTCACTAGAGAGCACTAAAAACACTGGAACAAAGGTCACTTTGTCCATTCCGGTTCAGGGGATTGCCTATGTATAAGGTGCTGCTTGCGGATGATGAACCGATCATTACTAAAGGACTGTCAGCCATACTCGATTGGGAAGATTACGGATTTGAGATTGTGCATACTGCAGAAAGCGGCGAGGAAGCACTTTCCTATATTAAACAACATTCTATCGACATTTTAATTTCGGATATATTAATGGGCGAAATGTCGGGTCTTGACCTAATACAAGAGGTGAAAAGCATTCGGTCTGAGATTAAAAGCATTGTTTTAACAGGCTACCAAGAGTTTGATTATCTTAAACGAGGGCTGTTATTAGGGATTGAAAACTATTTGGTTAAACCTGTAGATGAAGAGGAATTATTGAAAACGCTTCAAGCGGTGGGGATGAAGTTAAAGGTTGCAATGGCAAACAGCAGGGCTAAGGAATCAACCACAATGCTGGATAATACGATGTGGAGCTATTTGACTGGAGAAATAGACAAGCATGATTGTCTGGAGCGATTAGCATTATACAATATTCACTTAAACCAGCCATATTACAATGTGTCTATTTTAAATATTGAACATTATCATCAGCAGGATGTTGTAAATGACATTCGCCACTTCCTTGAAACTAACTACTCTTCTTTATGTTTTAATAATCCTAATCAGGAAATAGTGATTATTTTTGGCGGTGCAAGTGAGGAAGAACTGATAAATTATAATCAGCGCTTAGTAGAGGACCTGCAGCAAGAAGATAGAGGGATTGGCTCCTTTTATTTAACAATGGGAAAGCCAGTCCGTTTGATTGATGAATTGGAAGATAGTTTTTCATTAGCAAGAGATTACAGCATGATGCAGTTATATTTAGAGCCGAATATACTTATTTCCAATAAACTAACTATTGATCGACAAGAAGAGCTAAAAAAGCAGCAGCAATTAAAAGAAATTATAGTAAAACGACTCATGAATGCAGAGGAAGAATCATTAGAGCTGATTGACTTATATTTTAAGAATTTAACAGAGAAGAACAATATCATTTCACCTCAAGTGGCGAAAAAATATACATTTGATTTGATCTCCTATATTCATCACTCCCTGCAAACAGAGGAGCTTTGTTTATATTCAGCTGTTGTGGAACGGATCGTGTATAGTTCAGATATCAGGCAAATGAAGGATATATTAATGGAATATTGTTATGAGTTGATTCTCACCATTCATGACCATGTTCATTTACGAAGTCCAATTGTTCAAAATGTCCTTACATTTATCCATACTCACTTTGACCAAGGCTTGTCCTTAAAGACGCTAGGGCAGCAATTTCATGTGAATGCTATTTACTTAGGACAATTATTTCAAAAAGAGGTTGGAGTCGTCTTCTCTGAATATATAAATCGGTACCGCTTGGAGAAAGCGAAGGAACTGTTAAAAACAACCCATTATCGAGCAGGAGATATTGGCAAAAAAGTAGGGTATTCTGACACAACTTATTTCTATAAGCAATTTAAAAAAATCGTAGGTACAACACCAAGTGAGTGGCGGAAAATTTAAGAAAGCGGTGATTATGATGAAAATAGATTATTCTTTTCCTGAAAAGTTTTGGTGGGGAAGTGCAGCATCAGGACCACAAACGGAAGGTGCAGCGCTAATGGATGGCAGAAAGCAAAGCATTTGGGATTATTGGTACAGCATTGAGCCTGAAAGCTTTCATAATGGTGTCGGTCCTGAGCAGACATCGGATTTTTATCACAGGTTTAAAGATGATATCCAATTAATGAAAGAAACAGGGCATAACTCCTTTCGCACCTCCATTCAATGGTCACGGTTAATTCCAGACGGAACTGGACAAATAAATGAGAAAGCGGTTGATTTTTATAATCAAGTTATTGATGAGCTGCTGGCAAATGATATTGAACCGTTTATAAATCTTTACCACTTTGATATGCCAATGTGTATGCAGGAAAAAGGCGGCTGGGAATCTCGGGAAGTAATCGATGCTTATGTCCAATATGCGAAAGCCTGCTTTCGTTTATTTGGTGATCGTGTCAAATATTGGTTCACATTTAATGAACCAATCGTTCCTGTTGAAGCCAGTTATTTATACAATTTGCATTATCCACATATCGTAGATTTCAAACGGGCTGCCGTTGTTGCACATCACACGATTGTTGCACACGCTAGGGCTGTTGAAGCATTTAAGGAATCGAATGCCCTTGGCCAAATCGGTATTATCCTCAACTTAACTCCTTCCTATCCAAGAAGCGAGGATAAAAAGGACAGAGCTGCCGCCCATATTGCTGATTTATTCTTTAACCGCAGCTTTCTTGACCCTGTCACAAAGGGGGAATACCCTCGTGAATTAGTTGATATTTTAGCAGACAAAGAGCTGCTTCCAATTGTCGAAGCAGGTGATTTGGAAGTAATTCGTAATAACCCGATTGACCTTTTAGGTGTGAACTATTACCAGCCCCGCCGTGTTAAAGCAAAAGAGAACCTAGAGCCGGACAATGTACCGTTTATGCCAGAACATCTTTTTGATCCTTATATTATGCCAGGGAGAAGGATTAACCCCCACCGTGGCTGGGAAATTGCAGAGGAAGCTGTTTATGATATCATGATTGACCTTCGTGATCATTATCGTAATATCCCCTTTTTTATTTCCGAAAATGGCATGGGGGTTGAGGGGGAAGAGAAGTTCCGCAACGAAGAGGGCTATATTGAAGATGAATACCGGATTGAGTTTGTGAAGGAGCACTTAAAATGGGTACATAAAGGCATACAGGAAGGCGCCAATTGTCTCGGATACCATATATGGACATTCATGGACAACTGGTCTTGGGCAAATGCTTATAAGAACCGCTACGGTTTAGTAGAAGTAGATTTGAAGAATGGTAGAAAACGAACTGTAAAGAAATCAGGGAAATGGTATAAGCTGCTGGCAGAGAATAATGGATTTTAAACTGACTGGAGAGTGGTAATCTGATGGAAGCCTTTATGGTAATCGATATTGGCGGCACCTATATCAAGTATGCTGTCATGGATGAAACAGCAAAAAAACGGAGAAGCGGCAAACTAGCAACACCTAAGGACGGATTGGACAGCTTCTTGCTGACTGTACAAAAAGTAGTTGAAGAAAATGCTGCTGACTTTAATCTTCAAGGATTAGCGATAAGCTCTCCAGGTGCAGTCGATGTAAAAACAGGTTTTATTGGCGGAGCAAGTGCAATTCCCTATATACATGGAGTTAACATGACTGGTCTCATCAAGGAGAGGACCGGACTCGAGACAACGATTGAAAATGACGCAAATTGCGCAGCCTTGGCAGAAGGCTGGTTAGGAGCAGCAAAAGAGGTTGATTACTATATTTGTATAGTGATTGGAACAGGCATTGGCGGCAGCATCGTTCTAAACAAATCAATCCTACGCGGTGCTTCCCTTCATGGCGGAGAGTTCGGCTGCATGATTATGGGCACCTCCTTTAACGAACCGCTGCAAGCGACATGGAGTCTTAACGCTTCAACAAATGCCCTTGTGCAAGCAGTGAAAAATCAACAGTCACTCAGGAAAGAAACTCTAGGTGGAGAAGACGTATTCAAAATGGCTGAAGAAGGCGACCCAATTGCCCAACAAGCTCTTAGCAACTTTTATAAAAGGCTCGCAATCGGAATCTACAATTTACAATACGCAATAGATCCAGCGAAAATCCTGATTGGCGGTGGAATCAGTTCCCGTAAGGACGTCATAGCCGGAATTAACCACGAATTACAGAAATTACGAAACGATGTTTCTACATTAGAGATAGAAGTAGAAGCATGTCAATTTGGAAATGATGCTAATTTAGTAGGAGCTTTGTTCCATTTTTTGAATTCTAAGCATTGATTAGAAAAGCGTATAAATATGCTGATAGCATGTAATGGTCTAATGCGAAGGGATTTATTAGGGAATAACTTCAACCTATAAATGTGCAAGCTAAAACTCACCTTTTATAGGTGGGTTTTTTTAATAGAATATTAAAATCCGAACAACTAGCGATGAAAGAGGATTCAGATACACACCAGTTACAGCGCACTTAAATCCTTGTTATTCTTGATACGTTATATTCAATAAAACGATGCTCACAATATAGAGTTCTCCCTTAGTCCATTGCTCGTATATCCCACCATTCTCCTCAACTGCTTTAATAACATTTCTAATTCCCATACC
>Ga0209463_1000425_pt1 | contig 34701 bp, 34 predicted proteins | sample AgamicMgSfrz_FD_187169 | JGI IMG/M metagenome (GOLD analysis project Ga0209463, IMG submission 187169) | Agave microbial communities from Guanajuato, Mexico - Mg.Sf.rz (SPAdes) (version 2) | ecosystem: Host-associated > Plants > Phyllosphere > Phylloplane/Leaf | place: Guanajuato, Mexico...
ATAGCAGAAGATGCAGCAGCCATCGCTATGAAAGCTGGGAAAAACGAAAAAATCGATACAACAGCTACAGTCAACAATGGGAAAAACGATGTTCCATCCATTCTCCTTGATCCAGTTACAGTCACCAAAAGCAATATAGACGAAACCGTTATTAAAGATAAGTTCATCACTGAAGATGAACTGAAATAATGAAAAGGAGCTTCTAACGCTAGAAGCTCCTTTCTTTGTGTATAGATGACACTACTCTTTTTTGATTGGATAGTATATAATTAATCGTATAGAAAAAGATAGTATCTAGTACTAAGAGCAGATGGTATAATAATATAGAACTAACATAGATGATACGTTTTAATTTACATAAAGGAGTTTTAATATGTATACATTTACAAGTAACTTTGCCAATATCGTTTTGAAAATATTCGGACGCAGTGTAGCAATACATAAAGACAAGCTACCAAAGGATACCGGTTATGTTGTGGCTTGCTCGCATATTGGCTGGGTGGATGTCGTGGCGCTTGGGACTGCCATGCTGCCGAACCAAATTCATTTCATGGCAAAAAAAGAGCTGTTTGCCAAACCGAATGCAGGGAAGTTTTTGACAAGCATCAATGCATTTCCAGTCGACAGAGAAAATCCTGGTCCAAGCAGTATAAAAACACCTGTTAAATTGCTTAAAGAAAAGAAAATCGTCGGCATTTTTCCAAGTGGAACAAGAACATCTGAAGACGTGCCATTGAAAAGAGGGGCAGCGACAATTGCTAATTTGGCAAAGGTACCGATTGTCCCAGCAGCATTCAGTGGTCCGACAGATGTAAAGGGTTTATTGAAAGGGAAAAAAATCAGGGTAATATTCGGTGATCCTATTTCTTTGCAAAAGGAAGATGGTACAAGAAAGGATGTTGCCGAGCTGACACAGGAAATGACAGCTGCAATGGCAAGCCTTCAAAAACAGCTTGATGAATTTGGGCAAAAACAATGATTGATTTAGCGATTGTTAAAGACATACTAAACCGCTATCCACTGCCACTTGTTGATGAAATATTAGAGCTTAAAGCAGGGAAAATGGCAGTAGGAGTCAAACAAATTAGTAAGGAAGACACGTTTGCTACAGGAACAAACCCAGAAAGCCCAATCCTGCCAGGTGTTCTTATTATTGAAGCAATTGCGCAAGTATCAGCAGTTGCCATCCACAGTGAAAAGAAGCATGAAGGAAAGTGGGCGCTTCTTGCGAAAATAACAGACTGTAAAATAAAAAGATCCGTTTTTCCTGGTGATGAGCTCTGTATGGAGGTATTTGTCACAAAGGTCAAAAAAACGATTGCGAAGGCAAAAGGCATCGCAACCGTTCGTGGTGAATTAATTTGCGAAGCAGAGCTGTTGTTTTCGTTCAAATAATAAAGCAAAAAAATGCATGCAACCGTAAACTGCATGCATTTTTTCAAAACAACAAACTAATTTTACGCACTCAATATCTCTATTAAAAATGAACAAGCAATTAAAAACAAATAAGACTAATCAAAATTCGTCCTTCTAAATCTCTACTAAAAAGAATATAAATTTTAGAGAGAAAGGAGACGACCTATGCCAATATCTAAATTTAAATATTATTTCCAATTCATCTATACTACTATTCTGGGAGTCATCCTTGTATTTATCTTAATTTCTGGTGCTACAACCTCATTTGTTTCACAAAAATTCTCCTCCGATTACATAAGAGGGGCATTGGAAAAGGTTGATGCGGCAAACCTTTATTCCCAGCTTTTTAACTTTGAAAATCATTATTTTCCAAAGGAAGGAAGCACCATTTCGTTATCAAACCTTTTCTTTCAGGTTGCTACAAATATAAGACTTGATGATACACGAACATTATTAGGAAGAGAGCTCCCTCAGCTTAGCTTCTATCATACAAAAATCATTGTGGCAGAGGAAGGGACAACCATTGCTCAGTTGCCTTATGAATCAACTCCATCTGATGAAATCTTAAAAAATCCAAAGGAAGCCGATGAAGAAAAAATCACTGATGATACATCAAAAACAGATGACAATAACACACATCAAGCCTCCACTGACAAGCGTGTGTTAATCTATCAAACACATAATTTAGAATCGTATTTACCGTTGTTAAAAAATGCGCAAAATCCTAATGATGCAATAAGTGCGGACGAGCGGGTTAATGTGGTCAGCCTTGGTTCGAAACTGACAAGCCTTCTCCAAAAAGACGGAATTGGGGTACAGCATGATAAGACAAACATGAACCAAAAGCTTTTGGACCGAAAGTGGAAATATACGGCTTCCTACAGTGCATCGAGTGAGGTTGTTGAAGCTGCAATCTCGGAAAATAAAGATCTTACTTATTTAATTGATATCCATAGGGACTCAGCTAGGAAAAAAACTACCACAGCTACTATTAATGGTAAGAGTTATGCTAAGATTGTTTTCGTTGTCGGAGAAGGATATGAAGGCTATGAAAAGAACCAGGCATTTGCTAAAAAACTGCATAAGGAACTTGCTGCAAAATATCCTGGTATTAGCAGGGGAGTTTACGGCAAAAGTCAGGATCAAGGAAATGGAATCTACAACCAAAACTTTTCTGATAAAGCCATTCTGCTTGAAGTCGGCGGTGTTGACAATAATCAAGAAGAGCTGAACAGAACAATTGATGCATTTGCCGATGTTTTCTCAGAAATATATTGGGAAGAAAACGGCGCAACGGAACAATAAGCAGAAACACCCTCCTTTTCAATCGTGCAAGGAGGGTGTTATTTGTTTTTGGGTAGTTTACTTCTGAGCTGTTGGTATTTAATGATATATATATCAAGCTCTTCGCTTTTCTTTAATACCTCGACACTATCTATGCCCTGTCGTGACGCGGCTTCTAAAAGCTCAGAACGAAGATCATTAATTTTTTTTAGCAAATCACTAAGTGAGTATTTAATGTATTCACCTTCATTACACAACATCCGATTCACCCTCATTATATACTCTTTAAAATTGATTCTTATAGCCTATCATAATTTCAAAATATGAATAAACCATGACTATTCCTTTAACTTTTGTCTTTTGTCTTTTATTTAATAGATAATATATAGATGAGAGGAGGAATAAAATGAAAGGATAACGAATATTGCTTCACAAATCTCTTTATAAAACCCTAAAAAGGAGAGGATACGTATGGCGTTGCCAATCGCACTACAGTTATGGAGTGTAAAAGAGGATGCTGAAAAGGATTTTTTTGACACATTGGAGAAAGTGGCAAGGATGGGCTATGACGGAGTGGAATTTGCCGGTTATCACGGAAAAAATGCACAGGAGATTAAAGCAAAGCTAAAGGAGCTAGGATTAAAAATTGCCGGTTCCCATATCAACATGGAAGAAATATTGCAAGACACAGACAAGGTTATAAAATTTGAGCAAGAGCTTGGCAATAAATATATTGTGTGCCCATGGGCAAGCTTTCCTACAATCAATGAGTGGGATGACTTTGCAGAAAAGCTGCAGCAAGCGGGTGTTAAGATTGCAGCAGCTGGTTTGTCCCTGCTATATCACAATCATAATCATGAGCTTGTCAGCAAGGAAGGGACAGTTATCCTTGATAGGCTGTTTGAGGCAGTACCAGCAAGCTTTTTAAATGCTGAGCTTGACACTTATTGGCTAGAATATGCAGGCGTGAATGCGATTAATTATATGGAAAAATGGAAAGGCAGAACTCCGCTTATCCATGTGAAGGACATGGATTCTAGTAAAAGGGAAAGTACTGAAATCGGCAATGGTAGCCTAAATATAAAGGGCATTGTTGAGAAGGCTTACGAGAATGGAACAGAGTGGCTGGTTGTTGAACAAGAAGCATTTACACAAGCCCCGTTAATTAGTGTTGAAATTGGTTTGCAGAATTTACAAAGAATACTCGCTGATTTGTAATATTAAGTCCTCCCCTTGCTTTTTAAGTTGACCTTCGAAATGAAAACGCTTATAATTCGAATTGTAATCGTTAGTGAAACGTTTCGAGGAACAAAACAGGGGAGGCAGAATATGGCTCAGATTGATCTTAAGTCAATAATTCAAAACATGACGTTAGAAGAAAAGGTCGCACAATTAATGCAGCTGTCCGGAAATTTTTATTACGGACTTGCCGGGGAAATTACTGGTCCATTTGAAGAGATGGGCATCAGCGATTTTGTTGTGAAAAACAGTGGATCTGTTTTAGGTGTTTCTGGGGCAGACACGGTGCGGAAAATTCAAGCGGAGCATTTAAAAACTAATCGTCATGGCATTCCACTCTTATTCATGGCAGATATCGTTCATGGCTATAAAACAATCTTTCCAATTCCTTTAGCGATAGGCTGTTCCTGGGATATGGACCTGGCAGAAAAAAGTGCAGAGGTTGCAGCTAGTGAAGCAGCTGTTGCTGGTGTTCATGTCACCTTTGCACCAATGGTCGATCTCGTTCGCGATCCTCGATGGGGCCGTGTGCTTGAAACGACTGGAGAAGACAACTATTTAAATAGTGCCTTTGCCAAAGCCTTTGTGCGGGGCTTTCAAGGCAAAGATCTTGCGGCTGACCATATGAAAGTTGCCGCATGTGTGAAGCATTTTGCTGCATACGGTGCACCAGAAGGAGGCCGTGACTATAACACTGTCAACATGTCCGAACGTCAGCTGCGCGAATCCTATCTTCCTGCGTATAAAGCAGCGCTTGATGAAGGCTGTGAAATGGTGATGACATCCTTTAACACCGTAGACGGAATTCCAGCTACCGGCAACAAGTGGCTTATGCGAGATCTTCTTCGCAAGGAATGGGGTTTTGATGGTGTGTTGATATCAGATTGGGGCGCAGTTAAGGAATTAATTCCACATGGAGTCGCAGGTGATGAAGCAGAGGCGGCCCGCAAGGCAATCCTTGCCGGTGTTGATATTGAAATGATGACACCATGCTATATCCGCAGTTTGAAAAATTTGATCAAAAGCGGGGAAGTAACAGAGACATTATTGGATGAAGCGGTGCTGCGCATCTTAAAGCTGAAAGAAAAGCTTGGATTATTCGAAAATCCTTACAGAGCTGCAGATACTGTAAAGGAAAAGGAAGTGATTCTTTCCAAAACTAACCGGGAAGTTGCCCGTAAACTGGCAGAAAAATCCTGCGTTCTCTTAAAAAACAACAGCGTTTTGCCTTTGGACAAACAGCAGAATATCGCCCTAATTGGCCCCTTCGCGCAATCACCGGACATTTTAGGAGCGTGGTCTTGGCAAGGAGAAATCGAAAATACAGCAAACCTTCATGAAGCACTACAAGCATTGACAACTAATGTAACAGTCGCACAAGGCAGTAATGTGGAGACAATAACAGAAGAACAAGTTACCGAAGCAATAGAAGCAGCGAAAGCAGCAGATGTAATTGTGCTTGCAGTTGGTGAATATGCCTCAATGAGCGGTGAAGCCTGCAGCAGGGCAGATATTACATTGCCAGAAGCACAGCTGCACCTTATCAAACAAATGAAAACATTAAACAAACCAATTGCTGTTATCCTGTTCAACGGCCGTCCCCTTGATTTACACGGTGTATTGGATGAAGCTGATGCAGTGCTTGAAGCATGGTATCCAGGTACAGAAGGAGCAAGCGCCATTGCCAATATTCTGTTTGGAAATGTGAATCCATCAGGAAAACTGACCATGTCTTTTCCTCATACAGCCGGGCAAATTCCTGTATACTATAATGCCTATAATACGGGTCGTCCCTATGACGGAGTAAGCCGAGACCATTATTTATCCAAATATCTAGATATACCGAATAAACCGCTTCTGCCATTCGGGTTTGGCTTGAGCTATACAAACTACATCTATGAAAATTTGCGATTGTCCTCCGATACGATGACCGCAGACGAACAAATTCAAGTATCAGTAACCATAACAAATACAGGGAATTACACCGGAGAAGAAATCGTCCAGCTCTATATTCGCGATATGACAGGTGATGTAGTCCGGCCAGTCAAAGAACTGAAAGACTTCCAAAAAGTAAGCCTAAACCCAAAGGAAACAAAGGAAATACAATTCCAATTAACAGAAGCACAGCTGCGTTATTATCACCAAGATATGAGCTTTACAAGTGACGAGGGCTTGTTTGAAATTTATGTGGGCGGCAGCAGTGAGGATGTTTTGTCTGGTGGATTCAAGTTAATAAAAAAGTACACTAACTTAAATGACTAACTTCTGTTAGCAGTTAATCTCAGAGGAGCCAGGAAATCAAAACGATTTCCTGGCTCCCTTCATTGCGTTCAAAATAACTTTACACACAACAAGAACTATCGAGATAATTTTGATAAAATAGTAGTATTGATTTATATTACATAGCAACTTTTCACTTTTATGAAAGTTTGGAGGGAGCTTTAATGGCAGGTATTAAGGACATCGCAAAGGAAGCAGGTGTTTCTATTTCTACTGTTTCGTATGCGCTTAATGGGAGTCCAAAGGTAACGGAAGAGACTAGAAGTCGGATTTTGGCTATTGCTGATCGGCTGGGATATGTGCCAAATGCAGCGGCAAGAATGCTGAAGGTGAAGCAAACAAAAATCATCGGGGTCTTCTTAGCTGATTATGGCGGCTATTTTTATGGTCCGCTGCTCCGCGGAATGCGTGAGGCTTTAAATGAAAAAGGGTATGAATTAATTGCGTGCTCTGGTGTTCAGTCCCATCGGCTTTTGCTGGAAAAGGTAATTGATGGCGGCATTATATTAGATCAAGCATTTACAGATGAAGAGCTGCTTAATTATGCAGACAAAAGCTATAAAATAGTAGTGTTGGACAGAGAGCTCGTTCATGAAAACATTAAAGGTGTGCTTTTGGATAATACAGCTGGTGCAAGATTAGCTGTAAGAAAGCTTACTGAACACAAGGTAAATAAACTGTATGCAGTCACAGGTCCTGTAGGTTCGTATGATTCAAAAAAACGAATGGAGGGTGTCAGGGAGGAACTGCAATCTTTCCCAAATGTGGAGCTGATTGAGGTCCAAGGTGATTTTTTAAAGGATTCGGGCGAAGAGGCGGCAAGACAAATTTTAGCGAACTACAGTGAACCAATTGCGATATTTTGCTTTAATGATGAAATGGCGATTGGAATTTATCGTTATCTGCAGGATAAAGAATATGAAATAGGAAAAGATGTGTTTCTTGTTGGTTTTGATAATATTGAGTTAGCGCAATATATGGTGCCAAGATTAAGCACCATCAGCTATTCGAGCCATGAATGGGGCTCAATGGCTGCTCATAATTTATTAAAGCTGCTGGCAAACGAAACAGTTGAAAATGAACAAGTTGAGGTAACGATAACGGTTGGCGGCTCTTCATAATTTTTTCAGTCTTAAGTTTTGGAACTTAAGGCTTTTTTGTTTTATATTCTCTTAATCCGCATATTTCCCTGTATCAACAGCAAACTAAAGGTATTGGCTATCTATCTTAAGGGGGTAAATAATGATCGATTTTCCGACAATACAGACCAACTTCTGGGATGCCGTGGCAGCAGTGCCGATTGTGATGGTACTGACACAGCTGCTAAAGTGGATCTTTCATATACCAAAAAAATACAGACCAACTACCGCACTTATCTTAGGACTAATAATTTCTGTCTTTTTCAGTCACAGACACAGTTTAACAGCAGGTTTGTTTATGGGATGGTTTTATGGTTATTCCGCAATTGGCTCATATGCATCTATGAAAACAAGTGTATTAACAATGATAAGTAAATGGGAGAAAAAGAATAAATTACCGCGGGTTAGACTGTTTTTACAAAAGCTTTTTTTAATAAAAAAAGAGTACAACACTTTGCCTGACTAAAAAGCAGACGGAATCATCCATCTGCTTTTCATTATGTAAAGGAGACCTTCTCATCCAGCGCAAGCAAGTATTGTTTATATCTTCTCAATGCTGCTTCACTTGTAAGGGAAAAGCGTTCCATGATATATTCATCAGATTTACCCTGCTGAATTTCCTCCAATATTGCGGTATTACGCAAGTTCACTGCTGATATTTTCCGCAGGCCTGCACGTTTGACTTCATCCTTTATCATTTCCTGGATGGCACGAACCGACAAAGCTTTTGGCTTTTGTCTGTCGTAGTCATATTGAAAAGAAAGCGACACATTATTAAATGCGACAAAGAGTGGGTCCTTAGAATGGTATTTTGGGCGGAATAGCTCAGGAATCGAGTAAAAATACGTCCTCATATCCTCCATTATTGGCTTTTCAACAGCAAATTTTTTCATCGTTGCCCCAAATGGAATCGAAAGCTCTCCTTGTGCAAGATTCACATGCTCCATCGTAATGGCATACACTTCCGTCGGTGTTAACCCGAATGCTCTGATAAGGGATGCAATGGCAGCATTGCGCTCTACAAGAAAATTCCGAGCCGCTTTTTTTCCTGTTGCTTCTGAGTACCGAAGCTTCATCGTATAAATGATTTTAGTGAACTCCTCACCCTCAATGAAATCATTGCTTGTTAAGGAACGGAGCGGTGCCGTATGTGATAATTTATGAATATCATGTGCAGCAATACATTGATGATATTTTAGAAAACGGCTCAGTACGGTTGCTAACCGGCGAATTGTTGCATGGGACAGTTTTTTATTATGCAAATAAACGAAGTATTTTTGAACATCATCTTTTCTTAATGCCTTCAACGTGTTCATATCCGTTTTTTTCTGCTCTGCTTCAAGCCAGGAAAAAAACTTCTTCAAGTCTGACTCATATTGTTTAAGCGTCAATTTAGAGCGTCCGGCTTCGTGCAAATCCTCAAGGAAAGCATGTGCAAAATCGGGTAATATAGCCATAAGCTTTCAGCCTCTTTCTTTTTTTGAAAATTTTTCTGTATTTAGATTAACTTCTTTCTTTATTTTAACATAGGTTAGTAAGGGAGAGAGAGGGTGGATTTAGGTTGATTAGAGCTAAAATTGGAGAATCGACATATGTGATTGGAACGGAGCTAGAAGCACACTTTAGCTCATTCAAGAAACATATTATCGGAGATGATTTTGCCTACCCTACTGTTTATGGAACCCAGAAATTATTATATGCTGATTGGACAGCGAGTGGAAGACTGTATCGAAAAATCGAAGATAACCTTGTTGACATAATTGGTCCTTATGTTGCAAATACACATACAGAGTCAAACATAACGGGCACCTATATAACAAATGCCTATCATGAGGCAAAAAATATTATCAAAAGACATGTACATGCAAATGAAGATGACATTCTTATTTTTGATGGTTTTGGCATGACAGGAGTAATCAATAAATTCCAAAGATTAATCGGCATTAAACATATGGACAAACGAACACTGACCATAAAGGAAAAACCGATTGTTTTTGTGACACATATGGAGCATCACTCTAATTATCTGTCTTGGCTTGAAACAGCTGCGGAAGTTGTTACGATAAGACCTGCTGCCAATGGCGATGTGGATTACAGCCATTTGGAGGAACTCCTTGAGACACATAAGCAAAGAACGATGAAAATTGGAGCATTTACGGCATGCTCTAATGTAACTGGTAGAAAGACCGATTATCATCGGCTTGCAAAGCTAATGCATCAATATGGTGGCATTTGCCTTGTTGATTTTTCGGCATCTGCTCCATATGAAACGATAAATATGCATCCAGATCATAAAGAAGCAGCTCTTGATGTTATCTGTTTTTCACCACATAAGTTTTTAGGAGGACCAGGTACAAGCGGCGTTCTTATTATGAACAAAAGCCTAGTTCATGCAAAAATCCCTGATCATCCAGGTGGAGGAACGATTGACTTTACGAATGGATGGGGTGACGTCCTTTACAAAAAAGATATAGAAGAACGGGAAGACGGCGGAACCCCAGGCTTTCTTCAAGCAATTCGGACTGCCCTCGCTATTCAGCTAAAGGAAGAAATGAATGTCGAGAAAATGCAGCAGCGTGAACAGGAGCTCATCGCTTTAATGATGACAGAGTTAGATAAAATACCGGGAATAACGATACTGGACGGGGAAAATAAAAACCGCCATGGCATCATTTCCGTGATTTGTGAGGGGCTCCATTTTGATCTGGGAGCAAAGCTGCTAAATGACCGGTTTGGCATTCAAGTAAGAGGCGGCTGCTCGTGTGCCGGCCCATATGGTCACTATTTACTTGGTGTCAGCGAGGCACAATCTAAGCAAATAGCAGCGGAGGTTCAAAAAGGGATCTTTACTAATAAACCAGGGTGGATCAGAATCTCCCTTCACCCGACATTGACGAATCAGGAAGCTTACTCGATTGTTCATGCCTTTAAGAAAATAATCATGTATAAAGAAGAATGGCAAAAGGATTACCGCTATATGCCGAGAAGCAATGAATATGTTTGTGCATTAAGAAGCACAGATAATCATACGGATGTATTCAAAGCTTCCTTAAAGTAATAAAAGCATCTTTTTAGTTGAATAAGAATCTGCTATAATAAGAACAATTGAATATAAAAGCAAACCACAGGGGGAGCATGTATGCTGAGAGTGATCTTAAATGATCAGACCCTTTGAACCTGTTAGTTAACACTAGCGTAGGGATCGTGGCTGAAGACTTTTTACTAGGTATTTAATGTATACTTACTTTTTTTCATACGAAAAAAAAACACGTTAATCCTACTTCAACTCCCCTTTGGTATGCGTACATAACAAGGGGGAGTTTTTATGAAAAAAATGGGGTTAGTCGTTTTAATTGAAATTGCTATTTTTGCAGCCATTGCGTTAGTGTTGGATTTGCTGCCTTCTATCCATCTTGGTGCGAGCGGGTCCATCTCGATTGCCATGGTGCCGATCTTTATAATCGCTTTTCGCTGGGGCTTTAAAGCAAGTGCAACAGCAGGCTTTTTATGGGGACTATTGCAAATCGTAACAGGTGACTTGCAGGCACTAGCATTCTGGCAAGTAATCCTTGAATATTTCTTAGCTTTTGCCTGTATTGGTTTTGCTGGTCTTTTTATGCCGACAATACAAGCCAAACTTAAAAACGGAGAAAAAGGGGCTGCTTCACTAGTAATGGTTGCTGCCATACTAACAGGTAGTGCTATCCGCTACTTCTGGCATTTTCTTGCAGGTGTTACGATTTGGGCACAATACGCACCAGAAGGTCAGTCGGCTCTAGCTTACTCATTATTCTACAATGGTATCCCATTCATTGGAGCATCAGTATTATGCTCGATTGTAGCTGTAATCTTGCTTAGTGCAGCACCGCGATTGGTGCTTGATCGTCCAACTGGGCGCACTGGCTACTATTCTGGAAATTCGGAAGTAAAATAATGATGAACAAAGGAGTCCTGAACGGGGCTCTTTTTTAGTGTAAATTCATATGATTTTCACAAAATACATTTTTTCGGTTATTGTGAAAATGATAACAATCTCGTATGTTTAGTTTATAAAAGAAGAGAGGGCCTTCTGTGGACTTCACTTTAACTATTTTTGTTATCGATAGTAATGAAATGGTTATCAGCAGTGATGATGATGTATTTATTTATGATTTTGTAGAATTTTTAGTTAAAAAATCCTTTCCGATTCAAACAGATTCCGAGCTGCTTTTTACCAGTCTGCTTGTTGAAATTTCAGAATAGTGCTTATAAACAATTGGAAAAGGCTCTTCCTTTTGTCTGTTCTTTATTCATGTTAGAATAAAAATATCATTCTATTAAAATAGAAAAAATAAGCATCATTTGACATGCATCACAGGAGGAAGGTAATGGCAGAAATAACTTTTCAAGCGCCAAAAAGGCCAAACAAGTATAAAGTTTTGCTTGGACTAGCATTGGCTGTTCTATTGGTAGTGACAAGCGTCTTCTTTATATTCTATCCATTTGCAAGCTCTAAGACTGCAGAATACTTTAAAGGGGAGAACCCGATTATATTGGATGGTAAACAGGCTGGTAATGCAATAACGGTCAATGAGACTGTTTACTTGCCATTAAGCTTCTGGCAGGAAAATATAGATGAAAGCATCACTTATGATTCACAAAGCAATTCAGTAATTGCGACAACTAAGGATAAAGTGATTCAGTTTCCATCAGAATCTGTTTCCTATTTTGTAAATGATGAAACAGTGGATCTGCAATTTTCCCCGATAAAGGATGAGAATGGCGAGGTATATGTGGCAGTCGAACCGTTAATCGAGTTTTATCCGTATCAATTTACACAACTAGGTGCTGACACAAATGCAGTTTTATTGGAAAAGGACGGCACGGAAAAAACGGCAGCAACTTTCAGCTCCAAGCAAGTGAGAGATGATTTTGCGAGACTGCGTACAGAACCGACGCTTTTTTCTGCTTATACTGGTGAAATCGAGCAAAAAGAAGCTGTCACAATCGAGAAGGAAGAGGGCGACTATTATTTTGTCCGCAAGAACAATGGTGTTGCCGGTTATATTAAAAAAGACCTTTTTACAACAGGAGATACGATAACTGTTAAAGCGAATGTAGAAGAAAAAACACCTGCTCTAAAAAAAATAGACGGTCCAGTTAATCTAACATGGGAAGCTGTTTACTCTAAGAATCCAGACACTGCAGACATACCTAAGATGGATGGGGTTAATGTAGTTTCACCGACATGGTTTAAGCTGTCTGGCAACAAAGGAAATGTCAGCAATCTCGGCTCTGCGGAATATGTAAAATGGGCTCATAAACAGGGCTATCAAGTATGGGGACTATTCTCCAATGACTTTGACCCAGAAAAGACGCATGATGTTTTTAAAAACTTCGAGACTAGACAAAAAGTAATCAGGCAGCTTCTTGTGTACAGTGAAATGTACAATCTTGACGGCATCAATATTGATATTGAAAATGTGAATGAAGAAGACGGCGAATATGTTACTCAGTTCGTAAGAGAAGCAACGCCTTACTTCCATGAAGCAGGCTTAACAGTATCTATGGACATCACCTTCATTGCCGGTGGAAACTATTCTGCCTTTTTTGAAAGAGACCATCTTTCAGAGATTGTCGACTATTTAGTTGTCATGGCATATGATGAGCATTGGGCAACATCACCAACAGCAGGCAGTGTTGCAAGCTTGCCATGGGTGGAAGAAAACTTAAAAACATTGCTGGAGCAAGTGCCAAATGAAAAGCTTGTTTTAGGTGTTCCACTATATGCAAGGCTTTGGGAGGAAAAAGAAAATGGCGACATATCATCTGAAAGCCTCTCTATGGAAAAAGTACAGGAATGGCTTGATAAATATAAGGTGAAACCAACCTATGATGAAGAAAGCGGCCAAAACTATGGTGAGTACTATGATTCTAAATCAAAATCAACCTATAGAATTTGGCTTGAGGATGAATTATCCTTATCCAAGCGTGCCAAGCTTGTAGAAGATTATGATTTGGCAGGCATTGCAAGCTGGTCCCGCTATTTTGCAGATCAGTCTGCGTGGGTGGCTATGAATTTGGAAGAAGATAGTGAACAATAGATAGAATGAACCCTTCTATATATACAGTAAATACTCGCTGTGTATATGGAGGGTTCTTTTTTTGAAGAAAAAAGAACCCTCGATTTTTTACATATACTTTGCTAATTACCAACATTAAGCTACACTAAAAGAAAATAAACGTAAAAGATGGAGGGAAGACATATGATTACAGTAAATCCGTTAGGTACAGGCGGTGCCTTCACAAAGTATTATCATAACAACTATATTATGGAGCTTGGGGACAGAAGGCTACTAGTCGATGCAGGGACAACTTTGCGCTCCAGCCTTCCTGCTGCTGGATATAATTATCCAGATATAACAGATATCGTTATAACCCATTTGCATGCAGACCATGTTGGGGGCTTAGAGGAATTTGCCCAACGCTGTATGTATCTGCATCAATATAAACCGCATCTTTGGATAAGGGAAGAGCTTTCTAAAGGGTTGAACAACACTTTAGAAAGTGGCTTATGTACAGATGGGTTAAGCTTGAGCGATTATTTTCATGTTCATTATGTGAAGGATCGCTTTCATTTAGGAAGTCATTATGAGGTCGAGCTTTTGCCAACAGATAATTTGCATGCAAAGAATATGCTGTCAATGGGATTAAAGCTATATGACAAACAAGAAAATATCAATATTATCTATACAAGCGATATCGGCAAGCATGAAGAGGCTGCATTTGATACACATATGGATGAAAACACGAAGGCTCTCTTCCATGATATATCATTTATAAAGACACCAGTTCATTCTTACATAGAGGATGTCATTGCCTACTATACAGGCAAAATAGAGCTTCAAGCAATATACGGCATGCATTATGCTGATGATATCGACATAACTAAAACAGAAGATCAATACGGCATTCAGATAGTACGTACTAATCAACCTATAGTGTTCAAGAAATAAAGCAGACATGCCTCCATGTCTGCTTCTTTTTTCTATAAATCATGTGGATTAAGAATGGCAAGGACTTGATGATCCTCCCATTTACCATGGATTTTGACATTTTTCCGGGCTATCCCTTCTTTGTGAAAGCCCGATTTCTCTAATACTTTAATCGAACCAATATTATGAGGCATTACGCCTGCTTCGATACGGTGAAGATGGAGGCTATTAAAGGCGTAATCGACAGCAAGCTTGACTGCAACTGTACCATAACCTTTGCCATTATGTGACAAATCTATAAAGTAGCCAATAAAGGCACTCTGCAGTGAGCCTCTAAGCACCTGAAACAAACTAAGTGTACCGACAAGCTGCTCTGTTTCTTTTAAAAAAATACCAAACTGATAGTGAGTATCATCCTTCCAAGCATTGCTCCAGTCATTAATCAGTTCTATTTGTTTGTTTATAGTATAATAGTCTGACGCTCGCTCCATTGCATATTTTTCAAAGAAATCTTTATTGTTGATTTGAAACTGGAGCAGTGCTGCTGCATCAATTGCCTTAAAAGATCTGATATATATTTGTTCACCATAAATCATTAAACGACTACCACCTTTCTTAAAAAAATGCTATTACACTTAATATACCGTAAAATAAGAAATGGTTGGTCTTTAATAGTGTTTTTGGTGTAATACTACCATAAAAAACTTAGTGGAATAGAGCGGAGTTCACTTCAGCTCCTGGATACCAGAAAAGCAAAGGAGGCTCCATGCCTCCCCGCAGAAAGCGATTGGGTGCAGAGAATGAAACGAACTATTCTTAAGCCCATGCCTCTATAAATTTAAATTCAACGAAAAAGGCAAACTGCAATGGTCATTAATGATACGGATATGTAGAAGCCTTATAGCAACTAATAGAAGGCATATGTTTTGTGATTTAGGAAAAATTAACAGTAGTATACTGAAATTAAGTTAGAAAAGATATGAGGACTTTATATGAGTGAGAATAAAAGACAAAAACGAAAAGAAGAGCATATTGAGTTAGCATTGCAATCAGAACACGCATTGACCTCCGACTTTGATGAGTTGACCTTTATTCATCGGTCATTACCTGAAGCGGCCATACAGGATATTGATTTGAGTACAAGCATTGGTCCTCTTGAGTTGGAGTTTCCATTATATATTAATGCGATGACAGGCGGCAGCACTAAATCGGAAGTAATTAATGCTGCTCTTGCAAAAGCTGCAAATGTAGCAGGGATACCAATGGCAGTTGGATCACAGCATGCAGGCATAAGAAATGCCGAGCTTGCTAATTCATATAAGATTGTTCGTGCAAACAATCCAAACGGTCTAATTTTTGCGAATGTTGGTGCAGATGTACCGCTAGAATTTGCTCGAAAAGCAATTGACATGCTTGAGGCTGATGCATTACAGGTTCATCTTAATGTACCGCAGGAGCTCGTCATGCCAGAAGGCGAAAGAGATTTCAGTGGAATGCTCTCAAAGCTGGAAAAGCTAATTTCAAAACTATCTGTGCCGCTGATTGTGAAGGAAACAGGATTTGGTATGAGTCAGGAAACAATCGAGCAATTAAAAGGTATTGGAATTAATTATATAGATATAGGCGGAAGAGGCGGTACCAATTTTGTTCATATTGAAAATGAACGGAGAAGCAAAAAAGACTTTTCTTATTTAAAGGATTGGGGCCATTCAGCGGTTATTTCGCTTTTAGAGGCAAAGTCAGTTTCAGAGGGTCTGACAATTATGGCTTCGGGGGGCATTAGGAACCCACTTGATGCTGCAAAATGCTTGTCGTTAGGCGCAAATGCAGCAGGTATCGCCGGTCCATTTTTAAAGATTCTCCATGAATTCGGAACAGAAGGTCTGATAGAGGAATTAGAAGAGTGGAAACAGCATTTACAGACGATCTTTCTGCTGCTTGGTGTGAAATCTATTCATGACTTGCAAAAATGTCCAATTGTTTTAGTGGGAAAGGTTAAGGATTGGTGTGAAGTAAGAGGAATAGACATACTGGCACTAGCAAGGCGAACGATACAATAAAAAAGCTGACACTAAAATGTTCAGCTTTTTTGTTTTGTTTTTTTAGTTTTTTTAATAGCCAATTCTTTTGCTTCCAATATAAATATGATATTATCAATATTCAATCAATATTGTTTATTTTTTAGAGAAAGAGGAACAGCATGTTTGCAACAATTTTTTGGACTATATACATAGGTTTACTTGGTACAGCAGCATTAGGTTTTTTGATAAAAGGGAAGTACAAGACGACTCTATCAAAAATTGACTTTGCTGTTTCTGTTATAACATGGATAGGTTTGTTTGGGTTTGTAACAGACACAAAAATTTGGATGCCAATTATTTGGAAGATAGTGTTTGTTGGCGGATTGGCATGGGAAATTATCTATGGGATTTTTTTGAACGACTATTACGGAGAGGATCCGGAGGAAGAAGTTCCACTCGCTGTGACAATTATATTTTTCATTGTGTTTGTTGGCCCATTATATTATGGTTTATACCAATATGCATATTAACTATACATACAAAAGAGCTTCCTTGCAGGCTCTTTTTTTATTGGGGAACTTTGCCGGATACAATATCTTAAGTATTGCTGTTTTAGCACATCCATTTATTTCAATCTGATAATTAAGTCTTCATATTTCGCGAGGATAATAGATTTTGTCAGAGGATTTTGTATTTCGGCAAGTCCGTTTCCATGGTCGAAGAAGAACAAATGAATTTTGCTTTTATAGATAACCTTTTGACCTAATCTGATTATAGCTCCTCCTTCAGGTAAAGCTTTAAATGATAACGTAACTTAATAATAGACGAAGAAGGATTCTCCATCTCTTTATAGAATCAAAAATAAAGAAAGGCTTAGCAAAAAGCAGAGGATAAAGGATTGAATGAAGTTCGTATGTTATCTTATGCAAAGTTAAGCGTTAGGGCTCCTATTTAAAAATGCTTACTTTGGGTTTAAACAATCAAGAAAGTGTGAAAAGTATATACTTAAATGAAAGAAAGAGAGGAAGCTGATGAAAATATATTTCTTAAAAAGACAAACTGAGATTTTCAGTTTCAGCGGGGTAAAACATGGGAGGAACTAATAAAGAAAGCACATATATAACGTGGGTTTTATGGCTGTTAGGAATAATTTTAGCTGGTGCGTTCACGCTTTTCTTTTTATGGAGACAAGGAATCTGGATACCGAATGCCTTTCGTGCAGATGATTATGCTGTAAAAGGGATTGATGTATCTGCTTACCAAGGAGAAATCAACTGGTCGAAAATCGAGGATCAAAATATGAAATTTGCTTTTTTGAAAGCGACAGAAGGGAGCTCTTTTGTTGATGAGAGGTTCGTATACAATTGGGATGAAGCACATAAAACAGCGCTGAGGGTTGGTGCATACCACTTTTTCAGCTATGACAGCAGCGGCAAAACTCAAGCGGAAAATTTCATCCGCACGGTCCCTAAAGAAGTAAATGCCCTTCCACCTGTTATTGATGTCGAATTTTATGGCGATAAAGAAAAAAATCTCCCTGTGCGAAGCGACGTAGAAAAAGAGCTAAGAACAATGATTGACATGCTTAATAAGCATTATGGAAAAAGAATCATTATATACACAACACAAAAGGCGTATGATTTATACATAAAAAATGGGTTTAAAGAAAGTGACATTTGGATTCGTGATGTTTTCACAGATCCTTCGCTTCCAGACAGGCGAAACTGGGTCTTTTGGCAATACACGGATAAAGAAAGACTCGAAGGATATAATGGCGAGGAAAAATTCATTGATGTAAATGTGTTTCATCGAAGTTTAGCAGAGTTTGAGGCATATGGAAAATAATAAAAGGAGCATTCGATTTTAGAATGCCCCTTTTAGTTTATTGATTGCCTTTTTTCACCCAATCTGCAACAGTTACAACTCGTTTTGCCTGATGCTGAACGGCTTTTTTGTAGACTTCTTTATCGCCGACGATTTCGTTGTTTTGGTCAACTGAAACGCTTGTTCCATATGGATTGCCGCCTGCAGCATAAAGGGATTGATCGGTATATCCTGGTGTAACAACAATGGCACCCCAGTGGTACATGGTTGTATATAGGCTTAAAATCGTTGCTTCTTGGCCGCCATGTGGATTTTGAGCAGATGTCATTGCACTTACCACTTTATTAACTGTCTTGCCATTAAACCAAATTCCGCCTGTGGTATCTAAAAACTGCTTCATCTGGGCAGCCACATTTCCAAAGCGAGTCGGTGTACTAAAAATGATTGCATCAGCGTTAACAATATCATCTGGTGTGATAACTGGGATATCTTTTGTTTCCTCCACATGGGCTTTCCATGCTGGATTTCCTTCAATGACGCTTTGTGGTACTGTTTCTTCTACACGATAAATGGTAACATCTGCGCCGCTTTCTTTTGCTCCTTCAGCAGCCCACTGTGCAAGCAGATAATTAGTCCCTGTTGAACTGTAATAAACGATGGCCAATTTAACTGTCATTTTAAATTCCTCCTAATTCATGTAATAGCTTAAAATGGGTACTTGCGGAAATTCGTTTGCACAGAAATCCATTTCGTAATCGTAAATTCTTCGACAATCCAGTCATTGCCGAATCGGCCCATACCACTTGCTTTAGTTCCACCAAAGGGAACGGTTGGACTATCGTTTACAGTCTGGTCGTTTATATGTGTCATGCCACTTTCTACTGCTAATCCAAGTGTTCGGCCCTTATCAAGATCATTTGTGAAGATAGCAGAGCTTAATCCATATTCTGTGTCGTTTGCGAGTTCAATTGCATGCTCATCTGAATCTGCTTTAATAATTGTCGAGATAGGTGCAAATAACTCCGTTTGTGCCAGCTTACTTCTATTATCTACATCAACAAACACAAATGGTGTTAATAAATTTCCAATCCTTTTGCCTTCAAGGGCCAATTTACAGCCTTCTGCTTTTGCTTCCTCAATGAAGGACATGGCTTTATCTGCTTGTCTTTCATTAATAAGAGGACCAATGATTGTTTTCGGATCCTTTGGGTCTCCGTATGGTACACTCTTAACCCTTGCGATGAACTTTTCAACAAATTCATCATACACATCCTTGTGAATAATCATCCGATTAATAATCATGCATATTTGTCCTTGGTGGATGAATTTCCCAAAGATTGCTGCATCAACAGCACGGTCTACATCTGCATCTGCCAAAACAATGAATGGATTATTGCCCCCAAGCTCAAGTGCAACTCGCTTCAGCATTTTGCCTGCTAATTCGCCGATATGCTTGCCGACAGGTGTGGACCCAGTAAAGCTAATAAGACCAGAATCTTTGCTTGTCAGCATTTCATCCCCAAGCTCCTGCAGGTCTGATTGAATTACTTGGAGCACACCTTTTGGAAGTCCTGCAACCTCAAATGCTCTCGCAATTATAGAACCCCCAGCAAGCCCTGTCTGCAAATCCGGTTTATGTACAACAGCATTGCCAAGTGCTAAAGCAGGGGCAATTGTTCGCATAGATAAGTTCATTGGGAAGTTAAATGGAGAGATGGATGTAATAACACCTAGCGGCAGGCGGTACACATAGTTTTTCTTTCCATCCTTTTCTGACATATCTCGGCTTTGGTCAATTTTATCAACAAGGTCGAAGGAGGCATCCAAATAAGCAAGGGTCAGGTCAAGCTCCACATTTGCTTTTATATTACTGCCGCCTGTTTCCTGTGAAATAATGGCGACAATTTCCTCTCTGTTGTTCTTTAAAAATTCACTTGCCTTTTTCAATATAGCAAGCCTTTCTGTGGGCGTTGTTTTCGCCCATTCCTTTTGTGCTGTTTTGGCGGATGAAAAAGCTCCATGAAGCTGATCGACAGTCGCAATACTGAAAACAGTTATCGTTGACTGGTCATAAGGATTTTTGTCTTCAAAAGTTCTGCCTGTTTTCCCTTCCGTCCAGACACCATCAATAAAACTCTTATTCAGCTCTACAAAGCGTTCCATTATTTACACCTCGGTTTTTAGAAATTTCATGACATGATATTTTAGCCAATTTTATCTTTAATATTCTACCCGATGATAGATAGGACAAACATGCTATCGTGAATGGAGAGAGGCCATATAACAAGTAAGAGTGTTCAGTTATACTCTGCATAAGCTGTCATTCTTGCACCATAATAAAGATGAATACATAAAAAAATCCCCATCCAATAATGGAGATGGGGAATAGGAACACTTATAATCCGTTATCAATCTTTTTTAATAACGAAATTAATTGTTTTCTTTCATCGTCTGTCAGATTTTTCGTAAGCTCTTTGTTTAATTCATCTAAAACAAATTGAATATGGGGATATACTTGAATCGCTTTTTCTGTTGGAAATAGCTCGTTAGCTCTGCGATCGCTTTCAGAGGTTTCTTTCCGAATATAACCTGCCTTTTCGAGCTGGCTGACGGAACGGGCGGTTGTTGCTTTATCAAATTTCAATTTAGATGTAAGCTCATCCTGATTGATTCCAGGACTTTGAATAATCCATTTTAAAAAGGCATATTGTCCACCATTGCCGATGTTATAATTTTTGAACGCCTTTAATAAATATTTTTGATTTTGTCTATGGATGACAGAAATTAGTCTGCCTAAAGGAGCTTCCTTCAAATTTGTTCAACTCACTTAAATGTTTTTAATGTTGCTTCTATTTATAGATTACATTACAATAAATTTGTTGCGTACGCAACTAATGGATTGAGGTGGTTGTATTGAAAAATGGTCAGCATGGCATTAATGGTCATGAAAAACGCTGGACTATTTTAATTATTTTAAACTTATTTACGTTTATGTCGACATTAGACGGCAGTATCGTCAATGTTGCTCTTCCAACAGTCTCAAAAGAGCTTGCATTGCCGCTCGCACAATCTCAATGGATTGTCAGCAGTTATTTAATGATGATATGTACAGCGATATTGTTCTTTGGAAAGCTAGGAGATATTTTTGGCAAAATTAAAATTTTCAAGCTTGGTTCGATTATTTTCATCATAGGTTCGTTTTTGTGCGGATTTAGTGATTCTCTTATGCTTTTAATTCTTTCTCGTGTTGTACAGGCAATCGGTGCTGCTATGACGATGGCGAACAACCAAGGAATTGTCACAGAAGTTTTTCCGCCAAAGGAAAGGGGAAAAGCGCTTGGATTAATTGGCACATTTGTTTCATTAGGAAGTATTGCTGGACCTAGTCTTGGCGGTATTATTCTTTCAAGCCTTGGCTGGGAATACATATTCTGGCTGAACGTGCCGATTGGCATTATTGCCATCATAATTGCCTGGAAGTTGCTGCCGAAAGATACAACAGTAACAAAAGTGAAAATCGATGTTTCAGGAAGTATCTTGTTTGCCTTGGCAGTATTGTTTCTGTTTTCAAGTCTGTTGTTAGGACAGCAATACGGCTATTCTAATATTTATATCCTGATGTCTGTTGTTTTAGGGGTTATTCTATTTGTCTTCTTCATACTTGTAGAACGGAAGGCAGAAAATCCAATGCTCTCATTTTCCCTTTTTAAAAATTCACTTTTCTCGATTAGTATTTTATGTGGATTTTTAGTATTTGTCGCCAATTTTTGCTTCAACATTCTGGCACCATTTTACACTCAGGACATTTTAGGATTATCGCCGCTTCATGCAGGCTATATCCTCATGCTGTTTCCAATTGCAATGGCAATTATTGCACCGATTAGTGGAGCGCTTTCTGATAAGATTGGCGGACAGATCATTACCTTTGTTGGATTAATCTTAATGATTGTGGCACAAATTGGCTTAACATTTCTTCATGAAGGCAGCACAATCATTACATTATCATGTTTAATCGTGCTGCTTGGGATAAGCACAGGCTTGTTCCAATCTCCTAATAATTCATTAGTAATGTCGACAGTTGACCGTAAACAGCTGGGAATTGCCGGAAGCATTAATTCTCTAGTCAGAAATTTAGGAATGGTTGTTGGTATTTCTGTGGCGACGAGCACGTTATTTTCTGTTATGAGCATCCAGGCAGGTTATCGTGTGACAGCATTGATACCAGACAGACCGGATATTTTCCTAGCAGGTATGCATGTCGTCTTTATTGGCTCAAGCATTCTGTGCTTTATCGGGGCCATACTAACGGGTGTGCGCCTTTATTCGTCAAGAAAATCACTGAAAGAAAGAGAAAAAACTGCATAAAGCAAAGGCACTTGATAATAAGTCAAGTGCCTTGTTTCGTATATATAAGCTTATTGTAAGGGAAGCTTGATTGTGAAGGCAGTTCCCTTATTTATTTCACTTTTCACGGTTATTTTTCCTTTATGCATTTCGAGAATTTTTTTGGTGATGGATAATCCTAATCCGCTGCCGCCGTTTTGTCTGTTTCGTGATATGTCTGCTTTATAGAAGCGTTCGAAAATTCTCGCTTGAACAGCTTCTGTCATACCGATACCAGTATCTTTAATCGTTACAATCGCACTGTCATTTTCCTTGAGCAGCGTTACTATTATATTCCCATTTTCAGGGGTGAATTTAATACTGTTATGAATAAGATTTATCCATACCTGCTCTAGTAAATCCTCATCTGCATGAATCGAGATATTTTCTAATTCAATTTGAGTATCAATGCATTTTGCGGTCCATTGTGGTTCACATGCAAGGATTACCCGCCGAATCTGACGGTCAAGACGATATTGTTTAGGCTCAAACGGCGTTTTTTCTGATTCTAATGATGTTAGCTTTAAGAGATTTTCACTTAACTTGGAGAGCCGCAAGCTTTCTGTTTTTATAATTTGCAGATAATGATTTTTTTCCTTTTTTGTTAAATCTTCATTATTTAATGCTTCAGCAAAGCCGATAATAGAGGTAAGCGGTGACTGGATTTCATGGGAAACATTTGAAATGAATTCCTGACGCATTTGCTCCATTTCTCCTAATTCTGTTGCCATATGCTGCATGCTCTCAATTATGCCGTGATAGGGATGGTTTCGTTGTACTTGTTGACCGTAAAAAGACAAATCTATATTAAAATTCCCTTGTGCCATCTGTTCAAATGCATAAATCATAGGGGAGAAAAACTTGCGCTGTCTGTTTTGGACCCCCTTAATACGGCTAATGCAAGTAATTCCGAGCATGACGGATAAAATAACAAGCAACGTATTAATTACTTGTTTCCACACTGGAGAAATCGACCAGCTATAATGAGTAAATAACCAGGAGGTGAAGGAAAAGACTAATAAGGAGGCAAGAATAATAATTAGGAAAATTAAAGCGAAACCACCGATATGTAGTAATGCTTTCCACAACTTCTTCATATTAACTCCAGACGATAGCCTAATCCTCGTATCGTGCTAATTTTGAATTGATGTTTATCCTCTAAAAATCTTGCTCTTAATCTTTTAATATGAACATCAACTGTTCTTTCATCCCCCTCATAATCAAAGCCCCAAATGTCCTCAATCAGCTCATCACGTGAATACGTTTTGCCTGGCTGCGATGCCAGCTTAAAAAGAAGCTCAAATTCCTTTAAAGGCAGCGTGCAGGATTTATTATCCATCCAAACTTCAAAGGTTTTACGATCAAGGATAACTTCACCAATTTGTAATTTTTGTGAGGCGACGATTTTATAACGTTTTAATAGTGTTTTAACCCTTGCAGTTAGCTCAGGTGGATCAAAGGGCTTCACTAAGTAATCATCTGTACCTAGCTCAAAGCCCTTCACTTTTTGAGCTGTTTCTCCTTTTGCTGTCAGCATAAGGATTGGTAATTCCTCTGGATAATATTTGCGAATTTCCTTGCAAACAGACCAGCCATCCATATTTGGCATCATAATATCCAAAATCACTAAATCAACCTTTTCTGTATCAAGGAGTGTTAAAGCTTTCTTGCCATCAGAAGCACTGAGAACTTCCCAGCCCTCCTTGCTTAGAAACACCTCTAATAATTCTCTTATATATGGGTCATCATCTACGACCATTATTCTTGTTAACATTCGTATACTCCCTTTTAAATAGGATATGTCATCTTACCTTATCGATTTTTTTCTGAACGTGCAAACAGGATTGTACCAATTACAGAAAAAATCAGGATAAAGCAGACAATGACTATTAAGTCGAGTGCTGGATTAAACAGCACAATTTCATTATAAATGGGATCCCCCCAATAAAAAACTGCTCTAGCTAAATCTACACAGTAGGTCATCGGCATAATATGTGCCAAAAAACCGAGTATTCCTGTTGAATGATTAACAGGTATTAATGCTCCGGATAAAAACATTTGTGGCATCGTTATGAGCATGGAGCCAATATCGGCCACTTTGCTGTCAGTGATAAAGCTGATAAAGAAAATTCCTAATGCAGCACCGACAAGACTGAAGAGGGGGGACAGCAGCAAGAGCCAAACAAACGACATTCCACCAAGCGGGATTTGCAGAACTAATGCAACTGCAATAATACCAATTAACATCACCATGCTTGAAAAGGCTGTCCCAATCATTTTCCCTAATACAATCGAATATCTCGAAATGGGCGAAACGAATAGTTCTTGCGTAAAGTTAGAGCTTCTTTCTTCCACAAGCTGGCTCATTCCGCTAACGGATGATTGAAACATGGAATTGACAATCATGCCAATCAGCATGAACTGCATAAAATTATAACCTACATTGCCGGCGAGATTTTGCGACATGCTCCCGCCAAGAATGCCAATAAAGATAATTGGGAATATAATGCTTATCGCAATATATACGGGATTTCGGATTACCCGGATGAGCTCCCTGCCAATGATAGCTGCAACAGCATTAAATTCTCTGCTAATTACCGACATACTGTTTGTCACCTTCCTGCTTTTTTATTAAATCAACATATGCCTCTTCAAGCGAAGGAACTCTGATTTCCAGTTTTGTTAATGGTGTCTTGATTTGCTGCAACAGGCTATGTGGTGTTTTTTGATCATAATAGACTTTAACGCCATGCTCCCATTCTTTATAATCGCAGAAATTTGTTGCAAGCTCCTCTATTAGCTGTTTCCTGTTGGCTGCGTCCAAGTTCATCGTTTTTTTGACGAGAAGATGGTTTTTTATTTCTTCAGGCGTTCCTGCTAACGCGATTTTGCCTTTATTAATGATACAGACACGATCTGCACCTTCAGCTTCCTCTAAATAATGGGTAGTAAGGAAAATCGTAATATTCTCCTTTTGTCGGATATGCTGCAAGTATTCCCATAATGACCTGCGGCTTTCCGCATCAAGCCCCTGTGTTGGCTCATCAAGAAACAAAATCTTTGGATTATGCATTAAACTGCGGATTATCTCAAGCTTTCGTTTCATACCCCCAGAGAATGTTTTTAGCTTTTTGAATAACTGGTCTTTCAAGCCAACCATTTCTGCCAGTTCTGCAACTCTTTCTTTATAGGCATTTGGCATCATCCGATATAACGGTCTATATGGATGTATCCCATAAATACTCACATGGAGGCGGATATTTTCTTCTGCTGTTAGTTCATAATCCAAGCTAGGATTTTGAAAAAGTATGCCAATTTGCTGCCGGACTTTTCTTGCATCCGTTTCTAAATCAGCACCAGCAATTTTAACAACACCGCTTGTTTTTGAAAGGGTTGTTGTCAGGATAGAAATAGTCGTTGTTTTGCCAGCACCATTAGGACCTAAAAAAGCGAAGAACTCACCAGGATCCACAGAAAAACTGATTCCATTTACGGAAGGCTCTTTCGCTCTTTTGTATTTTTTTGTTAATTGCTCGACTTGAATAATTGGTTCCACCTTCATTCCTCCCTCTGTTTTGTATATGACACAGAATAAAAGAGGAATGTGAACGGAGTATGAACGGATGAAATATAATAAATTATCCATATTTACTAAATCAGAAAAAAGAAATAGGAGAGGAATAATACCATTTTTGTACAGGTATGCTTTTGCAGGCGACGGCATATCCAGCAAATTCGGCAATTGGTAACAGACTAATGAAGAGAAAGCAGCCCAAAATGTCCATACAAAAAAATAAATATCTTGGGCTGTTTTATGTTTAATAAGCTCATTTTCACATAATAAATAGGATGCAGAGGAAAGGGGAGTACTGCTATTTTAAAATGAAGAGGAGACAGGTTCCGTTTTTTTTTTACATGGCTGAGATAAGGAAATAGTACAAACAGACTGCAGCTTTTGGCAGGACAAACTAGTATGCGAGGTTGGTTAAGGTATAATACAGAATTTTATCCTTATACTATTTGCCTTTTAGATTATTTTAGAACACTTTATACCAATACAATGTTTTGTCTATATTCGGGTTGAAAGCATTCTTTAGTGAATCAACTCCGCCGAGCTCCATTCCTTGTTTTAAATAGAATCTGCAGGCTAGAAGATTGTCATCCTGTGCTTCGAGAGAAATTCCACGTAGTCCTGCAGATAATGCCCAGTCTTCAGCTTTAGCAAAAAGTACTTTACCGACACCGGTTTGTCGGAATTTTTTACATACAGCAATATTTTCGATATAACAAAATTTATTCCAATCCTTTATAAGACGAATTTGCCCAACATATTCACCGTTGATAAAGGCTAGAAACATAGCTTTGTCGTTATTTTGGATATAATCATGCCAAGGAAGCGTATCATCCGGAAATTTAGTATATTTTGTCTGCTCATAAAGCTCTTCTTGAAGAGACCAAACACCATTCATAAGGGAAGGGACGAGGCGGCCAATTATTGGAAAGACTTCATTTGTTTTATTAATATTGCTGATATGCTGTGGTTGTAATGGTAAAACAGTAATCTGCTGAAATGTCATCGTATTACTCCCCATTGTGTTATTTCCTACATAATAACACCCTTTTAATGTACAAAGTGCAAATAAATTGAAATTTCCCGTTATTTAAAACAAAAAAAGAAGACACCAGTTAGCTGTCCGGTGTCTTGCTAATAAATAATAAAATTAATAGACTTGGCTTCTCACATTTTCTTGATACGCAACAGCTCGATTTCGGCCCTGTTCTTTAGCTACATATAAAGCATTATCCGCATGTAAGATTAGCTGATGCAAATTTGATTTACCTGGTTTACTAGTACTAAATCCAACACTGATTGTAAGTGGCAGGCTGATATTATTTTCTAGCTGCAGCTCTTCCTGCTGCATAGCAGCAACAAGCCGATTTGCAAGCAGGAAGGCTTGTTGCTGGGAAGTATTAGGGAGGAACACGATAAATTCCTCACCGCCATATCTGCCAACAATCCCGCTAGTATGGCAAACTTTGTGTATGATGTTTGCAACGTAGACAATCGCCTTATCACCGACCATATGGCCATATGTGTCATTAACACCTTTGAAATGATCAATATCTATTAAAAATAACGAAGACTGGTCATGAAAACTATTGGTAATTTGGAAAAGCTCTGTTATTTGTTCAAAGAAATACTTTCGATTATATAAATTGGTTAAGTGATCAAACATAGCCGAAACTTTTAAATTTTGATAGTTTTCCAGCTTCGTTAATATTCGCGGGAATTGATCTGCAAAGGAATCTGTAATAATTTTCGCTTCAAAATTTTGCAACTTTCCTTGATTCTCATCAAAAACAACGAAAAGTCCTTCCTTTTTAGCAACTTTAACTGGAATAGAAAGTAACGAATGAATGTCATTTTGTATACCGAATGGATTATTATGAATATTTGCCAAGAACTGTGGTTTTTTCATAAGCTCTTCTGCAACAGTTAGTTGATTAGCTTCAATGGTCTGACCCTCTTGTGCCGAAATATTCCAGCCGTCCTGTCCGCGCTCCAAAAACATACCATTAGGAAAATTAGTCGCATCCTGCAATGTTTTTAAACCACTTTCAATTAAAGCAGGTGTTTCCTCTATTTCCTCCATACTCTTATAGGAATTATGAAGAAGAGATTGGATATAATATTTTTTTGACTCTTTTTCCTTCTCCAGATTAATCCGTTTGATTTTGTCAGCAAGACCAAGCGATAAGATAAACACTTCTGCAAGCGCACCGATTTTTGGTCCATTTAGTATCACAGCATGGAGCGGTACAAGCTTATAAGCAGCAAGTAAGTTAACGATGACACCTATTACCAGCAAGCTCCACGCTGCTAAGAAATAGATGGCTTCCCTTGAGGTGGCTCTAACCGTGATTGCAATAGCAATAATAAATCCAACAAACACCGTTGCAATGACCGTACTGATCATCGTGGCGAGAGAAGGTGCAACGATAAAAGGTGACAAGAGTGATACAACTGCAACCGCAACAACCCAATTAATCAGTCTATTAAGCAGTGGAGCTACTATATTTAGCTGCAGAAAATGCTTTGTAAATTGCAAAGCAAAAATAGAAGAGAAGATGATAAAGAACGAATTTGACCTTAACGCCCACCAAGGAAAATCCCCCCATAGAAATTGGAAAGCATATCCGTCCCAAATTAACTGCATGATCGTAAAGCCGATTACAAAGAGAATGTAGTATAAGTACGTTTTTTCTCTCAAAGAAAAGAACAAAAAGCAATTGTATATAATCATGGCAATCATGATCCCATAATAGATTCCATAGCCAGTTTGACTGAGATAGTTATTTGTTGAAAAGGAAATGGGATCCCAAAGGACTATTGGTGCTTGAAAAAAAGTTTCTGTCTTTATTTTCAGAAAATAATCCTGTTCTCCATCTGCCTTTAGTTTAATGGGAAATAGCAAATTTTTATGTTTTATTTCTCTGACATCAAATGGAAGGCTATATCCGATTGTATCCTCTTCTATAAGCTTACCCGCAACTTCTCTATATAAGGTAACAGAGCTTAAATGGGGCTTTTTAATTTCAAGCAAAAATTCCTTTTCACTAGAAGAAGAATTAGTTAGAGGCACATTTATCCAGTAGCTTGCATTACTGATGCTACCAGAAGCGTCTGTTTCACTAAATGGCTTAAACTCATTTTGCTTATCTAAAATACTTTTTGGATTTATTTTATCGTAATAATCAATATAGATGGATGTCTTATTTGTAATGTTGAGCTCGTCCAAGCTGTTCCCTATGCTGATTGGTTGTGCAGCTAATGCCTTTTGGGCAGGTGTCAACAATACAGCTACTAATAAAAAGAGAACCAAAAGACGATTCTGAGAGAATATTTTCATAAAATAACTCCTCTAAAGCAAATTAATAGTATAATTATACCATGATTTTATGGTCTCTCTACCAATGGAGGAAAAAAATGAATAGTATTTTATATAGTGATTTGGAAAAAAAGTTAAAAACTGGCGACATTGTTTTATTTAGCGGCCAATACCAAATAAGTAAACTTGTAGAAAAGCTGGAGCATAGTAAATGGTCTCATGTAGGCATGGTTGTTAGACCTGATCCAAATGGAGAAGTATATTTCTTTGAATCTACTGCTTTAATAAATCTAGAAGATGTGATGGAGCATGATAACAAAACCGGTCCAAAGCTTGTTAAACTGATAGATCGTCTTAAAACATACGGAGCAGATCTTGTTCCATATATTCCACCAGTTTATGCGGTTCGCCGATTCCTTAAAGACACTATTAACGAGGAAGAGCTATTTGATTATATTAAAAAGGTGCATGGCATACCGAATCCAGGTCAATGGAAAATGATTGAAGAAGTTATTGAAGGAAGGATCTTTTCTATTCCGTCAAAAAGCAATGATTACACATGCAGCAAGCTGATTGGCGAAACATTAGAAACGCTTGGATTCTATCACCCGAAAAAGCCTCTTAACGGGTTAATGCCGATGGATTTTTCTACTGACAGTCATATTAAACAGCTAACCTCATTATGGGATAAGGAAATTATTATTAATCTTGTCCAACAAGAAGTTATAAGCTGATAAAAAAAGCTGGCGGATGATACCGCCAGCTTTAAAAATGAATTTTTTCTCCTTTTTTGGAGCTCTCGACAGCTCCAAAAACCATCATCATGCTTTTTAAATTATCCCTGCAGTCCGTTTCTGCGTTTCTATTTGCTTCTATTGATGCAAACATTTCATCAAGGCAGCCCCAATGACCTTCTTGACCGTTCCAGCTTCCTTCAAAAACTTGTTTTTTGACTGGATAAATAAAACTATTCTCATCAGAAGAATCTTTTCTTTCTGCATATGGGGTATTTAAACCATCCCATGCACCGCTACCTAAGCTTCCAGTTGCACGCCAGTCTGATTCCCATGAGGTGTGGAGACCTTCTGCACACCAAGAACCGTTATACGTAAATACAGAGCCGTCATCCATTTCAAAAATACAAATGGCTGATGCATTGCCTTTATACCAGGAGCCTGGTGGATTGTATTCATGGCAATAGACGGACACTGGATTTGCTTGAAGAAGAAATCGTGCTTGGTCAAATGTATGTATGGCCATATCGACAATTAATGGGTTATCCATCATGTCCCGAAAACCGCCAAAATGAGGACCAAGGAAAAAGCTAGCATGAAGGGAGCCAATCTTTCCGATTACTCCGGATTGAAGCAGCTCCTGATAGGCTCGTATTTGTTTGTTAAACCGTCTATTCTGCATGACCGTGTATCTTTTACCTGATAGTTCGGACGCTAGAACCAAATCTTTCGCTGCATCGAGCGTTTCTGCCATCGGTTTTTCACCAAATACATGACAGTTAAGCTTTAATGCAGCAGATACAATCATTGGATGTGCTGCAGGAATGGTGATATCAAACACTAGATTCGCACCAGTATTCTTTATAGCCTCTGTTAAATCTGAAAACACAGGCACATTCAGCGTGAACTTTTCAGCTAATGCTGCAGCAGTTTCTGTTTGTAAATCAACGAGCCCTACAATTTCAGCGTTTTTTCGCTGTAAGGCATATTCAATCCAAGTATGAGACATTCCTCCACAGCCAGCAACGACAATTTTATGGTTAACCAAGCGCAACACCTGCACTTTCATAAGGTTATTAAAGCGTTTACATATATTGAGTATAACGAATTCCTGCCCTTCTGGGAACAGGAATATTGGAGTAAAAACACAAAAAATTATCCATAGAAAATAGCATAAGGGCAATACTATAGAAAGAAAAAGGCAAGGAGGCTGACTATGCCAAAGAAAACAGAAGCTGAACCAGATGTGACAGCAGAAAAAGAATCGAATGTTGTTCCGCTTAATAAAGAAAGCAGTAAGGATCAAATAGCTGAGTTGAATCGAATGCTGGCAGCTGTTATGAATTATATTTCGGACGATGAAGTGGAAGAAATAGATGTTACATATTTACTTCAAAACACAGAAGGTCTCAAAGAATGGTGGGATGAATATAAGGAAAGCAACAGGAAGGATGTAGAAGAAGAAATAAAAAAATCATTGAATAAGCTTTCCTTAAAGGAGCTTGAACAAATCCGTGAACAAATAAAGGAGAAACAAGAGTAAAGCTGTCTTTTTAGGGCAGCTTCCCATCTTTGTGAAGAAATTGGTAAATGTATTGTAGCCATTTCACTTGATTGTTAAAATAGGAAAATAAGATATTTATGTTAAAAACCAACTAACAAATAAAGAACAGACTCTGCTCACAGGAGTCTTTTTTTGCTTTGTAACATAATAAAAAAACAGGGAGAGTTGCTGATGAAAGTAAATACAGAGGGAATGCAATTCAAAAACAAAAACGAAACGTTTTACATAAGAACAGCTAAAGAAAAAGATGCTCAAAGCCTATCAGCCCTAAGGCTGCAAATTGATGGAGAAACCGAAAATCTGGACAGGGTAAAAGGCGAAGGCTACTTAGACGAGCAAGCATTCATAAAGGTGATTGCGCGTGATTCCAATGCTAAAAACAACCTATTTTTAGTAGTAGAATCAAAAGGAAAGCTTGTTGGCTTTTCAAGATGCGAAGGCAGCGATTTTAAGCGCATATCTCATAAAGCTGAATTTGGTGTTTGTGTTTTGAAGGAATATTGGGGATACGGAATCGGCGGTATGCTCCTTAAAAACTCCATCGATTGGGCGGAACGCATAGGCTTAAAGAAGCTTTCCTTACATGTTCTTGAGTTAAATCAAAATGCGATTCGTTTGTATAAAAAACATGGCTTTGAAGTAGAGGGTATATTAAAAAACGATAAACTGCTAGCGGATGGCTGTTATTACAATACGATTGTCATGGCAAGACATACTTAAATTCAATATGGAAAGGCTGAGAGCGGATTGAATGAAGTATTTGGTGAAAAAGTAACGAATAGCCATTATTGCTACCGAAAAGGCGTATATGCAGTAACTCTGTTAGAAGGTAAGGTGATGACAGTCTTAAACTCTCATGGTCATTATTTTTTGCCTGGAGGAGGTGTGGAAGTGGGTGAATCTAATCTAGATTGTCTAGCAAGAGAAGTGCTTGAAGAAACCGGATATACACTAGAAAAAGCAAAATACATAGGTAATGCAAGCAACTACTTTACATCCCTTAAAAATAACCCAATTCATAATGATGGCTATTTTTACTTAACATCGATTGGGGAATGTGTGCAAAATCCGATGGAAACCGAATATAGTATGGAAGGGGTGGATGTGAAAAAAAGTCTGTCCCTGTTGATTCATGCACACCATGTATGGGCAGTTAAAAAAGCGGCACTAAAAAATTTGTAGTAATATGAGCACCGGTTTGTCTATTGTTTTATAGTATCTAGTAGATAAACAAATCATCCTCTTTCTTATAATGAAAAAAATGGTATAGAATTGTTTTTGCCACAAATACTAATGATACCGAAAAAATTTTCAGTGTTTTGAAGGAGCATGAAACAGATGAATAGTGATAAATTAACCTCTGTAGAATTTGGTGCATTATGGACAACCTATCATAAAAAAACAATGATACTACGAATTTTAGAGCATCTAATTCAACATGCAGAAGATCATAAAGCGAAAACATTAATGAGTGGCTTATATGAAAAGCTTGAAAAGAAAGTTAGGGAAATGGAAGGAATCATGGAGAAGGCTGGAGCAGCTAAACCATCCGGCTTTACAAAGGAGGACTTTCATGAGAATGCGCCTGCATTGTTTACAAATGGTTTTGATATTATGTTCTGCCGAATTTTAAAGGAAATAAGCATGGGGATGTATGTCCTTCATACGACCATTTCTTACCGAGCAGAAATTATTAACTTTTATCGAGAACTGACGGAAATTACTCATTTATATTACCACCATTTTACAGATTATTTACTTAAGAATGGTTTTTCTAAGCTGCCGACGACAATAAAGCTGCCGAACTCCATTGATTTCATCACAGATACTTCTTATATGAAAGGAACCAACCTTCTTGGCCAAAAAAGGCAATTAAATACGGTCGAATATGGACTCCTTTATCATTCTGTGGAAACAAATCTTTTCGGCATGCAGCTGATGAAGGCATTCGCACAATGCTCGAAGGATAAAGAGGCAAAGCAATATTTCACAAAGGGACAGCAGATTTCAGAGGAAATATTGCAAGGGACGGAGAAAATACTTTTAGAGAACAATATTCCCTCTCCAACAATGCCGGGAGGTGTGCTGACTTCCTCGGTTGATGCCCCTTTTTCAGAACGGATAATGCTATACTGTACATATCTGTTGGGAGGATTCAGCATTGGCGGACAAGGATTCAGCTCGGCTTTTACATTGCGAAATGATATTATTGCTAAATCCGCCATTTTTGCAAAAGATGCCTTTGAATATACATTAGAAGGTGCTAAGCTAATGATGGAAAAAGGCTGGATGGAGGAACCTCCAAAAATGGATATTTAACAACTGAAGGACAGCTTTGGTCCTTTTGTGACAAAATAGTAAAGGCTATCTTCCATAACGAGAAGATAGCCTTTTATTATGTACTTGTCAGTGAGACTCGAAAGAATTAATCTGTACAATTGATGATTGCTCTTAGTCATGAGGACTCTTTTAAAACGCCCAGTCATACTATACCTCTATCACCATTTTTTGTGCATCTATTGTCGGCAGGAGGATAACTGGATTTATGTATTGGTCTATAAGATTGGAATAGAATTTTTACCTGTTATGATCTTAATGGTATTTTAAACACAAATAATAAAAAGATAATGATTAATACAGACAGAAAATAAGATAGGAAGGGACGTTTATGATGCAAGCGAAGCATCACGTACATAGTACTGTAAAAAGGAATCTCCATCCATACCTCATAGCCGTTTATCAATTCAATCCGCTTAAAATACAAAAAGACCGATTCTACTAAAAATGAGCATATGATCCATTTAAGAATATATTTGCTTTGGATGACATTGTTTCCTTCAAAAGGGTAGTTCGCCAAGTAAAGCAGTGCTAAGGCAGGCAAATTTACGAAGCTGTGCAGTATGTCCACTAAAATGGGATAATGATGAAAAATATCAGGCGTATATCTCCATAA
>Ga0209463_1000428_pt1 | contig 34570 bp, 37 predicted proteins | sample AgamicMgSfrz_FD_187169 | JGI IMG/M metagenome (GOLD analysis project Ga0209463, IMG submission 187169) | Agave microbial communities from Guanajuato, Mexico - Mg.Sf.rz (SPAdes) (version 2) | ecosystem: Host-associated > Plants > Phyllosphere > Phylloplane/Leaf | place: Guanajuato, Mexico...
ATTCAAAAAAATCTCCTGATTTAAGATAGTGATCCATCAATTGACACAGTGCAAGTAGTTTCTCTTTTGATTCTTTCAGTCTGCTTTTATTCATATATTCCGTAATTTCAATTCCCCAGTCACTTGACACTTCATAAACATAAGAAGTAGTAAAATGATGTTTCTTTATGTTTAATCGATGCATTTCATCTGAAAAGCAACTTCCAATAGTAACTATATCATCCAGTTCGTCATTAATAGGTAATTCTACATTCGAACCTATATAGGTGGCTAAACTCATTTGTATTCACTCCTTTTTCCATCTGAATAATCTATTACATTTCATAGAATGAACCTAATAAAAACCTACATAGTATGATCAAAAAGGTTTTTCCTTAAATTTTATTATAGATGATCAGGTTTTATTCGAGCTTGACTATTATTCTATTTAATATAAAGGGTAAAATTCTAATTTTTATAAAAAGAAAATTTCATTTTATACGATAACAATATAAATTGAAAAGGGGAAAATAGCAGTATTTTTTCAGGTATCTACGACTTGTTTGACGAGATTGAAATGTATAGTATACCTGTTGACAAAGAAGATGGATTTTGGGCGTTCTATAAAGCTTCCGCACAGGAAATATAGGAAGGTGAAACAAAAGCCATTGTAGAATGGTTTGTAGAGTGTCGAAATAAGGCAGACGGAAAAGGTAGTACGTTAGCTACCTATTTTAGTTTTCATGATTATGATACATGCTATGATTTGCAAAATGATAAGTGGATTACGGATGGAGATAAATGGGAGGGTTAAACTCTAGCATTTGTTCACTCTTATGTATGGTCATTTAATAAGAGATAGAGCAGCAAGGAATAGATCTTGATGATATGCTTTATACAGAGATGAGGCACCAGCTTTTTCATATGAGAAGGCTGCCAATAACAATTATAAAAAGGAGAGACTTAAATGAAATTTGATGTAGCTGAATTAGTTGAAGCCAAACGTCAAATCGATTCAACTTTACATAAACTCAGACAGACAGTAAAAACGTTTGAAGCTAAAGAAAATGCTGGTAGATATAAATCTCAAATTACTTTAGCTAAAAGACGGATACAAGCATTTGAGCTTTCAGTGGCTCTTATTGAAAGAGAAATAAATGAGGCTGAGAAAAAAATCTAGGTATCAGCTTTTACAAAGTGTGTATTCAACGACGTTATTTACTTTATGAATTACAAAACGTCGGAAAATGCTATATCGCGGTAAAAGCATTTTAATTCATCTTCAAATAAAAAAATTTCAGTTTGAAAAAAATTATCTGAAGGCAACTAGCAATAACGTAGAATTATTGTTCCTCCTAGAAGATACACTTTATATGTTAAAATCCGGTGATTTTAGACTCTATATATGAATTTATTTGAGCCTTAAGAATCACAATGAAATTCCTGGTTTTTGAATAATTCTAGTATGTTATTTTCAAATTACTAGAAATACAATTCAAGCTTTTGAATATCTGGTAGGATAATACATATAAAGTATTTTTTAGGGTTGGAGGATTTTATAGATATGCAATTTACAAAGAAAATTAAACTTTCCATATGTACGACTTTAACAGCTGGTGTATTACTTACGTCTACTGCTGTGGGAACGCCGGTAAGCGTAAATGCAGCAGAAAGTCAGGAACTTTCTACAGCAGAACAAGAAGAACTTAATACTATATTAGAGCATTTAGAGTTCAGTAAAGAAGATAATCAAATAACCATTGTTAATGAAGAGGAATTAAAAAATGATCTTAATGATTCTGATGCTTATAACCAGTTAGAAGGTTCAGTTGAACAACTTAATAATATTCTAAAGTATGTAAAATTCGACGAAGATAAGAATCAAGTAATCATTGAAAATAAAGAGAGAGTAAAAGATAACCTTGATTCTCCTTCATACAATCAACTAACAGCTACAGTAGAACAATTCAACGAAATTATTGATAGCCCAGAAGGTAAAGAACTAAAAGAACAAATTTTTAAAGAACTTGGCGCAAGTAAAACGTCTTCTGGTACAGTTTCAATTCAAGGAATTAGTGGCTGTGGAGCAGCTTCGATTGCTGGATTTGCTCATACTGCTGCTTTCAGTGGCCTAATGACTGTTGCTGGGGTAAGTGGACCTGCAGGATGGGCTATTGGCACCGGAGTTGGTGCTGTATGGTTAGGTGCTAGTGCTGCTGCTGGTTGTTTATCATAATAAGGTGGTGATATAACATGAGTCCTGATAACACTTTCAAAGATTTTTTAGGCGGTAAAATAGACTTGTTCTCAAGAGGATCTTTTCAAATGTTTACTTTTTTGATTTTATTCTCTCCACTATTTACGCATATGTTTAAAGAAAACGTTTTGCTTTATGTAATGTTTGCTTTACTAATTACAATCAACAATTTAGGAGTAGAATTCTTCTCAATTAAGAAGAGAGGTCCAGAACCTAAAAAATATATTTTGCTTTTTCTAAGTATTAGTTTGCCTGTTGATATTTTATTACTATGCTTATTCTACATTTTAGGCTAACTGTTTTAAAAAGTTCTCTATTATCTTGATAGAGGACTTTTTTCATTTAGGGAGGGACGTTATGAATTGGTTTTTGAAATTAAATTTCTCAAGTATACTATATGCTGTTTTGATTTTTATTAATATCGAACTAATTTTCAATATTTATCTTATTAGTAGAATAATAAAAATTGATGTAGCAGTAGCACGAAAAATTGGAGTTGTAGTTATGTTGATTTTGATTATCGTATTTAGTTTCATTTATTATTTACTGAATCGTCAATACTTAAAAGATAGTAAACTAAATTATTTTGGGACTGTATTATGGATTCCATACTTTGTAATTATGCTTATCTTATTTAATAAGCTTTTCCCAAAATAAAAAGCATAAATAATTTTGAAAATATTTAAAAAAATAGTTGAAATGCTCGGTACTAAGTATTACAATCTACATATACTAAGTATTACTTAATAGCTTAATTTTTAAAAGTTATTAAGTGAAAATTGGCTTGGTACTAAGTGATACAGAATATAAGTCAGACGATATAGAGGAGGTTCTGAAGATCGAAAATTTAACTGAAATGCTGAAGGGTTCGCTGGAAGGCTGTGTGTTAGAAATTATCAGCCGGCATGAAACCTATGGCTATGAGATTACACGCCGTCTGAACGAGCTTGGATTTATCGAGGTCGTGGAAGGGACGGTCTACACTATTCTCGTACGATTAGAAAAGAAAAAACTTGTGAATATAGAAAAAAAACCATCAGATATGGGCCCACCCCGCAAATTTTATTCGCTTAATGAGGCAGGCTACAAGGAGCTTGAGCTGTTTTGGAAAAGGTGGGATTTTGTATCATCAAAAATCAACGTCTTGAAGTCAAACTAACTTCATAAGATAGACCGTCGGATAGTTTTAAAGCATCTTATGAAGTTTTATAAAAAGGAGGAAAAATGACATGCTGGAAATATTCAAAAAAATGATTGGTGATAAAAAAGAGTATAAAATGATGATGGCACGGGTTGAAGCCTTGCCAGAGGACTATCAGTTTGTATTTAAAAAAATTCAAAACTACATGTGGAATTTCTCATCGGGCAACGGAATGGATATGCTACACATGCAGTATGAATTAATTGATTTATTCGAAGCAGGTGCTGCAGAAGGTAGACAGGTGCTCGAAATTACGGGAGACGATGTGGCTTCCTTTGCTGACGAATTAGTGGCAAATGCTAAAACTTATATGGTTAAGTATCGTGAAGATTTGAATCAGAGTATTAAGGAACGATTAGGAAAAAATAAATTTAATCAATAACATCGACTGAATAGCTAGTTACTTTTGCTATTCGGTCATTTTTTAAACTCGGTACTAAGTAATACAGAATATAAGTCAGACTTAATAGTAGAGTATAAAAAAACTAGCTCTACGAGACGCTCAGCTTAGTTATATCATGACAGTTCTAGCGAGCAGACTTGTGGAGCTTTTTAAAAGGAGGAAAAACGTATGAGAAATACAGCGATTTTTGTAAAAGAGTTAAAAAAGTCTTTTAAAGACAAAGAAGTTTTAAAAGGGGTGAATATTGAGGTGCAGCGCGGTGAAATTTTTGCACTGCTGGGTTCAAATGGAGCAGGCAAGACGACGACAGTTAACATTCTTTCAACACTGATGAAGGCTGATAGCGGCGAAGTAAGTATTTGCGAATTTGACGTCCAACGTCAACCGGCTGACGTCCGCCAGAACATCAGCCTAACGGGGCAGTTCGCAGCGTTAGACGGCATGCTTACTGGGAAGGAAAACCTGATCATGATCGCCAAATTGCGAGGGGTATCTAATCCTAATGAAGTAGCTGACAATCTTCTTGCAAGATTCAGCTTGACCGATGCAGCCAATCGCCGGGCGGATCAATATTCCGGTGGAATGAAGCGCCGACTTGATATAGCTATGAGTCTGATTGGCAGGCCAGCGGTTATTTTTCTCGACGAACCGACGACCGGACTTGATCCGGAAGCCAGGATTGAAGTCTGGAACACCATCAAAGAGCTTGCTGGCGATGGTACGACCATCTTGCTCACGACTCAGTACCTGGAGGAAGCTGAACAACTGGCAGATCGGATAGCCATCCTACATGGCGGAAAAATCATCAAAACCGGTACCCTTACCGAACTTAAAGAGATGTTCCCGCCAGCAAAAGTGGAATACATTGAGAAACAGCCAACATTGGAGGAAATCTTCCTCGCAATCATCGGCAAAAAGGAGGAAATATAAATGAAAAACAATACAGGTGTATTACTAGGACGTTTGATGCGAAATATTATGCGCAGCCCGGATACGATCATTACGGTGGCAATTACGCCAATTATGATGATGCTACTGTTTGTCTACGTGTTTGGTGGCGCTATAAATACAGGAACAGCCAATTACGTCAATTATTTATTGCCGGGAATCCTGCTGATGGCTATCGCATCCGGCGTCGCTTACACTTCCGTGCGGCTATTTAATGATGTGAAAAGTGGACTGATGGCCCGTTTCATTACTATGCCTATCAAACGTTCTTCGGTATTATGGGCTCATGTGTTGACATCTTTTGTTTCCAATGCGCTTACTATCGTAGTAGTTATCCTCATCGCGCTCTTGATGGGTTTCCGCTCCAGCGCTGATATCCTAGATTGGTTTGCGGTAGCCGGGATACTAGGGCTGTTTACGCTAGCCCTGACATGGTTGGCCATTATTCCAGGATTGACAGCAAAATCTATGGAAGGAGCCACAGGCTACTCGTACCCACTAATCTTCCTGCCTTTTATTAGTTCCGCCTTTGTTCCCACTGAAACGATGCCTAAAGCTGTTCGTGCATTCGCTGAGAACCAGCCCGTGACTTCAATCGTGAATACAATTCGTGCACTCTTGTATGAAGGATCAGTTGGCAACGATATCTGGAGTGCCCTCGCCTGGTGCCTAGGTATCATGGTCATCGCTTACTTTTTAGCCAGTAAAGAATTCAAACGCAAATTAGGGTGAATTTTATAAACTGAGCAAGCTACCCAAGGTATATGGAATCATCTAAATTTTAATGTGAAGTATTGATAGCATAAAATAGGGTTACTTCTAGTTATCGTAATGTGAATTATCCGTAGAAATAAAGAAGACCTTGAACAAGGTCTTCTTTTATTCATCATCTTCCCATTCATTTTGTTGTTTTTTCTTAAATGGTACGCATAGTTCATGGCTATAAGACCGCATACAAAAATAATGCCTCCAAATAATACTCCATCACTCCAATTAAATCCTGAAGTCACAGATGTTAAATAGGCAGTAATTGAATCGATTACTAACAGGACGAATAAACTCAGCAAAAAAGAGCGAAAAGGTCTTTTTATTTCTTTTTCCTGTTCTACGCTAATACTTAGAGATAAATAGCCGTATACAACGCTAGATAGAATGAACAAAACCCATAGTGAATTTGCCTTCATCTTTTCTAATCCACCTTTTAAGAAATCATGACCAAGAATAAGTAAAACTCCAAGTGTTTGAATAATATATGCAATTTTAATATGCTGCAAATTTAAAAAGGTAAACCTCTGATCAACTATCTTTTTCATTCAAAATCACTCCTTGTCTATCCAAAATAATTCGTCCAATGTTTCTTTAACGACATAGAAAATTCTTCATGTTAACCCATTCCAGGTCATAATTAATATTATTAAAGCTGCTTTGGAAGAAGTGAAAAAATAAGTTAGGTTAATATAATACCTGTTTCAGCAATTAAAACGGCTTTTAGGTCAATAAATCTAGTTTTTCATTTTCTGTCATAAATATTTTTGTTGGATTTGTAAAAATATTTTGAATTAATGATCGGTCTATGATAATATTTAAATCAGTAAATCATATATAAAATTCAAAATCACATATGTGATTCAGAAAGGGTTTCTTCATGTCAGTAAAATCAGCAGAACGTGTATTGAGGGTATTTGAATTGATTGCTCAGCATCCCGAGGGACTAACAGTAAAAGAGGTTAGCGATTTACTTTCGCTTCCGCAAAGCAGTACGTTTAATCTTGTGGGAACACTTCATAATGAAGGGTATTTGAGTCAGGACTCATTAAAGAGGTATAAGCTAGGGCCAAAGCTAATTCAAATTGGAACAGCGGCTATGGAATCATTGGATATTTCTTCTGAGGGAAAGCCGTATTTAAAGGAACTGATGGAGGATGTTCAGGAAACGGTATTTATGGCTTTGTTGTCAGATGGAGAATTAGTCTATGTTGTTAAGATTGACAATAATCGCTCTATTAGAACAACAGCTCAGCCTGGTAACCGTAAGCCGCTCTATTGTACAGGATTAGGAAAAACCTTTTTAGCTTTTCTTCCTAAAGACCAGCGAGAACAGTTGCTTGAACATATAGAGCTACTGCCTATTACGGATTATACAATCACAGATAAAAAAGTGCTTAATGACAATCTAGATTCTTTTATTCAAATGGGCTATGCAATTGATGATGAAGAAAATGAAGAAGGATTATTTTGCCTTGCTGCACCTGTATTTGGAGCAAAGGGGAGCATTCAAGCTGCTATTAGCGTAGCTGGCCCTAAGGAAAGAATGCTGAAACATAAGGACTTTATAGTAGAAAGGCTGCTTCAAACGTCAGCTAATATATCGTTTATCGCTGGATATGAAGAGGTAAAGAGATAAATGAAAAGAGGGGTAAAATGGATGTGATAAGCATGGGGGAAACAATGATTCTGTTTACCCCACACTCGAATGGAAAAATGAGATATGCTAAAGATTTTTCTTCGAAAATTGCAGGGGCAGAAAGTAATACGTTGATTGCCCTGTCAAAACTCGGTTATCAAACGGGATGGGTTAGCCGATTAGGAAAAGACGAGCTAGGAGAGCGGATTCTTTCAAGTATTAAGGGAGAAGGAATAGATGTAAGACATGTGATATTTGATGATAATGCTCCTACAGGTCTTTTTTTAAAACAAAAAACAAATGAAATGAACAGTAAAGTGTTTTATTACAGACAAGGTTCAGCAGCAAGCTTTATGAATCCACATGATATGAATGAAGAGTACATCTCTTCTGCCAAATACTTATACGTGACAGGGATTACACCTGCGCTAAGCGATTCCTGCCACGAAGCTGTATTTCAAGCAATGAAAGCAGCTAAAAAAAATGGTGTAAAAATAGTGTTTGATCCAAATTTGCGAAAGACACTTTGGGATGAATCAACTGCGCGCCAAACACTCATTAAAATGGCTACATATGCAGATATTATTTTACCAGGAGTGAATGAAGGTAAGTTTTTATTTGAGAAGGATAACCCTGAAGACATTGCAACAGCGTTTCATCAATTAGGTGCAGAGTTAGTCGTTATTAAGCTAGGTGAGGAGGGAGCTTATTATTCGACTGAAAATGAATCCGCTTACGTAGAAGGTTTTAAAGTTGCTAGAGTGATAGATCCAGTAGGAGCTGGTGATGGGTTCGCCGCTGGGATACTATCGGGACTTATAGATAAATCTCCTTTAAAAGAAACAGTTAGAAGAGGGTGTGCTATAGGAGCGATGGTTGTCACCGTAGAGGGTGATATTGAAGGCTTACCTGATAAGAAAGAGCTTTACGAATTTATGAATGCGATTACAAGAGAAGACGTTATACGATAAAAGAAAGGGGCTTACCCATGACGGATAGTTTATCACATTTATTAGAGCATAAAATCGTTGCGATTATTAGAGGAGCCAAACCGCAGGACGTAGTGAAAATTGCCTCTGCGCTTAATGACGGCGGTGTAAAAAATATAGAGATTACTCTCAATTCGCCGGACGCACTTTCAGCCATTAAAGAGGTTTCTACAGAGCTTGGTGATCAAGTGCTAGTAGGAGCGGGTACAGTGCTTGACCCTGAAACAGCACGGTCAGCCATTTTAGCAGGTGCAAAGTTTATTCTTTCTCCAACTGTTAACACGGAAACGATTAAACTGACAAAAAGATACGGTGCGGTTAGTATCCCTGGTGCTTTTTCACCTACTGAAATTCTAACGGCGTTTGAAAATGGAGGGGATATTATCAAAGTATTTCCTGCTAGGCTGGGGGCTAGCTATATTAAAGATATTAGAGGTCCGCTTCCTCATATTCCACTTCTTCCAACCGGAGGAGTGAGCTTAGACAATATTCAAGAATTTGAAGAAGCAGGTGCTGTAGGGTTTGGGATTGGAAGTTCTTTAGTAGATACAAATCGTGAAATTACTCATGCATACCTGCAGGAGTTAACACAAAAGGCTAAAGCATACGTAGCCGCAGTTAATGGTATAACGAAAGGGGAAAAAGTACATGAAAATTACTAATTATGAATTGTTCCAAGTACCGCCACGCTGGTTATTTTTAAAGATAGAAACAGACGAAGGAATTGTTGGGTGGGGAGAACCTGTTATTGAAGGAAGAGCCTCTACCGTTAAAGCTGCAGTAGATGAGCTAATGGAGTATCTTATTGGCAAAGATCCATTAAATATTGAAGATCATTGGAACGTTATGTACCGAGGCGGTTTCTATCGAGGCGGACCTATTTTAATGAGTGCCATATCCGGGATTGACCAAGCTCTGTGGGACATAAAAGGAAAATATTACGATGCTCCTGTACATCAACTATTAGGCGGAAAAGCAAGAGAATCCATTAAAGTGTATTCGTGGATTGGAGGAGACCGACCTTCAGATGTAGGCGAAGCAGCAAGAGAAGTTGTCTCACAAGGATTTACAGCAGTAAAAATGAATGGAACAGAAGAGCTTCAATACGTAGATTCATATGAAAAAATTGATCAAGTAGTAGAACGTATCGCTGCTGTCAGAGAAGCAGTGGGGCCTTATGTAGGAATAGGTATTGATTTTCACGGACGAGTACATAAGCCAATGGCAAAAATTTTAGCTAAAGAACTAGAGGTCTATCGTCCAATGTTTATCGAGGAGCCGGTTTTGCCCGAAAACAATGAGGCATTAAGAGAAATTGCCAATCATGTATCCATTCCTATTGCGACAGGAGAAAGAATGTTTTCAAAATGGGAGTTTAAAAAGCTCTTAACAGACGGCTACGTTGATATTATTCAGCCTGATTTATCACATGCAGGAGGAATTACAGAATGTAAGAAAATTATTTCAATGGCTGAAGCCTTTGATGTAGCAGCTGCGCCTCATTGCCCGTTAGGACCTATTGCATTAGCCGCTTGTCTTCAAGTAGATGCAACGTGCCACAACGCATTTATTCAAGAGCAAAGCTTAGGCATTCACTATAACCAAGGCAGTGATTTACTAGATTATATTGTTGATAACCACGTATTTAAATATGAAGAAGGATTCGTAAAGATTCCTGATGGACCTGGCTTAGGTATTGAAATTAATGAAGACCATGTTAGAAAAATGGCTGATATCGGTCATAATTGGCGTAATCCAGTATGGCGTCATAAAGATGGTTCTGTAGCGGAATGGTAAAGGGGAAACCATTTTAGCAGGAAAGGTCTGATTGATAAATGACCGTCAGTCAGATCTTCTTTTTAAACTAGTCATATACAGGGGGATAAGGGAATGAAGGGGTATAGCGAAAAGCCGACTCGCGTTAGATTTCGTGTTTTAGCATTTATTTTCGTAAGCGTTGTCATCAACTATATGGATCGAAGTAATATTTCTGTAGCCGCCACAGCCATGTCCAAGGATTTAAAGCTATCATCAGTAGAACTGGGCCTTATATTTTCAGCCTTTGGATGGGCTTATGCCGCTTTACAAATACCAGGAGGGGTAATGGCTGACCGTTTTGGTGCTCGTGTTACGTATGCCGTTAGTCTAATTACCTGGTCTATTGTTACGCTGCTGCAAGGATTTACTAAGGGATTTGTGAGTCTTTTTGGTCTGCGTCTAGCCACAGGAGCATTCGAAGCACCGGCTTTTCCTACCAATAATAAAGTAGTTACCAGCTGGTTTCCAAATCAGGAAAGAGCATCAGCAATTGCTTTTTATACTTCAGGACAGTTTGCAGGGTTAGCATTTTTAACACCTACATTGGTGACCATTCAGCACTTTTTAGGGTGGAGAGGTCTGTTTATTACTACAGGGGTTATCGGTATAGCATGGGGCATTATATGGTACATTTTTTACCGTGATCCTTCTCAGCATAGCAAAGTAAATAAAGCAGAGCTACAGCATATCGAAGAAGGTGGAGGCTTAGTTAAAGCTGCGGATAAGAAAGGAGAAAGAGCAAAATTTGAATGGGGAAATCTTAAAGAAGCTTTTTCTCACCGGAAGCTATGGGGCATCTATTTAGGTCAGTTTGCCGTCAACTCTACTTTATGGTTCTTCCTTACATGGTTTCCAACATACCTTGTGGAATATAGAGGGTTAGATTTCTTAAAATCAGGCTTCCTAGCATCAGCTCCGTTTTTAGCAGCGTTTGTAGGGGTATTATTATCTGGCTTTGTATCTGACGCCTTAGTGAAAAAAGGAGTATCACTAGGGATTGCAAGAAAAACACCTATTATCGTAGGGCTGCTTTTATCAACTTCAATCATTGGAGCCAATTATGTAAATAGCACATCTCTCATTATCATGTTTATGGCTATTGCGTTTTTTGGAAATGGCCTGGCCTCTATTACGTGGGTCTTTGTCTCAACCTTAGCGCCTAAACATTTAGTCGGTTTAACGGGTGGAGTGTTTAACTTTATCGGAGGTTTAGCTTCTATTATTGTTCCAATTGTTATTGGTTTCTTAGCTAAAGGAGGAAACTTTGCCCCAGCGCTAGTATTCATAGCGGCATTGGCCCTTCTAGGAGCACTTTCTTACATCTTCCTTGTAGGAAAAGTGGAAAGAATTAAAGTGGTTAAAGATGAAAAATTGAATCGAGATATTGTGTAAGAAACTATCAAGAGCGATTTACATTTAGTAAAGATTGACGAATAAGCAAATCAAAGACCGTCCACAATTTCTAAAATTATGGACGGTCTTTTTTATAGATTGCTTCGTAAGCTACATATATGACGAATAGGGCTATAAAAGTAATGCCTATTTCTATAAACGATCCGCAGATTATCCCTTCAACGCATATTTGGCCATTATAAAAAGATATACCCATACTTAACACCCTTATATATAGCGGTGTTAAAGTATATGTTTAAGTAGTCTTTTCTAGTTACCATAAAACCAATTATCGGCAGTTGATTCAAATTCTTCTATTAAAAGAATATCTGGTTTCTCTGAAGCCCATTCTACGTGAGCCCATGTTCTTATCATCGTATTTTTCATTTTCAACATAGACAAATCTTCTTGAAAATGAGTAAGAATAGTTTTTATGTGAAAATCACCATTTGCCAAGTAATAATCAAAATTATTAACTAAACGAATAGATTCTTTTTGTTTATGAATAAACTTTTTATCAATAGTAGCTTTTATTAGGGGAAGTGCCCTCATATTCTCAATTATCAATATACATTGTTTACTCTCTAATCCATTCTTAATAAAACGCATTAAATTATTTATGTAAAATTGTTTATCTTCAAAACGGTAAAAGACATGACCTTTATCAAATTTTTTAGAACTAGATATAGAGTTAATTGTTTTCATAGTTCACCTCAGAGTGGTTTTGGTAAAAATTTTAAAAAATCTACAGAGTAATAAGGTATTCTTATTTGTGTGAATTTTACATATTCCGACGTTAAATGTCCTTTAATATACAGAAAAAATAATGGATTAGTAATTTTCTGTTTTATGATGTGTATAACATACAAGATTTCTATTTATTGGATTAATCATATCACAGAAGGCGAATTCGGCTTTGATTTTTTTAATCCTTTGTAACAAATTGTTTAATAAATTATGAAGATTAGAGTAGAGAATTTTATACTGAGAAATTAACAAAAAAATAATTGTTTTGACACGTGGTGGTATAATTAGTATAAAAACTAAATAATAGCCTCAACAGGATTTTCGGAGGAGATCATGAAAGATGAAATAGGATTTTTAGGGGATAAAATCTTAGAATATAGATTTGAAATCGCTAATGAAGTACATGAAAATAGAATAGATGATATTACAGAAGAATAAAAGAAACAATTGTCTCCTCTTGAAGTGGAACTTATTAATATCCGAGCTCACTTTATAATTCTATTTGGTGAAGTTCTTAGGGATTACTTAAATGAAGAAAGAGCACTCCAAAAATTTACCCAATGGGGAAAAGAAACAGAGGAAATGTTTTGCAATTTGAAGGTGCCATTGGATGAAGCATTAAAAGATACAAAAGATTATCGCACTTTCTTATGGAAGATATTGAAGGAAGTAATAAAGGGAAATAATCTATCAATAGATACGGTATTTGAAGTCGGCGAAATTATTGATCCTCTGCTAGATCATGCTGCTTATTCCTTTAGTTTAAGTTATGTGCATTTCTATCAATTAACCCTTGAACGTGCGCAAAGCGCCTTTCTTGAATTATCGATCCCAGTTGTCCCTTTAGCTAAAGGAATGGCTATTTTTAGTTTGCCTCGCATTGGAAATATAGATACGGAAAGAGCCAATTATCCAATGGAGGAAGCGTTGAAATCAGCGAACAGACTACAGTTTCAACGTTTAATAGTAGATTTATAGAGTGTTTATATTATAGATACCATGGTAGCAGATGGGATTTTTAAAGTGATAGACGCGTTAAAGCTTCTAGGTGTAGAAACAGTCTTAACAGGAATTCGTCCGGAAGTTGCACAGACTACTGTAAGTATTGCTATTGATTTCAATAATTTTACTATAAAATCAAGTTTACAAAAGGCGACAGAAAATCTCCTTATTCGTTTTTAAAACAATAAATAGGAAAGCAAGAAATAAAACGACTGCCTAAATGCATTCATGAATAAGAAAATGAGGGAGTGACAATTATTGAAAGGGATTATAGGCGTTGCTAAGTACTTAGATGATAATGCAGAAATGTTAGCAAATGAAATTGTGCAAGAAATTTCTCAGAAACCCAATTTTGAGGCTTTACAAGAGGAACTTGAACAAGCAATTATCGTCTATACTGAATTTATTAAGTTTTTAGGAAAGAGTCTCTTTAGTAGTGAAAACAACGTACCTGAAGGGCTTGTTGAATGGAGTAAGACCAATGGTAAGCGTACAGCATCTCAAGGGGAGAGAGTCTCTATTATTATTGCACGCTATCCTCCTACGCGCCTAGTCTTCATCGATTACCTTACTAAAATAAGTATAGAGTATGGACTTTCTTCAGAAGAATTGGTATTTATTAATAAACGATTTAACTATTTGCTCGATATAAGTATTAATGAAACCATTATAATATTTGAACAAGTGAAAGATAAAATTATTCAAAAGACGCAACAAGAAGTATTGAAATTATCTGTTCCTGTGGTCCCCATTCAAGATAAAACTGCCGTTCTCCCATTAATTGGATCTATTGATTCAGAAAGAGCTGAATATATCTTGAATAATGTTATCTTGAAAATTCTTGAAATGAGGGTAGAGTATCTAATTGTTGATTTCTCAGGTATCTTAACTATAGACGCTATAGCTGAACGTTACCTCTTTGATATTTACAGTGTTCTCCGCTTACAAGGTATTGAGGTGATGATGACTGGTATAGGACCTGAATTGGCCCAAACCATTGTTAGAAATGGAATCGATTTCTCATCTATTAAAACCTATGCAACGGTTAAACAAGCGATAGAAACTCAAAAAAGCTAGGGAATTATGTTTCTCGGCTTTTTTGTAATAAGTTGATTTAAGTTGTATGTCATTTTGACTCAATTACATCTGCAGGCTAGACTTCATTTATTTAAATATAAATGATTTATTAGGAGCAGTTTAGGTTGTTAATGTTAAACTGCTCCTATTTTATTTTTATAGAGTGGGTAAGTTCAATGCCGTATCGATATTATTTAAATCTAAAGTGATTTGTTCATTTGTATCCCAAGCATGGTACCATCCTTTTTCCACCATGTATGCAGAAATTTGTTCATGCATATCAAGAGCTTCCACTAAATGGCGAGTGAGCATTTCTTTAATTTCAGGCGTTCCGGCCTCTGTAACTGCCATGGCGTAATTTCTAACTCCACTTTTAGCTGCAATCAATAAATCCATTGCAACCACTTGATCCGATAGGGCATTCATGCCAGTTAAATTTTCAATAATTGGATTCATGTTCATTCATCTCCTATTTTACTGCTTAGCGTTGGAAAGGATAGAAGCATATTCTTGTAATTGTCTCGTAGATACATCAATGTCTTGCTGCATAATATCTTTTAGTTGTTGATCTGTAACTAACCCTCTCATCGTTTTGGACTTAGTCAAACAATTGGTCTTAAATGCAGCCATTTCATGGACCTCAAGAACTTCATGTAAGGCGTAATTCATTTTTTCTACCTCCTTCCTCAAGGTTTTAACAAGACTTTTATACAATTATCCATTTTAGTGTCAAAAATCTCATAGCCACGCTTTGCTTCACTAAGTGGAAGTACATGACTCACGACATCTCCTGGATCAATTTTTCCGGTCGAAACTAATTCAAACATATATGGCATATAGTGAATCACAGGTGCTTGTCCAGAGCGAATATTGACGTTTCGGTTCATAATATCTCCCATTGGGAATCCATTATATTTGCCACCGTAAACGCCTGTAACTTGGATTGTCCCGCCTTTACGTACTGCTTGTGAAGCCATGATAAACGCACCAAATGCTCCGCCCTGCAGTTTCATTCCACTCGCAAGGAACTCCATATCAGTCATTTTAGCGTCCATACCAACTGCATCGATGACAACATCAGCGCCGCCCTTCGTCATTTCTTTCAAATGCATTCCTGCATTTTCAAAATGCTCGAAATTTACAATTTCAACTTTATTGGTACGTTTGGCGTGTTGCAAACGATAATCTACATAATCTACGGCAATGACACGCTTTGCTCCTTTTAGCCAACAGAATTTTTGAGCAAAAAGACCAACCGGACCACAGCCAAGAACAATAACTGTGTCTCCACCCTTTACGCCTGCATTGTCAACACTCCAGTAACCAGTAGTCATTGCATCGGCAATAACTGCTAACTTTTCATCTGGTTCTTCACAAGTCTCTGGAATTTTGAAATGAGTAAAGTTGGCAAACGGGACTCTTAAATATTCAGCTTGTCCACCTGGATAACCACCCGTCGTACCAGAATATCCGAAATAGGCACCCATATCACCATTATCATTGGAATTATCACATTGGCTTTCTAAATGGTTTTTACAGTAAAGACATTCACCGCATGCTATATTAAAAGGAATAATGACACGATCTCCCTTTTTTACCTTCGTCACATCTGGACCAACTTCTTCGACGATTCCCATTGGTTCATGGCCAATAACATAGTTTTCTTGCAGGTTAGGAATCATGCCATGAATTAAATGTAAATCAGATCCGCATATAGCTGTACTGGTTACTTTAATAATCATGTCATCTCGTTTTTGAATCTTTGGATCTGGAACTTCTTTGACTACAACATTTTTAATACCTTGATACGTTACTGCCTTCATGATAGATAGCCTCCAGTGTTAGTGTTCATCAGGTGTTCGGTCAAACAGACCTTTTCTGTTGGTCTCAACAGGAAATAGATTCATTTTGCCAATCATCAATGTATTGTTGGCAGAGAGTTGGTCTAGTTGATATTGTTCACTTAATTCGTATGGATGGAACCATTTTTTACTAATCATTAGTTCTGTAATTTCTTGGTGCATGGCAATCCCTTGCATTAACTGTTTTCGCAAGAGAGTTCTAACATCAGGTGATGCGGACTCCGTTAATGCGACTGCGATATTGCGAACACCTTCCTTGGCACGAAGAAGAAAGTCCATCGCAAATGTGGTATCTGCGAGCTCTGGTACGTGTAGCGAGTTTATAGGATCTAAATAGTCATGATTCACTGAATTTACCTCCTTTTCAATTGATTATTGGTGTTGGCCGGTTTTGAGGAACAGGGGCTTCAAAAGGTGCACGTTGATAAACTGCCTGTAATTCTCCCAGCGCTTGTATCGATTGTTCAACATCTTTTTTCATCAATGCTCTCAAATCATCATCAAATACAAGTCCTTGCATTAGTTTTGATTTCGCTAAGCAAAGGGTTTTAAAATTAATAACTTCATGTAGATCCAATGACTCATGATCGGCTAATTTTTGAATATCCATTTCTGATTACCCTCCTTTTTACGTAAATACAATATTAGTGTTCCGCATATTGGAGGAAACATTCTTTAATGTTTTTATAGGTGAATTATATTAAGTAGTTATAATGTACATATAATCCGGAAAATTAATTGGTAATAGTTAGGGCTAAACGCTTTGGTGGTCCTTTTTCTTGTTAGCTAACAGATAGGTTAGTCGAACAAGAACTCTTTTAATTACATCAAACTTTTTGATTTAAATAGGGCATGGAAGAAGGTTAGGCTAAAAAGTATCAAGGGAAATAGTGGGAGGTAAAAAGTGCTGGACTTGAAGTTCATGCTTTGAATCCTAATGCCGTAAAAACAATGAATGAAGTAGGAATCGATATCTCAAACCAAACATCTCATGTAATTAATCCTGAAATTCTTAATAATGCTGCTTTAGTTGTGATACTATGCGGACACGCAGTAGAGTATCTGTATATAAATTATTTACATGTGAAACGAATTCACTGGGGCTTTGATAACCCGTCAATAGCAGCAGGAACAGATGAAGGAAAATGACATTTATAATTCCACGCCTCTATGTGACGCTCTATAGAAGGATTAACAACATACATATCTTTCCTTTTAAGAATGTCAAAAAGACGCCCCACTGTTTTGATCCATTCCTTCTTTAATAAAGGCGTGACAGCCTCATGGGTAAGTATTGTTAGACTAATCAATATAGTGAAGCTTATAATAATAAAAGTATAATTTGTAAAGCGATTACAATAATCATTAGAATGAATAATTGGTTTCAAATTAATCTTCAAGCACTGTAAAGAATGTAAAGTAAGGGATTTATCATATAGAATTCATATTATATTTTTTTAACTAACTAGGGGCGAAACAAATGAAGGATTTCAGATATATTTCACAGCCAGGCTTTACTGATACCGGGATGATTTTTAAGTTTGTACAAAGAAGTAACGAGTTTATTCATACTTTTGCCGAGGGAGAATTACTGTATACGTTGGGGGTTAATCGAGAGGATATCGTCGGAAAGACGCTTCATGATTTTTATTGGGATGATATTGACACTGCCAATTTACTAAACAGTTATTACAAAAAAGCATGGGCAGGACAGTACATTGAATATGAAGGTAAATTTAGAGGTATTTACTATGTAATTTATTTAAGACCTTTATTTCATAAGGATAAAGTAGCTGAAGTAGTCGGAACTTGTGTGGACATTACTAACAAAAAGATTATGGAAGAGGAAATTCTTCAAAAAGAACAAGAACAAAAATTAATGAATTCCTATGCATTCCAGCGTAGTTTGATTGATTGGTTAGATAGTGGGATTGCAGTAACAGATTGCAATAAAAAAATAAGGCTCTTAAATAGGAAATTTTATGAACTTTTCCAGTTGAAGGGTGAAATTGATTGCCATATTGGGATGCACGCTTCGGATTTACATTACCTTTTTGATAAAGAAATTAATAAAATTAAGCTCGAAAATACAGAAAAACTAACGAAAACTACGAAAGAAATTAAAATAAATACAGGTATGACACTACGCTACAATTGTTTTCCCTTAAATGAGAAAAATAATTTTGTAGGCTACTTGTGGGAGTTTGAGGATATCACAGAACAAAAAAAAATGGAAAGAGTTATTGTTCAGGCAAAAGAAGAAGCTGAAAAAGTGAACATGGCCAAATCAAGTTTTTTGTCTAAGATGAGTCATGAACTGCGTACTCCGTTGAATGGAATTCTGGGTTTTGCTCAATTATTGGAGATGGATGAATCTTTAAATGAACAACAGCGTGATTTTGTACAGGAGATTTTAAGTGGAGGAAGCCATTTATTAAGTTTAATTAATGATATTTTAGACGTGTCAAGAATAGAAACGGGAAATTTAAAGATTTCTGTAGAGGAAGTTCATCTTTTAACTGTCATCAAGGAATGTATCAATATTGTACAACCATTGGCTAAGAAGAAGAATATTAGTATTTATAGCCAACTGGATCAATGGGAAGATATGATGGTTCTTGCTGATCCTATACGTCTTAAACAAATATTGCTGAATCTACTTGATAATGCTATTAAATACAATCAAGAAAATGGAAAAGTCATCGTTTTCTGTCGTTTACAAGAGAATAAGCAGTACATTCATATCGTAGATACAGGTGTAGGTTTTTCTGTAGAGGAATATACTAAAGTGTTTGTTCCATTTTATCGAATCGAAAATACAAAAGAAGAAGGTACAGGGATTGGATTATCTTTAGTTAAACAGCTGGTGCATCTAATGGGTGGGGATATTAATGTAACAAGCAATAAAGGAACAGGAAGTGAGTTTTGTTTTAGCCTTCCTCTTCCAAATGATTCAAAGACTGTCATACAATGGGGTGAACAAACTGAATTTCCTCCAACAAATAATAGGAAGGAAGATAACTATCGTTTGCTATATATTGAAGATAACGAATCCAACTTGCACTTAGTAAGTAACATCATTAAATCGCAGCCTTCCTATACGCTCTTATCAGCTCGTACCGGAAAAGAAGGAATAGAAATTGTAGCAAACGAAAAAATAGATTTGGTTCTTCTTGATATTAACCTCCCAGATATTAATGGATATGAAGTATTTGAAATTTTAAAAGCAGGCAAAGAAACGAAAGATATTGCTGTCATCGCTGTAAGTGCGAATGCAATGCCAAAGGATATTCAATATACATTAGATAAAGGATTTGATAACTATTTAACAAAGCCCATTCATGTACAAGAGTTTTTGACAATCCTAAGTGAAACGCTAAACAATACAATTAATCAAAATATTCCAGATCATAAAATTTTAAGTACGGGACCACATGGCGAGGAAGCTGCCTCAGCAAAAACACTTCGTTTATCTTTGAAAGAGCTAAAAAAAATTAAGAAAAAGAAATATAAGGCTGCTATTGCTATGCATTATACTGGAAGTGATTGGTCAAGGTCTCAATTGGAAGGAATGCAAACTACTTTTGAGAAAATGGGCATTGAGGTAGTAGCCGTGACAAATGCAGAATTTAAATGGAAAAAGCAAGTAGCTGACATTGAAAGCATTTTAGCCAAAAAACCGGATATCCTGGTGAGCATTCCAGTTGATCCAGAATTAACTGCAAGTGTATATCAAAAAGCAGCCCAAGCTGGTGTCAAGCTGGTGTTTATGGACAATACACCGAATGGTTTGCAGCATGGGAAAGATTATGTAAGTATTGTTTCTGCTGACAATTATGGAAATGGCATTGAATCGGCTAATATCATGGCTGAGAAATTAGATAGAAAGGGCAAGGTCGGGATTATTTACCATGATGCTGATTTTTTTGCAACCAAACAAAGAACGGAAGCATTTGAAAAAACTATAAAGGAAAGGTACCCTGACATTCAAATTGTCGATCGTAGGGGAATTACTGATTCGAATGATGGAGAAAAAGTGGCATCTGGTATGATTGCTGAACATCAGGATTTAAATGGTATTTTTGTTGTATGGGATGTACCGGCTGAAGGAGCTTTGAGGGCAACTCGTACTGCAAAAAAAAGCAATTTAGTCATTACGACAATGGATTTGGGTATGAATGTCGCCTTGGAAATTGCACAGGATGGACCTATTAAAGGACTAGGTGCCCAGCTACCATACCAGCAAGGAGTCGCCGAAGCGATTCTAGCAGGGTATGCCCTACTTGGAAAACAAGCGCCACCTTATGTAGCCGTTCCGTCTCTAAAAGTAATGAAAGAAAATGTAATTGATGCTTGGCAGCTCGTTTATCATGAAGATGCTCCAGATATTATTCAAAGTGTTGCGAAATCAAGAAACGCTAGGGAAAAGGGGGAACAACAAGATGAAAGTATTGATCGCAGACGATGATGTTACCTCAAGAAAATTGTTAAGGTACTTTATTGGGAGTTTATCCAAATATAAAATTGTTGGAGAGGCCGCCAACGGTGAAGAATTGATACACTATGTTACGAAAGAAAAACCCGATCTTGCTTTAGTCGATATCGGAATGCCCTTATTGAATGGGATGGAAGCAGTTAAAGCATGTAAAGAACTTTTCCCGACTTTACAAGTTATTTTTATTACTGGTCATGATAATTATGCACTTGAGGCATTTAACGTAAAGGCAGTAGACTATATTTTAAAACCAATTGATAGAAATCGTTTATATGGTGCTTTAGAGAGAGCCTCCCAAGTGTCTATTTCACTAGTCGATAAAGAACATTCATTTAAAAAGGATTTAATGATTAAACAGCAGAAAAATATAATTTTTATTCCATTAGAAGAAATTATCTTTATTGAAAGACTTGATCGGAAATCTGTCATTCATACTAAAAATGGTAAATTCGAGACAAATGAAGCTTTAACTAGCTTGGAAGGTGCCGTTGATTCTAGGTTTATGATATCTCATAGATCTTATATTATAAATGTGGAACTTTTAACAAGAATCGAAGCAACGGGTCAAATGTATAAAGCCTATTTTAAAGATTATAAGGAAACTGCAAGGATTTCCAAGCATAAAGTAGACAATCTGCAAAGGTACAAATTATTATAAACATGGAGCTCAGCAATAAGTGCTGAGTTTTTTTAATTTGTTGTTTTTTTGTTTATATGGATAAAAACGACGCTTAAAAGGAAATTTAAAGAGTTTGAATCTCAGAAAATGTTGTCTGAATCCAATTAGACAATAATTTTGTATGCGATTACAATTCTGTTATAGAGAAGAACAAGAAAAGAGAGTCGTAAAATGGTGCGAATAATAGATGTAGCAAAAAAAGCAAATGTTTCAACTGCTACAGTGTCAAGAGTACTAAGTAAACCTAACACTGTAACGGAAGAAACGACTGAGAAAGTATTACAAGTAATTAAAGAATTAAACTATCAGCCAAATGCATTAGCTCGCCAGTTAAGAACATTAGAAACCAAAACCATTCTAGTCATTGTACCTGATATAACAAATCCTTTTTTTTCGAAGGTATTAAGAGGAATTGAGTCTGTAGCCGTCATAAACGGATATCAAGTTCTGCTTGGGGATACGGGCAATGATTTGGAAAGAGAAAATGGGTATTTGAATATACTTCTCCAAAAAAAAGCTGATGGAATGGTTTTACTAACGGCGAGAATGGAATCGAAGAACATTGAGGAAATGGCTCTCAAATATCCTGTAGTTTTGGCCTGTGAATATATAGAAGGTTCAGCCATCCCCACCGTTTCTATTAATAATATCAGTGGGGCTCAAAAAGCAACAGAATATTTGGTTAAGTTGGGACATAAAAGGATAGGATTTATATCAGGTCCTCTAGGTGGAGTGATAGGCCAGGATCGATTAAAAGGATTTTATCAGACAATGGCACGATACAACCTGACAGTTGAGTCCACTCTAGTGCAGGAGGGTAATTTTTCTTATGAAAGCGGTTTTAATATAATGAATCAATTTTTGGCTCTCAACCATCCTCCAACAGCCGTGTTTGCAGCAAATGATGAGATGGCATTTGGAGCTATAAATGCTATTTCTTCAAAAGGATTAAGTGTTCCACATGATATTTCCGTAGTAGGATTTGATGATATAAAATTTTCATCTATTTTCAAACCGCCTCTTACAACCATCTCACAGCCAGCTTTTGAGATGGGCACGATGGCAATGAAATTACTTATAAAGTTGATGAATAGGGAAGAAATTGAAAGACATCAATATCTAATGGAAGATCAGCTTATCATACGTGATTCATGCTCAACACATATTTCATAAGGAAATAAGAGTTCTTTTGAAAATGTATCTGATGATTTAAATCTTCTTGTTTTTTTAAAATTAAGATGTAATCGATTACAAATGGTTGGAAAAAGAATTGCTTAATATCCGATTAAAAAGGGATTTTTAGTTTAGATTTCTGATAAGTACAATCAATTACAATTACAGGTAGTAAAAACACCTTCTTCTTATAATAAATTAAAAAATATAGTCTTTTTCTAAAATACTTTGTAATCGATTACATGTATCTTGGTTCAATTATTTCTTATCTAAATTAATTTAAGGAGGTGATGAAATCCCAGTATTAATACACCATATACTCATAAGGAATTTTTAAAGATAGGGGAGAAACCATGAAACTAGGATATCAGACAAATACGTGGGGCGGGGTAGTAGGGCACCCTGCCGGAGTCACTTCGATAAAAGACCTTTATTACCTTGCAAATGGATCAACAGAAGAAGCTTTAAAAGATATTGCAGAAGTTGGATATAAAGGATTTGAAATGTTTGACGGAAATCTAATGGAATTTAAAGATAGAAAAGAAGAATTTAGAGCATTGCTGAACCGTTACTCTTTAGACTTTATTGGAGTTTACACTGGAGGGAATTTTATTTTCCCGGATATTTTGGAAGAGGAATTATTAAAAATTGAAGAGGTTGCAGCTCTTGCTTCTGAACTAGGAGCGCAGCATCTAGTAATTGGCGGAGGAGCTATCCGTACGAATGGTATTTTAGAAAGCGATTACGCTGATTTAGGCAATGCGCTTAATCGAGTAGTAGTAATTGCAGAGAAATATAATCTTATTCCAAGCTATCACCCGCATTTAGGAACAAACGTAGAGGCCCCAGACCAGCTGGACAAATTAATGGCACTAACAACGATTAATTTATGTCCGGATACAGCGCATATCGAAGCAGGTGGAGGGAACCCGGTAGAAGTAATTAAAAAATATGCAGATCGCATTAAATATATTCATTTCAAAGATTATTATAATGGAGAATTTCTTCCTTTAGGAGAAGGACATCAAAAGTTTGACCAGATGATCCAAGTGCTGGATGGCATTGGGTATGATGAATGGCTTACAGTAGAATTAGATAGCTATAATGATCCGAAAAAAGGAGCAGAAATCAGTTTTAACTTCTTATTAAGTTTTGAAACGGCAAATAAGTCTTAAGGTCAAGAAGAAAGTAGCAGAGATAATATATTAGGAACTTGAAGCCTAATTTACCATAACGATATAGCAGATGTTATTTAAAAGATAGTAGTTCCGAATAAATAGACTACTTTCATAGGAGGAGAATAAAAATGAAAAAGTTAAACGTAGGTATGATCGGCGGAGGATTTATGGGGAAAGCGCATGCACTTGCTTATGCAGGTATGCCAATGTTTTTTTGGCCGGCACCAGCAATTCCTCAACGACACACAGTCGTTGATGTGACCGAAGAATTAGCAAAAGATGCAGCGGAACGTTTAGGATTTGAAAACTATTCATCTGATTGGAGAAAGGTAGTAGAAGATCCTGAAATTGATATTATTGATATTGTAACACCAAATGACTCTCATGCAGAAATTGCCATTGCAGCTGCCAAAGCAGGTAAACATATCATTTCAGAAAAACCGTTAGCACGAACTGCAGCAGAAGCAAAAACAATGCTTGACGCAGTAAAAGAAGCAGGTGTTAAGCATATGGTCGCATTTAACTATCGCAGAACACCAGCCGTTGCTCTAGCAAAAAAATACATTGAGGAAGGAAAAATCGGAAAGATTTTAAACTTCCGAGGCACGTACCTGCAAGATTGGTCTGCGGATCCTAATTCGCCTTTATCATGGCGTTTCCAAAAAGAACGAGCTGGTTCAGGTGCATTAGGTGATATCGGAACACATGTGATTGACTATGCGAGATATCTTGTGGGTGACATTTCAGAGGTAATGGCTATTGCAAAGACATGGATTGGTGAAAGACCGATTCAAAGTGGTGCTGTAGATAAACTAGGAACTGTAAAAGCAGAAGCTGATGTACCAAAAGGTAAAGTTGATGTAGACGATGAGTTTTCAACTTTAATTAAATTTGATAACGGCGCAGTTGGAAGTATTGAAGCGACTCGTAATGCCTGGGGCCGCAACAACTTCTTAACATTTGAAATTCACGGAGAGAAAGGTTCATTATACTTTAACTATGAACGCCGTGATGAGCTTCAAGTATGTTTCTCCGATGATCCAAGTGATAGCCGCGGATTCAGAACGGTTTATACAGGACCTGCACATCCATATGGAGAAGGTCTATGGCCAATCCCAGCATTAGGAATTGGGTACGGGGAAACAAAAATTATTGAAACATATGATTTCCTCAAATCAATCGCTGAAGATACAAGCGTATCACCAGATTTTGAAGACGGTTATCAAATCGCCGTTATTTCAGATGCTATCCTTGAATCAGCTGAAAAAGGTGTATGGGTTAATCTTACAGAAAATTTAGTGAAAGCTTAAATAATAGTTTAGTAGAGGCTAGTCCTAGTAGACTAGCCTTTATTAGAAATAGAGTTGTTGATTTGTGATTCGGTCGATAGAAACAAGTCTGCAAGCGGCTATAAAGGTTTTAATTCTCTTTTTAGCTACTACGTAAGTAAAAGAAATCATGGAAAATACAGTTTATTAAGGTGGAGAAAGAAATGGAAAAAATAAAAGTTGGAGTCATTGGGACAGGGTTTATTGGACCTACTCATATTGAGGCTATCAGGAGACTCGGTTTTGTAGAAGTAGTTGGATTAGCAGAACATGGCCAGGAAGTAGCAGAACAAAAAGCGGTTGAACTTGGAATTCCGAAAGCTTATGGGGATTATCGTCACATGTTAAAAGACAGTGAGATTCAAGTTGTTCATAACTGTACACCTAATCACCTTCACTTTCAAATTAATAAAGAAATTATTCAAGCAGGCAAACATGTGTTATCGGAGAAACCATTAGCTATGTCTAGTGAAGAGTCAGCCGAGCTATTGAAATTAGCTAAAGAGCACCAGGTCGTACATGGCGTAAACTTTAACTACCGCCAATTTCCGATTGTAAAGCAATTAGAAACAATGATCAGAAACGGTGAGTTAGGGAAAGTCAACTTAGTGCACGGAAGTTATTTACAAGACTGGTTATTGTTCGAAACAGACTTTAATTGGCGTTTAGCTCCTGAAGTCGGAGGGAAATCACGAGCGGTAGCGGATATCGGTTCTCATTGGTGTGATACAGTTCAATATGTAACAGGTAAAAAAATCGTCGAAGTTTTTGCTGATTTAGCAACTGTTATACCAGTAAGAAAAAAATCTACTTCTCAAGGCTCTACTTTTGGGGGACAAAAAGGACAAGAGGAAGCATATGAAGATGTTCCGATTAACACAGAAGACTATGCATCTGTTCTTGTACGTTTTGAAGACGGGGTAAAAGGCTTATTTACTGTGTCTCAAGTAAGTGCAGGGCGAAAAAATAGACTAAGCTTCGAAATCGCTTGCAGTCAAAATTCTGCTTTTTGGAATCAAGAAGAACCAGAAAAGCTGTGGATTGGCTATCGAGATCAACCAAATCAAACTCTTCTTGCAGATCCTACTTTATTTAATCCTGAAGCAAAATCGTCCATTCATCATCCGGGGGGCCATAATGAAGGCTGGCCAGATGCATTAAAAAATGGATTGTTGAATTTCTATACCTTTATTCGAGAAGGTAAAAATCCTTTAAGTGATAAAGCCACTTTCGCGACATTTGAAGATGGACATATGTCCATGTGCATTACCGACGCCATTTTAGCAAGTCATGAACAACAAAAATGGATGAAGGTGAAGGTAAAGCAGGAGGTACGTGCATGAAATTAGGGGTGTTTACAGTTCTTTATCAAAACTTACCTTTTGAAGAGATGCTGGACAAACTATGTGAAATGGGTGTAGAGGCGGTTGAATTGGGCACAGGCAATTATCCAGGAAACAATCATTGTAATCCCGATGAATTACTAGAGAACCCAGAGAAATTAAAAAGATTTCAAGCTGCCCTTAAAAGTAGAGGACTTACAATAAGTGGTCTAAGTTGTCATGGAAATTTACTGCATCCAAATAAGATAGTTGCCAAAAAGGCTCATGATGTGTGGAGAAAAACAGTTTTATTAGCTGAACGTTTAGAAGTGCCGGTGATTAATGGATTTTCTGGGTGCCCAGGTGACCACCCAGGTGCCAAAAATCCGAACTGGGTAACCTGTTCTTGGCCGCCGGAATATACGGAAATCCTAGATTGGCAGTGGAATGAAGTAGTCATTCCTTACTGGAAAGAGGAAGTGAAATTTGCAGAGTCACACGGTATCCATCAAATTGCGCTTGAAATGCACCCGGGGTTTGTTGTGTATAACCCTGAAACCCTCTTGAAATTAAGAGAGCATGCTGGGCCAAGTATTGGAGCTAATTTTGATCCAAGCCATTTGATTTGGCAAGGGATTAATCCAGTAGAAGCCATTAAAAAACTTGGTCGAGAAGAGGCTATTTTTCATTTTCATGCAAAAGATACGTATTTGGATCAGGCAAATATTAGCGTTAATGGAGTATTAGATACAAAACATTACAGTGATACTTTGAATCGTTCATGGACATTTAGATCCGTAGGATATGGGCAAAACGAAAAAGTATGGAAAGATATGGTGAGTGCGCTTCGTGCGGTAGGATATGACTATGTGATATCCATTGAACATGAAGATATGCTAGCTTCGTTAGATGAAGGGTTAAGTAAGGCCATCTCTTTATTAAAAGGCGCACAATTTAAAGAACAATTAACTGAAATGTGGTGGGCGTAACAGTATATTTCCTATATAGTTAACGATAAATACCCAGTTGGGTATTTATCGTTAATCATTGAAGAGAACCATCTAATGAGTAAATGTGACTATCAGCATTGTTAAATATATAATTTTGAGGTGATTAAAATGAATGCGATTTCAAAAAGAGAGCAAAACACCAAAGGGCTTCCATCAGCTATGATTTGGGGCTATATCGCAACTCTAATTTTTATGGTAGGAGATGGTCTAGAACATGGTTGGCTTTCACCGTATCTTATTGAACATGGCTTAACCGTTCAACAATCTTCTACTCTCTTTGCAGCATACGGAGCTATATTAGCAATCGCCTCCTACTTTTCGGGTGTCCTTACAGAAGCATGGGGACCAAGAAAGGTTATGATAGCAGGCTTGGTTATCTGGTTAGTAGGTCAAATTCTTTTTATTGAATATGGTCTAAAACCGCATAATTATGCAGTTATGTTACCAACTTATGCTATTCGAGGATTTGGTTATCCTTTATTTTGCTATTCGTTTTTAGTTTGGGTTACGTATCGCAGTCCTGAACGTATTTTAGCTACGGCAATAGGGCTATTTTGGGCAGCATGGAGTGGCGGTCTTTATGTTGTTGGAAGTTATTTTCCAGCTTATATGATTCCGAAAATCGGATACATCGGATTAATGTGGAGTGCGGTCGTATGGGTGTTAATCGGTGGATTAATTGGAGTTGTTGTTGTAAAAGGCCAAGTACATGAACATGAGGGTAACGGCAAGGAAAAATTGAAAAATTTACTCAGTGGACTAACTATTTGTATTGAAAAGCCAAAAATTGCAATAGGAGGAGTTGTTCGTATAATAAACTCCACCGGCGTAGGTGCTCTTCCAATCTTTTTCCCTCTATACTTGTCCTCTGAATATGGATACAGTACAGAAGAATGGTTACAAATATGGGGAACTATGTGGGTGGCCAATATCTCTTTTAACTTAGTCATTCCCTATATCAGTGACAAATGGTTAGGTTGGCGAAAGACAATTATGTGGATTGGCAGTTTCGGTTGCGGTGTAATGACTCTGGTTATGCTTTATACTCCTCAAATGTTCGGGCATAATTTCTGGGCATTAACTGTGGTAGGCATATTTTTTGGAATCGTTCTATGTGGTTATGTACCACTCTCTGCTCTAGTAAGTTCACTAGCACCTGAAAAGAAAGGCTCAGCTATGGCTATTGTAAGTTTTGGGGCTGGAATGTCTTACTTTATTGCACCTGCAATTGTAGGAACATTCATTGGTAGCATGGGTGTACACGGAGTCATGTGGATATTTGCTGGTTTGTATTTTGTTAGTGCTATTTTGATGATATTTATGAAATTACCAGGTGACGAAAAACAAAATAAAAGCAGTTATTCACCTGAGAAACAAGTCGGTTGAAAGTAAGGATAATCAATATGGCAGACAGGCGTTTATACTGTTTTAACGAAGTACTAAAGTGAGTAGATGTCATATAACAAACATAATTAAAAAGTCCTTGAAATTCAAATAATTTCATGGATTTTTTTATTTTCCTAATGGACAAGTTAACAGGTAAATTCTTTAGAGATGTTAGTAATGCATGAGGTATTTTATACTCCCATTTAAAGAATCTCTGTCTAAAGTGTGTGAATCAAATGAGATAATTGCAGAAATAAAGTATCCATTGTATTAAGGTTGTTCATATGCAAAATTAATAAATAACTCTTCTTTCTTAGCCCTTCTGCTCTAATTCTTAGTCAGCGATTTCCTCCACATTTAATACAGCAAATACCTATTTGCTCTTGTAGAGTAAAGCTCATTTTTTTGACGTGTTTCTTCTATTGATGATAAAGAAAGAATAAATAAACTCTAAGATTGTAGCTAAAGCTAGAATAGGCACAGTAACTTTAATTATAATACCAAAAGTACTTGCTGTATCAACTGATAAAAGAAACAATCGAATTGTAACTACATACAAAATTATCGAAGTGACTAAAGAAACTATTGATACCTTTAACGCATTAAAAAAAGTTCTCCATATAATTGACCGTTTTTGGTGTTTATTAACAGAAAATCAGTAGGATATTTAAGTTAATGTAGAGAAGAAATTGCGAATAATTGAAACAAATAGGCAGATTTAATCATTCTTCAAATGTTCCTATATTTTTTTGCCTCTTATTGTTGATTAACAAGCACTATCTAAGATAAATCGTACTCATTATTAAAAATACGTCTTATAACAGACATTGTAAATCTAACCAATAATAAGGAAAAAGAGAGAGAATAAAAAGTAGTTGTCCAATTCCATCCATTTTTATATTTAATAAGGCGTGTATTTTTTTCTAGCCATAGCTCAGCAATACTCATAGGTATACTGAAATACAGAACTTTTAAAAGGCACTGAATGATACGGGAATCCTTAGTTAGTTGATTATAAAAGACACACGTAATTGGGAAAAGTATGTAATCAAACAACACGCTTGTTTTAACTTGTTTTGGAAATCGGGTGGGATATTGAACATAGCCTCTTTTTACAACCAGATTATCGACCAATGATGCATAGTAACTTTTTATAAAGAAAACAAGGAGCCATTCCTTTGCAAGTGGTTTTTTTATTAAATATATAAAAGAACTAATACCAAAGAGATAAAGGACTTTTATAAGGTTTATTTCAAATTTTCGACCCAATGTTTAGCACCTCCACAAAGATAGTTTATCTTTGATGTAGGAGGTTATACTAAGGAAATTCCAATTTTAGATCAGTAAACAGTGAATAAGCAAGGTTCTATTTTGATATAAAATTGTTTCCTGGTTATGAACATTTTCACTTAAATTAACGGGTAGCAAATGCTTAATATGTACAATCGCTTTCTCACTTATTTGAAATAGAAACGGTCACCGTGAAAAAGAACTCAATTTGGGTTCTTTTTTTTCACTAAATTAATTACAGAAAACGACTATATCATTGTACGGAAATACCTGTATTATAAGCGATGTGAACAAGAAGTACTTAAAAGTAAATTTAAAAATAAAATTAATTGTAGGGGTTTGCGATCTATGAGATATCGATTTTATATGAATGGGGATGAGTCAGGGAAATTGAACGGCAGTAAGCCCAATTTTGACACCATTGATGATGTTGTCATGGGCGATGCTTTCTTTGTTGGTGGAGGAATGTACTTAAAGTAATGGGGCAGGTTAGTTGAAGAAGGAATTCTTTCCTTGGCTATGGATAACAGATGTTGTAAAACTATGCAGAACCCGAAGGAACAAAAGCGGAAGCGTGTAGATGAGAGGCGTGACTCTAGACAAGCTAGCGAGAAGGTTTGCTCTTTAGTCTTCTTGACGGATTGGCTTATACCCGTGCTGGAGCTGGACAGTCTATAAAATATAAAAGAATAATCACAGGGACAGCTCTACTTTTTCAAAGAGGAAAGGATCCGTCCCTGTGATTAAAAACTTATTTTCTTTTGAGAAGCCAGTCTTGAAAATCGGTGGCAACTACTCTTTCACCTGTGATTCCCTCTGCAGCAGCTGAGGCTAAAAAAACAATCGGCTCGGCCATAACCCTTGGATCTAATAGCTGGAATTTTGATTCAGTCTCTTTTCGAACTTCGTCCGGAATCATCCCGGTAGTAGTGGCACCGCCCGGTAAAAGCATATTCACCATAATTCCATATTCTTTTAAATCTTCGGCCATTATATATGAGAGTGATTCAGTGGCTGCCCTCGATGGTCCATAAGGTACAAAACCCTTTCTTTTCATAGTCTCATGATTCATAGAAATATTAATCATTCGCCCATGACCTTGTTCCATCATTAAAGGAGCAAACCCTCGAGCTACTAAAAAATATCCTGTGAGATTGATATCAATTAAATCTCGAAACCCCTCTGGTGTTACTTTGAAAAATGGCTGAGGCTCGACTAAAAAACGCGGGTTTACTGTCCTCATCCCAATTCCCGCATTATTGATGAGAACATCGAGTTTCCCCCATTCTCTTTTCACCCATTCTACCGCGTGATTGACGGATTGTTCCGATCGAACATCTAAAGGAATTCCAACAGCAGGATAACCCTCGCGCTTTAATTTCTCTACTGCTTGATCCAATTTAGTTCCACCTCTAGAAGCTAACGCCACCGTGGCTCCAGCTTGAAGCAAAGCCTCCGCCATGGAAAATCCTAGGCCGCTTGAAGCACCTGTTACGAGTGCATGGATATTTCTTAACTCTTTTGTATTCATTGGCATTTTCCCTCCGAAATGTTATTAAACCACTGACTGATACAGTATTCTAGGTAATCATCACTTTATACGAAATTTCTTTAAAAAGCAAAGATATGATAAAAGAGTAGGGGACTTAAACTGCTAAAGAGGCGGTTTAGCTTAAATACATTTCTTCATAAAGTTAAAAAAGAAAATTTTCCTAATTTCTTATTTATAACAGCTTACCGTTGATACGGGAATATTGAACTTCAGTAACTGCTAATTGAATTCTACTTCATCTGGAGACCTTTAAATTAAAATGTTTCCTTTCTTCTGAGAGACTTATTAAATTTCGAAAACAATCAATTCAATCATCTTTTCGTATAGAAAACCTTATTAAGAAACATGCATTAGAAAAAATATAAATCATATATATGAGATATCCCGTTTGAATGTTTGAGGAGGATATTATGAAACCTATGTTACCTAGTGAAAAATATTTCGGTAATTTAGAACTAGTTTATGCATTTTATGGGGCTATGCCTACAGGTGTTACTGTTTCAGAAACCGGTCGTATTTTCATTTGCTTTCCGAAATGGGGAGACGATGTTAAATTTACAGTGGCGGAAATTATTCAGGATAAATTGCAGTCTTATCCTAATTTACAAACCAATTTGGTTAACTCCGAAAATATCACAATGACTTTCATCAGTGTCCAAAGTGTAGTTGCTGATGGAAGGGGAACGCTTTGGATATTAGATACAGCGGCACCCAATTTTTCTGAACCTATTAAAGGGGGAGCAAAATTAGTCGCTGTTGATTTAGAAACCAATACAATAAGAAAAGTATATACCTTTACAGAAGATGTTGTTCTACCTACAACTTATCTGAATGATGTCCGTTTTGATTTTCGTGTTGGAAAAGCAGGTTATGCCTATATAACGGATTCTTCTTCTAGAGGACCAGGAGCTATTATTGTCGTAGATTTATCAAATGGAAACGCGTTTAGACGGTTAAATGGAGCAAAATCAACTTCACCCGATCCCTATTTTTTACCGAAGGTAGAAGGTGAAATTTTGATGAATAGAAACATAGATGGCTCAACTTCCCCATTTAGATTGGCTTCTGACGGAATAGCAATTTCTCCCGATGGCAAAGTTTTATTTTTTTGTCCACTAACCAGTCGTCATCTTTTCTCGATTTCAACAGAAGTTCTAAGAGACCGAACTATACCAGACAAAGATTTAATTTATCATGTGGAGTATTGGGGAGAAAAAGGTGCGTCTGATGGAATGATCACCGATGCAAAGGGAACTGTTTATGCTGGAGATTACGAAAACAACAGTATTCGTAAGATATTTCCAAATGGCATAATGGAAACTATCGCACATGATCCGAGAATTTTGTGGCCGGATACTTTTTCAATTGGTCCGGATCAATATTTGTATGTCATTGTAAACCAATTACATCGGCAGCCTAGATTTCATTATGGCAAAGACTTACGAGAGACACCTTATAGTTTACTTCGTATCAAAATTGATGAATTTCCGGCTCCAACCTTTTCATAATAAAAATAGTCAATTAATTGCTTTCATTATATAGTGTAAAACAAACGCGAGTAAGCAAGAAGTATTAAATTTATTTACCCCTGCCAAATAAAATCAAAATGGTTTAATAGAAACAGTTTATTTGGTTAGTGTTAAACCGTTGCAGGAAATTTTTTGCAATACCGGTAAATTCAATGTAGTATTGATATTATTTAAATCCAAACTGATCTGTTCGTTTGTATCCCCAGCATGGTAATCCTTATAAGCTTATTTAATAACATGAATGCCGCATACATATTTAGTTAACATAAATGGTTTTATGGTAACTAGGTTTGTATAGGGTGTACATAGAATTCTACGTTTTCAGATGTACGTGTATCTTTTTTTTCTTAATAAAACTAACGCTGCAGGATAACCCAATGAATTTGTTGTATAGATACGTAGTGAGAGTTATGACTAAATCAAACGTGAGTTCTTTTTTCATCTAACTTTAATTTAGTAAAGTCTAACTAAAATTTTAAAAGAGGTGTTTTTAATGGTTTTAGGAATTTATCCTTATTTAGTTATGAACGGTAATGGACAAGAAGCTGTTAAATTTTACGAAAAAGCATTGGATGCAAAAGTTATTGGAGTTCAAACGTTCGGAGAAATGCCCGGAAATCCAGAATTCCCTACTCCTATAGAAGCAATAGACCGTGTAATGAATGCGCACTTAAAAGTTGGTGATAATGATTTGATGCTTTCTGATACATTCCCGGGTCAACCATACCAAATTGGATCACAAGTAACGGTAGCTATCACTATAGACAGTGTAGAAAAATCAAAAGAAGTGTTCGAAAAACTGAAAGAAGGTGGTCAAGTAGGAATGCCACTTCAAGAAACTTTTTGGAGCCCATCATATGGACAAGTAACAGATAAATTCGGTGTTACTTGGCAAATTTCCACACAGCCTGCTGATAATGAGTAATTAATGAAAAGCTGTTATTCTTATTATCTCAAGAGTTCTTCTCCTGCAAGCTTTTCTTGGTTGGGTTCCGGAATGTGTTTTATGTTAACTAAGGATGTGCATCACATATATTTAAAGAAGAAAAACCCACCTAATTTGAATGGTGGGTTTTTCTTTTAGTTAAATATTAAGGGTGTAATTGCTTGTTACTTACATATCATTTAATATTTTTGTAAGTATTTATTATAACCTATCAAATCATTTTGAGAAAGCAAAAAAAGAAAACGGTTTCTTTTTATTGAAATTAAAAGGTTTCTTTTCTATTTCATACCGATAAAATCCATTATGAGAACTTAACATGTATAAAATATAAGGACACAGACAGCAAGATAATATGGAATGGAATATGTATAAAGTCAGGAAGTGTCTGTTGTTTCCATTAACTTTAATGAGTATTCTTTTAAAAGTTATAGAAAAAAAAGCCCCTTATTTGGGGGCGTACTCTATTATCATTATATAACATAACCTAAAAACAGTCTACAATTTCATTTTTTTTTATATTATAGTTTGATTACTGAATTCAGTAAGGCCCATGGGTACATTTAAAATTGAAAGGAAAATTTCTATGATACACAAACATGTTCC
>Ga0209463_1000429_pt1 | contig 34525 bp, 37 predicted proteins | sample AgamicMgSfrz_FD_187169 | JGI IMG/M metagenome (GOLD analysis project Ga0209463, IMG submission 187169) | Agave microbial communities from Guanajuato, Mexico - Mg.Sf.rz (SPAdes) (version 2) | ecosystem: Host-associated > Plants > Phyllosphere > Phylloplane/Leaf | place: Guanajuato, Mexico...
AATCGGATAACTAACTCTTTTTCCCATACAAAAACACCTCCAAATTGTTTTCAGGTATGCTATACCCGATTTTCAACTTAAAGGTGTTTTTATTTGTCTCACTTTATGGGGTCAGTCCCAAAAGTAAGAGGCTTTTTCGGCTGGCGTTTACGCCCAGTTTTTCACTTTTTCATGATCTGTGACAAAGAGAAGGACTTTCCCTTCGTCTAAATGTTCTTCAAATGTCTCAGCTTCTTCTTTTGAGAAACCAATTTCATGAATTTTATTGCGGAGCTCATCACCCTTTTTACTAAAGATGTTCCCAACCGTATGTTTGAGTCCAACTTCTCTTGAGCCAATCGTATTGGCATCTGCATTATTTGCAATACGCTCTGTTCGATCATCGTCATGGGACAGAACATAAATGTCCTCTCTTGCAACACCGAGTGCCTTTAATTGCTCTACATCTTTTTGAAGTGTTTCATCATTTGAATACTCTCTTACAACAGGTTTCATTTTATATTCCTCCTTTAACGTCTTACGAATCTTTTACCCGTCACTTTTGACATTAAACCTTCCACGAGTACATCCAATTTTCTTGAAAGACGTACCATGTCTATCGACTTATTTTTGACAAAAAGTCTGTAAAAATGACTAAATTTTCTGAATTATTATGTTCAATCCTGTTGATTTGTTGTACAATTCTTATACTGGAGGCTAGAAATGAGGGAGAGCTGATGTATTACTTTTCAGCGGAGCAGCAGTTTAATGCTTGGGTTGTCAGTGATTTGGTGAAACAGCTTTTTCAAAAGTGGAATCCTGAAGAAGCAAATACAAAGCCGCTTACATTGTTTGCCGAACAGCACTTTCACATCTCAATTGATTATCTCTTTTCCATCATTATTAACATTGGAGATATCGAGTCAATTGAACAAGATCCACAAGACATGTTGTCCTCATACTTGAATATCCTTTTTCCTTTTGTGACGCGCGATATGATGAAAGCCTCCATGCAAAATGCAAACGAATATTTGTTAAAAGAACGTGATGCGGATGTGTATCAGTTGTTTGGCTGTCTCCCGCCGCTCCTCTCTGTATCTTTTCAGAAAAAGTAGTCCCCTTCGATGAGATGGCGGCTGCTTTTTTGTGTGTATTTTGAAAAGACCGTATGTTTTGAACGAAAAGAAGCATCATGTTAATGTAAATCTAGGCTGTAAGTGAAAGGGAGGATTTGACATGAGTAAACAAAAGCAAATTCAATTAGCCAAACGTCCAAAAGGATTACCTACAAAAGATGTTTTTCATTTTGAAACAGTGGATATACCTGTGCCGCAAGATGGAGAGGTCTTGATTCAAACGAAATATGTTTCTGTAGATCCTTATATGAGAGGACGAATGCAGGATACAAAATCCTATACACCTCCGTTCAAGCTAAATGAAGTGATTCAGGGCGGTGTCGTCGGAGAAGTCGTTGAGTCGAAATCGCCTCAATTTGAAAAAGGTGATTTTGTCCTTGGATTCCTTGGATGGCAAGAATACTCCACTGCCAAAGCTGAATCTCTGACTAAAATTGATCCGTCCATTGCGCCATTGTCCTATTATTTAGGGATTTTGGGCATGCCAGGGCAAACCGCTTACTTCGGACTGCTTGCGATTGGCCAGCCAAAAGAAGGCGAGACGGTTGTCATTTCTGGAGCTGCAGGTGCTGTTGGTTCTGTTGTGGGACAAATCGCTAAGATCAAAGGCGCACACGTCGTTGGAATTGCCGGATCTGACGATAAACTCGCTTATTTAAAAGAATTGGGCTTTGATGAAACGATTAATTATAAAACAACAAATGAATTAGATGATGACATTGCAAAAGCCTGCCCTAACGGCGTTGATGTGTATTTTGACAATGTAGGCGGCGAGGTTTCAGATGCGGTGATGAATCATTTAAACCGTTTTGCACGCATTCCAGTGTGCGGCGCCATTTCTTCTTATAATATTAGCGCAAGCGAGGACATCGGGCCGCGTGTGCAAACAAAACTCATCAAAACAAGCGCATTGATGCAAGGCTTCATCGTTGCCAACTATTCAGACCGTTTTGAAGAGGCAGCGAAGGATCTCGCACAATGGGTAAAAGAAGACAAACTCACATATAAAGAAACAATCATAGAAGGCTTTGACAACATTCCTGACGCATTCCTTGGACTATTCAAAGGAGAAAATGTCGGAAAACAGCTTGTCAAAATTTATTGAAAAAATTAAACAGCCAAATGTCTTCTCAGACATTTGGCTGTTTTTTATGATTCTTCGGTGAACAAACCTTTTGCTATTTTCAAGCGTCGAATATAAAAATAAGAAGATCCTACAATGATGAATAAGAAAACAGCGACAACGGAAATACCTTGAACTGCTAAGATAAATTGTTGTTGTATTGACATTTCTGTTGACTGCAATTGATTCATTACTGTAATAATGATAGTTCCAAGAAGAATAGAACATGCAAAATAAAAAAGCATTTCATAAACAAGCTCTAAAAATAAAATGAACCTTCTTTTTCCAAGTGCAATTTGGATGGAATAAGCTGACTGTCTCTCAACCAATTTCCCATAAAGCATCATGACTAAGAGAATAAATAAAATAATAAGGATACTGAACGAAAGAGTTTGCCCTAATTTCATCGTATAGTCAGCTAATTCCTGCTGTTGCTTTGTTTCTTCACTTTTTGAGGCGAAATAACCGCCTTGGAATGGTCCAACCATTTCTCGAGATTTCGTTTCAATTTGATGTTGTATATTAGATGTAACATGATCGTAAAGATAAATATACAATTCTTCATAACCATCAAACAACTTTTTCTCAATCGCTAATTTTTGAGGTATAACTACAGTTAATCCATCATTTTCAACGCCAATTCCATTCATCTGTAAGCGGTATGGTTCATTCACCAAATCACCAATATTGAATTTCCACTTTTTGTACTTTAATTCCCCCTTTGAATCTTGCTCGACTCTTCCAATATAAATATTTTCGTCTTTATTTAAAGTGTCTTCAGATAACCCATTCATCTCAGGGAAAAAAAGGAGTACAGAATCATCAGGATTGTTACTTGTAAGATTATACTGTCTTTTTAATTGACCAAACTCTTGATTATTTACTACATGGAATTTTACATTTGGAATATACGTAGTATTTTCAGGAATATAACGTTCATAAGAATTCTCTTCTAATTGATTTGAGTGAGAGTCGTCTAGGTTATTACTCGCCCAATTTTTTAAATATTTTGAGACTTTTTCATTTTCAACAAACAGACCAGAATCTTTAGTATTTGGATATTTTTCTATATATTTTATACCTTTGCTTTTCTCAAAATTGTCTACATTTCGAAAACTAAAGCCTTTTGATTCTCCAATTTCCAACATATAATTATTAATTATTTGATATGAAATAGATCTTTTAGAAAAGAGGGAGAAATCTGGCTGTGTTTTTAAGTCTCTTGGTTTTGTTTCTTCTACAATTAAATACGTTGTATAGAAAACAGTAATAAATAATCCAATTGTTATAACAAGTAATAAATTTGTCTTCCATTTTAAAACTAGATTGTGAAATAATATTTTAAATGGATATGATATTTTCGAGTAAAACTTTTCATTTATTATATTTTTAGAAGTTTTCAAACGACTGTTATTGTTATTTAAATTACTGATAATATCTTTAGAAAAGATTTTTTTTACTTGTTTGGACGATGTCCAAATAATTATAACTGTCAAAATCAAAATAAATAACATAAAACTTGATATATTTGTGTCGTATTCAACTTTGAAGAGATTTATTACGAGAATGTAAGTACTTAAAAATATAATAAATACAATAGAACTTAAGCCTAACAATAAAAACTTCTGAAATAATAACATTAGCAATGCTTGTTTTTTATCGAGTCCAATTGCTCTAAATATTCCTATTTTTTTAGTGTGATCTCGAAAAAACACATGGAATAGATACATGATGCAAGCAATGCTAAGCGATAATAAGATAGCGTTAAATAAAAATTTTAAAATTTGAAATGAATCTAGGTATTGGGTTTTAGCTTCTAATAGATTTTCATTCGAGGTTAACCACTCATTATTCGTTATATCAGTAAGTATTTCATAAACTTCATTTTCATTGACAGTTTTAGTCAACTGAACGAGCACGTTTTTTTTGTTATTTTTTAAATGTATACTATTTTCATGAAAAAGTACATTGGGATAATTGATATTCCTAGCTCCATCAACCTTTGGTGGTGTCCAAACAGCTGAGTAATTTTTAATAATCCCAACTATTTTATATTTTTTTCTTTACCATTAACTTCTAAATCAACATAACTTTTTACTGCATTTTTTGAAAAAGCATGTTTAAGAAAAGATTCAATGACAACCTCATCTTTGTGTTGAGGGAACCTTCCGCTTTCTAATTGGATATGACCCAACTCAACTGCATTTTGATCTAAAACACCATAATTTGCAGGTAGATTGGAATCGTGAAACGACTCTGTTCTTCCTAAATTTTGAATATGACCGATCTTCTTAACTGCGTTAGCGCTTTTAAGTTTCTTTAAATCCTCACTCTTTATATCATTAATAACAGCATGAAATTCGCCATATTTTTGATAAGCTTTTTCTTCTGTTTTTAAAATCATTGTATTAGTAAGACTGTTTCCAAAAACGAGCAAAAAAGAAGATATGCTTGCTAACAATATCAAGGCTAAAGACAATCGTTTCCGAGAAACAATTGTCTTTAAAGCTAATTTAAATAGTACCATTCTCATGCACACCTTTATATATACTCACTCTACCTTCTTCTACCTCTAAAATTTGGTCTGGATGCTTTATCATTCTCTCATCATGTGTAACAAGCACGATGGTAGTCTCTTGTTTCTCACACAAATTAGTGAGTATCTTCATCACACGCTCACTATTTTTTTATCCAAATTCCCTGTGGGTTCATCAGCAAAAACAACGAGTGGTCGATGGATTAATGCTCTAGCAATCGCTACCCTCTGTTGTTGCCCACCTGAAATTTGAAAGGGATACTTTTTAATTAAATCAGTAATGTCTAAAACTTCTATTAATTCCCGGAAATATGATTGATCTACTTGTTGATTGGCAATCAACAAAGGTAAACAAATGTTGTCCTCAACTTTTAGTTCAGGTAATAGATGAAATGATTGGAAGATGAAGCCGAAGTCTACTGCTCTAATTCTAGTTTGTTTTTGCTCTGATAACCCATAAAAGTTGCTATTTTGGAATAAAACTTGGCCTTTTGTTGGTTCATCTAAACCGGCTAACATATTAAGTAACGTGGTTTTACCAGAGCCACTTCTCCCCTTAATTAGATTCATTGTACCTCTATCTATTTGAAAAGAAACAGGGTGCATGCCATAAATTGGCTGCACACCCTGCTGGTATATTTTAGTTAGTTCTTTTGCTTCAATAAGTTTCATCGCAAGTTCCTCTTATTGTTTAATTTTACCAGTTCCTTTAAGACCTAATCCTGGTGCTGTATACGTATGTTTCGTTATATTAACTTTATAAGAACCTTTTGAAATTTTACCTAGCTTTTTAGTATTAGCAGCTGGTGTCTGAAAACTGGCATTATAAGCTTTTCCAAAAAACAGTTTATCTTCTTTCAATTGAATACTGTATTTGTGTTTACTATTATTATATCCTTTCTTAGATTCGTTCCAAATTCTCGCATTTGAGAAAATAGAAGTAGATTTATTTGCTAAGCTATAAGCAGTCTTTCCCTCAACAGCTGATCTTACAAATTTAATTTGAAAAGTTTTCGTTGCTGCTTCTCCTACTTGAGATAATCCAAAAACCGTAATTAAAGCAACTAGAATACCCATAAATAATTTCTTACTTTTTAACATTTTACCCATTTTGTACCTCCTGAATTTTATATATAGTAATATACAAAATTGGAAAAATCAACATTATAACCTATTTTCTTCCTTAATTTAACCTTAAAATTATAAAAAAACGATTACGAAGAGAATTTCTTGTAATCGTTTTGATCCATCAATTTTTATATTGTTTTTCTGCAAGGTGCAGCTGGCCTTGCTTATACACAATTTCTTCAAGCGAAAGATTCAGCTTTTTCGCCATTTTTTTCAGCATTGATTGCTCTTGAGGTGTGACAAGACTGATGACTGCACCTTCTTTTCCTGCGCGTCCGGTTCTGCCTGAACGGTGGATGTATCCCTCTTCATTTGGCATATCTGCATGAATCACATATGGCAGATCATCAATATCGATTCCTCTTGCTGCAATATCTGTTGCAAGGAGGAGCGGGAATTCACGCTGTTCAAATGATTTCAAGATCACAGCACGTTCAGCTTTTTTTGCCTCACTATGAAGGACACCAAGGTCGACATGATGGTACGCTAATTTCTCTGCATAAATGCTCAAGTTCGTAATGTCACGCACAAAAACGAGCGCCTGCATGTCCTCAAGCCGTGATAGCTTTTGCAGCAGTTTCACTTTGTCACGCTGATCACATAACAGATAATAGTGACCCACTTTCTGCGCTTCTTCCTCGCTTCTAGCAATTTTCAATACTTCTGGTTCAGATGTCATTTCTTTGATCAGCTGAACGGTTTCTTCTTTCAATGTTGCAGAAAAACAAAGGATTTGTCTTTCTTTTAATGTGGACTTAATGATCGCTTGGATCGTTTTCATATGCTCTGGCACAAGAAGCTGATCTGCTTCGTCTAATACAATCGTTTTGACTTCATGCATTTTCAGTTTCTTGATTTTGATCAATTCTTGTACTCGGCCAGGTGTCGCCACAACGATGTTCGGATGTTTCTTTAGTTTTTCTTGCTGCTTCTTGATGTTCGCTCCACCAATCAAGGAGACCGCTTTGATGTCTGATCCTTGTTTAAACTCTTGCACGACATCAAAGATTTGCATCACAAGCTCTCTTGAAGGTGCCAAGATTAAGACTTGCGGATGCTTAATATTGACATCAATTTTATTTAAAAGCGGCAGAACATACGCAAGTGTCTTCCCCGTTCCAGTTGGCGATTCTGCGATCACATCACGCTTCTCCGTAATCCACTCTGCTGTTTTTTCTTGTATAGCTGTTGGTTTTTCGAAGCCAGCCGCTTGAAAGTTTTCCTGAATAAATGGCTTTGCTTCTTTCAAAAATGCCCAATTTTCCGTCATGTCGATCTCCTTTATCCTCATTCAATCTATCCTTTAGTATCTCAAAATCAGCTTTGAAACGCAATTTTTCTTTTGATGCTTTTATCGAGCCGGACAGTTCGATATAATCATGAGAGGCACTAGCCGTTTTGAATCTATTTGAGGTGTAAAAAATGATATTATCTGTTAAAGATTTAAGTCATGGCTTTGGCGACAGAGCCATTTTCCACGAAGTGTCCTTCCGTTTATTAAAAGGCGAGCATGTCGGGTTAATCGGCGCCAACGGTGAAGGAAAGTCAACGTTTATGAATATTATTACTGGCAAGCTGGAGCCAGATGCAGGAAAAGTCGAATGGGCGAAAAATGTCCGTGTCGGCTACCTTGATCAGCATACCGTGCTAGAAAAGGGCAGAACGATCCGTGAAGTCCTTCAGGATGCATTCCATTATTTATTCTCCATGGAAGCCGCAATGAATGACATTTATGGCAAAATGGGTGAAGCCGATCCTGATGAGCTGGAAAAGCTGTTAGAGGAAGTTGGCGTCATTCAGGACGCACTGACAAACAATGATTTCTATATCATTGATTCCAAGGTCGAGGAGATTGCAAGAGGTCTTGGGTTAACGGATCTTGGACTGGACCGTGATGTGACGGAGCTCAGCGGCGGTCAGCGTACGAAGGTGCTGCTAGCGAAATTGCTGTTAGAGAAGCCAGAAATTCTCCTTCTCGATGAGCCGACCAACTATTTGGATGAGCAGCATATTGAGTGGCTGAAACGTTATTTACAGGAATATGAAAATGCGTTTATCCTCATTTCACATGATATTCCGTTTTTAAACAGTGTTATTAACTTGATTTATCATGTTGAAAATCAAGAGCTCACGCGCTATGTTGGTGATTACGACCAATTTAAACAAGTGTACGAAGTCAAAAAGCAGCAGCTTGAAGCAGCCTATAAAAGACAGCAGCAGGAAGTGGCTGAACTAAAAGATTTTGTCGCAAGAAACAAAGCACGTGTCAGCACAAGAAATATGGCGATGTCCCGTCAAAAGAAACTGGATAAGATGGATATGATTGAACTGGCAGCAGAAAAGCCCAAACCAGAATTCCACTTTAAACCGGCACGTACGTCTGGGAAACTGATTTTTGAAACGAAAGATTTAGTCATCGGTTATGATGAACCGCTCTCTCGCCCATTGAATTTGAAAATGGAACGCGGGCAAAAAATTGCGTTGTACGGTGCTAACGGTATTGGAAAAACGACGCTGCTCCGAAGTCTTCTTGGCGAAATCACACCTATCTCTGGTGAGGTGGAACGTGGAGAATTCTTGCATATTGGCTACTTTGAGCAAGAAGTAAAAGAGCAAAACAGCAATACTTGTATTGAAGAAGTGTGGAGCACCTTCCCTTCTTACACGCAATATGAAGTCAGAGCCGCTCTTGCAAAATGCGGATTAACGACAAAACATATTGAAAGCCGCGTATCTGTTTTAAGCGGAGGAGAAAAAGCAAAGGTCCGTCTTTGCAAGCTGATCAACGAAGAAACCAACTTACTTGTTCTCGATGAGCCGACAAACCATTTAGATGTCGATGCAAAAGAAGAACTAAAACGCGCGTTAAAAGAATATAAAGGCAGCGTCTTATTGATTTCTCACGAACCTGAATTTTATCAAGATGTGGCAACAGAAACTTGGAATTGCGAATCTTGGACGACAAAAGTATTATAACGACAAAAAAGCCTTATATCTTTTGCAGATATAAGGCTTTTTTCTAATTAATGACCTGCTTGGATATTCACCAAATGCTTACGTCCAAGGAGCAGAATAATCATGCCTAAAAGAACAACAGCAGCCCCGACATAATAAGGTGTACTTGCTGTATACGATTCAGCGAGAACTCCGGCAATCCAAGGAGCAATCGCGCCCCCAATAAACCGTACAGCACTGTAAGAAGATGAAGCAATAGAACGTTCAACCGGTGCAGACCCCATCACAGCTGTCGTGAGCACCGTATTGATCATACCGAGAATTCCCCCAGCAATGACAATTCCGCAGATCACGACCACAACATGAGACGTCCATATTCCAATGCCGAATAAAATCACAGCAAACGAAGCAAACAGAACCACAAGCGAGGTCAATGTCCCAAGTTTGCGATGAATGACCGGCGCGGAGAAGACAGAGGTCACAGCCAAAAATAGTCCCCATCCAAAAAAGACATAACCAAGTCCATGCTCATCAAGATGGAGCACAAATGGTGAATACGCTAAAAGTACAAAGAAACCGAAATTGTATAAGAAAGCAGCAGATGCCATCGTTAAAAGTCCTTTATATTTTAATGCCCCGACAGCCTCAAATAATTTCACTTTTTTCTGCGGCTTTTGAATAGGTGGCAGCATAAAGGTAATGGCTAAAAGAGCAATAAGCATTAACACGGCAACGCCATAGAAAGGACCGCGCCAAGAAATTGTTCCAAGCTCACCGCCAAGCAGCGGTCCAACCGATATCCCAAGACCTAGTGCTGCCTCGTATAAAATAATGGCCTTTGCACTTCCTCCAACAGACACACCGACAATGACAGAGAGTGCAGTTGAAATAAATAAAGCATTCCCAATGCCCCATCCGCCTCTAAAGCCAATTAATTCATTAATCGTTGAAGAAGTACCTCCTAAAGCAGAAAAAACAATAATAAAAATGAGTCCTACTAATAACGTCCATTTCGCACCAATCCGGCTAGAAATAAAACCGGCAAAAAACATCACAAAGCCGGTCACAAGTAAGTAGCTTGTAAATAAAAGAGACACCTGGCTTGGAGATGCATGTAATTGTGATGCAATGGCTGGCAGGATTGGGTCCACGAGTCCTATTCCCATAAACGAAATCACACACGCAAAGGCAACAGCCCAAACAGCTTTTGGCTGCCTAAGCAGACTTGTACGCTGTTTCAACACTTCTTCTTCCTTCATTCCATCAGAACCTTTCCTTCAAATGTTGACAAAATAAAATAAACACGCAGAGGTGTTTATTTTTGTAATTGCTCAATTGCATGAGCCGCTCTTTCTTTCATCGCTTCAAGATCCTTTTTAAAGGATTGAATGGTTGCAAGCTTTTTTGTAATCAATTGATGCTGCACAGTCAGCTGCGCATCAATATCTAATAGCTTCTCTAATCGTTCCTTCGGATCAAGCGACAGCAAGTAACCTTCTTTATTCAGCTCTAGCTGCTTTCCGATTTCCATAAACGATTGAAGCTCCTGTAAAGAAAAGCCGAGTACCTCTTTTGCCTGCATCACTTTCTCTAGCTCTTCCATGTCGTCCTCTGAGTAAAGTCTGACTCCGCCCTCTGTCCGCTTTGGTGCTGATAATAAACCAATCTCTTCATAGAAACGAATCGTCCGTTTTGTCAGTCCGCTTCTTTTCGCCACTTGATCAATTTTCATCCATTCCATCACCAGTGCCTCCTGCTCATCAATTCATGTTTTATTATACACCTTTATAACCTTAACGTAAACGTCAAATTTTTAACCCTTGATTTCCTTCCTGTTTTATCGCAAAATAAATAGGAATAATTACGATTTAAAGGAGGTACTATATGCGCTCATTTCCATCTAAAGAAGAACGGCATCAGCTATTCGGATCTGTACCGCCAAGTCTTGGCACAAAGCCTTGGCAAAAAGAGGACATGACGGACATTCAAAAAACAGAGCAAAACTTTTATTTTCATCTTGAACAAGTCGGGATCTGCCGCATGTCCTATCCGGTGCATATCGTATCTAAAACAGCACCACATCGCCAGACAACTACAGCAGAATTTACACTGAGTACTTCCCTGCCAGCTCATCAAAAAGGCATTCATATGAGCCGGCTCACTGAACAGCTGCACTCGTTTTATGAGAGCAGCAAGCCGCTTAATGTGAATGCCCTAAAAGAATTGACGGCAGCGCTCGCCCGGAAAATGAATCAGCCCTCTGCTTCCGTTCAAGTTGCCTTTCCATGGTACATGGAAAAACAGAGCCCAGTCACCGGGCAGTCAGGCTTGATGCATGCGACTATCAAATATGACGTCCATTTTCATGAAAAAGACGGATGGACCTGTCACGTCGGCTGTGATGCACAGGTCACGACATTATGTCCCTGTTCCAAGGAAATTAGTGAATATGGTGCACATAATCAGCGCGGATCTGTTTCCATTCTAGTAGGGTTGTTTGAACAAGCACCGCATCCTGACGACATCAAGGCCGCTCTTTTACATATCATTGAGTCCAATGCGAGCGCACCGCTTTATCCCGTACTCAAAAGACCTGATGAAAAGAAAGTGACAGAAGAGGCTTATGAAAATCCGCGCTTTGTAGAAGATATCACAAGATTAATTGCCATCGAATTATATGAGCAGCCATGGATTAAAAGCTTTCAAGTCGAGTGCCGTAATGAAGAATCCATTCACCAGCATGATGCGTATGCCAAATGCTCCTATCAAAAAAACCTGTAGAGCGATTCTACAGGTTTTTTATTTCCACATCTTTATTCATTCAATTCCTCAATCATAAGCGACAATTCTGTCCAGCGGTCCATTGCTTGTTCTAGTTCTTCCGCAACGGCTTTTTGTTCGTCCATCAGCTCTTGAATTTTTCCAAAATCACTTCCTGCTTCTACAATGCTGGTTTCGAGCTGCTGATGTTTTTCCTCTAATGCCTGTATCCGGTCTTCAATCCCGTCCCATTCAAGCTGATCTTTATAAGAAAGTTTTTTTCTCTTTTTAGGTGCGGCTTCTACTTGTTTCTCAGCAGGCTTTGTCTCTGTCCGCTTCTGCTCTTTTTCCTGTTCCATATAATCGCTGTAAGCACCTTGGAAGTGTGAAATGCGCCCATTTCCTTCAAAGACAAGCAGACGGTGAACCACTCGGTCTAAGAAATAACGATCATGGGACACGGTGATGACGACGCCAGGGAACTGCTCTAAATAATCCTCTAAAATACTGAGGGTCTCTGTATCAAGGTCGTTCGTCGGCTCATCTAAAAAGAGAACATTCGGCTCTTCCATTAAGACCTTCAATAAATACAATCTGCGGCGTTCTCCCCCTGACAGCTTACGAATATACGTCCGCTGCATCGATCTTGGAAAAAGGAACCTCTCCAGCATCTGCTCTGCTGTGACAATAACGCCATCAGACGTCTTGACGATCTCAGCTGTTTCCTTGATATACTCAATGATGGTCAGCTCATCATTCATTTCCTTGTGATCCTGCGTGTAATAGCCAATACGAACGGTTTGTCCAATGGTCAATTGTCCTGAGGTCGGTTCAATCTTACCCGCTAGACAGTTCAGCAGAGTGGTTTTGCCGACTCCATTCGGTCCGATGAATCCGATACGATCACCCGGCACGACTAAATCTGTAAACCGCTCCACAAGGGTCTGGCCAGCAAATGAAATTGATAAGTCTTCTGCCTCTATCACTTGTTTCCCCAAGCGGTGCGAGCCGATGTCAAAATCAAGCTCTCCCTTCGCATCAGGTCCTTTTTGATCTTTCAGCTCTTCGACTCTGCCGATACGTGCTTTCTGTTTTGTCGTTCTTGCTTTTGCTCCTCGTCTCAGCCATGCAAGCTCTCGTCTAAGCAAGTTTTGACGCTTCGTTTCTTTCACCTGAGCTTCTGCTTCCCGCTCCGCTCTTTTTTCTAAAAAGACTTCATAATTTCCTTTATACGTATAAAGCTGTCCTTGATTTAACTCATAAATCCGATTGGCGACCCGGTTTAAGAAATAACGATCGTGCGTCACGAGGATGACAGCACCGCTGTATTGACTCAAATATCCTTCAAGCCATTCAATGGTGGCATTATCAAGGTGGTTGGTTGGCTCATCTAAAATCAGCAAACCTGCAGGCTGAATTAAATTTTTAGCAATGGCGACACGTTTTTTCTGTCCGCCAGATAATGCATGTACAGAGCGGCTCACATCTTTCACGCCAAGCTTTGTCAATATCGTTTTAGCTGAAAGATTCGCATCCCAAGCATCTTCCTGATCCATTCGATTTTGCATGCGCATCAGCGCCTCTTGTTTTGCCTCATTTTGCGGATCATGCTCTAAATCGGCGAGTGCCTGTTCATACGCCTTCATCGTTTGTATCATTGGTGCCGTTCCAGAAAAAATGTAGTCAAGAATCGTTTCATTTCCGGTCATTTCAGGATCTTGCTCAAGAAATTCGATATCAAGTGTCCCTGCTTTCGTGATGTCACCTTCCTCAAAAGATTCAAGTCCCGCGATGACCTTTAGAAGTGTTGACTTCCCTGTACCATTTGGTCCAATCAATCCGATGCGTTCCTTCGGTTCTATATGAAAAGAAATATGATCAAACAGCGTTTTCTCGCCATAGGTTTTATATAATCCTTCAACATTCAATAAACTCATTTTATCAGCCCTTACATAGATTCTTCCTTTATTTTAAATCAGCCAGTAGCAGAAAACTAGTTTTAAAAAACCCGCTGCTGAAAAGAATGTTTCCTTTTGATGCTCGATACACTATGAAGAGGTGATCTAAAGATGATAACCATTAGCTTATGTATGATTGTGAAAAATGAAGAGGAAGTGCTGGCGGAATGCCTTTCTTCTGTTCAAGACATTGTCGATGAGATAATCATCGTTGATACGGGATCAACAGATCAAACAAAAGAGATCGCTCATTCTTTTTCAGCAAAGGTGCTGGATTTTGAATGGGTGAAGCATTTTGCAAAAGCACGTAATTTTGCTTTCTCACATGCAGCGAAAGAGTATATTTTATGGCTCGATGCTGACGATGTTCTGCTTGAAGAAGACCGCCAAAAACTGCTTCAGCTCAAGCAGACACTTGATCCCTCAGTGGATGCCGTTTCGATGTTTTATCATGTGGGCTTCGATGAAAACGGTCAAGTCAATTTCAAATATAGAAGAAATCGCCTTGTAAAGCGTACGTTGAACTTTCAGTGGTACGGGGCCGTTCATGAGTTTCTTCAAGTGTATGGAAACATCTTTCCAGCAGATATCGCCGTCACACATCAAAAACGCAAGAAAACAACTGCTGGTGAGCCTGAGCGCAACTTGCGAATTTATGAAGACATGCTGACAAAGGGAGAGGACATGACGCCCCGTGATCTCTTTTATTTTGCCAATGAATTAAGAGACAACGGACAGCATGTCAGAGCGATTCGTTTTTATCATGAATTTTTAAACACAAAACAGTGCTGGATTGAGGATGAAATTCGCACATGCCAATATTTAGCGGACTGCTATTATGCGGCAGGCTTTGAGGAAGCGGCCTTATCCTCATTATTACGATCCTTCTTATATGATCAGCCCCGGCCAGAATTTTGCTGCCGGATCGGGGATCATCTAAAAATACAAAATAAACATCAGGCGGCCATCTTTTGGTATGAGCAGGCGCTGAAGGCTCCTGAAAACGAAACAGCCTTCACACTTACACAATATAAAACATGGTATCCTCACCTTCAGCTTTGCTACTGTTATTATCAGCTCGGCGACCTGGAACAAGCCAAAATACATCACCGTGCCTCTTCCGCGCATCATCCGACTCATCCAAGTGTGCTGTACAATGAAAAAATATTTGCTGAACAGACATAGATCATCTGTCTTCGATCTCCCGGAGGATGTCTCTCTCTATATATTTAATCGTTGAAACGTTTAACACTTTAGTGATTTAAAGCGTTTTTCAACCAATTGACTAAATTGTCATTTGCGCATATACTAACATTCGTCTTACGAAAAGATTTATCCATTAGGAGGTCAACATGAGTTCTTTATTTCGAAAAAAATCTCTCGACCAGCTCATGCTTGAAAGTCAAACGAAGCGGCTCAGCCGTTCCTTGAACACGTTTGATTTAATCTTGCTTGGCATTGGCTGTGTGGTCGGGACTGGGATCTTTGTCATTACGGGGGTTGCTGCGGCAAATGATGCAGGGCCTGCGATTATTATATCTTTTATTTTGGCTGCGATCGCATGCGCCCTTGCTGCTTTTTGCTACGCTGAATTCTCCTCATCCATTCCTGTTTCAGGAAGCGTCTATACGTATTCCTACGCAACACTTGGCGAATTTCTCGCCTTCTTAATGGGCTGGGATCTCATGCTTGAATATGTCATTGCGCTCTCTGCTGTAGCAAGTGGATGGTCGTCCTATTTTCAATCACTGCTCAGCGGATTCGGTCTGCACATACCGAAGGCTTTATCAGCTGCACCTGGAGCCGCTGATGGAGCCGTCTTTAACCTGCCAGGCGCACTCATTATTTTGCTCATCACCTTTATCGTCTCAAGAGGCGTCAAAGAAAGTACAAAGCTGAATAACATCATTGTGCTGATCAAAATTGCCATCGTCCTACTCTTTATCATTTCAGGCTTTGCTTACGTCAAACCGGAAAACTGGACACCGTTTATGCCAATGGGTTTCCATGGCGTGATTGCTGGAGCGGCAACTGTCTTTTTTGCTTACCTTGGATTTGATGCAATCGCTAATGCATCTGAAGAGGTCAAAAACCCGCAAAAAGCGATGCCCATTGGAATCATCGGTGCGCTCGGTGTCTGTACGATTTTATACATCGGGGTTTCATTCGTCTTAACAGGCATGGTTCACTATACGAAGCTGAATGTCAGTGATCCTGTCGCTTTTGCTCTTCAAGGGGTTGGCCTGAATAGTGTCGCTGGCATTATATCCGCAGGTGCTATTATCGGGATTACGACAGTGTTAATTGCACTTGTCTACGCTCAGGTTCGTTTAACCTTTGCCATGAGCCGAGATGGACTCATGCCGAAAATCTTTTCAAACGTTCATCCAAAATCTAAGACACCGGTTGCCAACACTTGGCTGACAGGCGCTGTTGCGGCATGTATCGTTGGATTCGTCAACTTATCAACACTTGCTAATTTAGTCAGCATTGGTACACTTGCGGCCTTTACGGTGATCTCTATCGCTGTGATCGTACTCCGGAAAAAACATCCGAATATGAAGACAACTTTTAAAGTACCCTTTGTTCCTGTCCTTCCTATAATTAGTGCGGTCATTTGTATGATCTTGGCTGCTACACTGAAATGGGAAACATGGAGAGCCTTCCTCATCTGGATCGCCATCGGTGTTGTTGTTTATTTCACCTATGCAAGACGAAAAAGCCATCTCAATGAAACACATTAGAAAAGAGACACGGGGATTCCCGGTCTCTTTTTTTGCTTAAATCACGCTGTTTTTGACTGAATTTGAGTCCACCATATCAGGGTCTAACACGCTTGAAATCGGAATGACAAGCGGTGAACAATCTCCATTGCCCTCACCAAAACCTTGGTTCATTTTCATTGAGAGAAAATAATCAATTTGCTGATAAGGTCCTAGCGTCAGTGATGCCCCCCGATCCATTGCATTGATTTTAAAAGCACCGACATTGACGACTGAGGGTGAGAATAACATCACACGTCACTTCCTTTGAATGGGTTTAGCTGCTGGTGAAAAAGAGGCAGGTGAGTCCACTTGATCTCGATCATCTACATGGCTTTTTGTACCGACAAAACCGCTGGCATCTCCAAAATTCTGTCCGTAACCCTGATTTTTTTATCTGAGTTTTGCCACTCTGCTAACAAATTTTGTCCGACATTCACCGCCGACGCATTTTCAAAGGAATTAATTTTTAACATGAAAAAATTAATATTGATATACGGAGTTGATTGAACCACAGATAAACCTCCTTTTTATAGGTATATGCAAGCACCCATCAAGTATGTTAACGGGAGGTCTTCACATGGACTTCGAAAAAATGAAGCAGTGGATGGATATTGCCCAGCAAATGCATGGAGATGATTTTTGGAAAATGATCTTCGATGACAATCAAAGATCCCCCTTTTATGGCAAACGGTCCATCTCCATTTACATTCACACAGCAGGATCAGCGGGGATCAGATGCATCGTTTCCACCAATCGACATGGTGGAAACCCATGCAGAAATTCAATACTTAATTTATTTGCCTGGCTACCGAAAGGAAGATGTTCAGGTGTTATCATATGGTGAATATTTAGGTTGTGAAAGGACAGCGTTTTTCTTTTTTTAACGAGCAGGACTTTCGCCAAAAGCAAGGGAAGTATGGTCCGTTTGAAAAGAAAATCCGCCTTCCAGAGATGATTCTTGGTCAAATGAATGCTGCCTTTAAAGACGGTGTACTTTACATCCGCCTGCAAAAGGATGAAGGAAAAGCGACGGCTATCATCATAGATGACGAATATTGATACTCACTGCGTCTATTTGATCACGATCATCAATTGTTTCAATTGGCAGGATCGTGATCACACCATCAGCATTCTGTTCCCCAAAGCCATTGTTTCGTTTGACCGTACTGCAATGATTGCGAACAAACGTCGAGCCAAATGTCATAGATGATCCTGTGCCAATCGAATTCGTTTTCATATGGGCAATGTGAATCTGAGTAGGCAGCATGTGCTTCTCCCCTTTCTTATCATCTCTATAAGTATACCGGGCAGCTTTTCCATAGACTAGAGTAAGGCGGAAGAAAAGGTTGTGGTCTACTTGAAACATTTCATTCAATCACTCTTTAAAAAAACTGAATCCAATCCATCCCCATCTGTCATTGAGCTAGAAAAAAGACTCGCTGCTCTTGAGCTAAAAATGTCTGCGCCAGCTCCTCCTGTCTCAGAGGATACACACATTCATATCGAATCTCTGCGCGTGGACAAAATTGATTACCATTTAGAATTTGGGGAGCTTTCTATTGACCAGCTTCAAGGCAGGCTCAATATTGGGGCAACCTATTACACGCCAAAGGACACGCGCATCAAAAAATCCACACAAACACAGAACCCAAAAGAAACAAAAACACCGGTTGTCTCGATTCGATCAAAGCCTTCCTCTTCTTAATGCGCTCAGCTTTCCAGCACTAACGGCAGCCAGAAATAGACCGCAAGAACAATCACCACAATTCTGATGATATTTAACCAAAAGCCCGCCCTGACCATATCAGATATTTTCAGCACGTCCGCACTAAAGACAGCAGCGTTTGGCGGTGTGGAAATCGGCAGCATAAACGCACAGGAGGAAGCCAAAGCAGCCGCGGCCATCAACCCATACGGCTCGATTCCAATCGCAAGCCCAAGCCCTACTTGGCAACAGCCGTATTTGACATAATTTCAGTCGTAAACAGAATCGCTCCCGTTAAAATAATCAACAGCATGATATACGAAAGCCCGTTTAAATGCTGTAAATTTTCTCCGATCCATCCTGTTAGATTGGTTTCTGCAAAGCCCGTAGCGAGCGAAAGCCCTCCTCCAAACAAAAAGAGCTTATCATGAGAAAAACACCTTTCACCTTTGTGTTCTATCTTGAACTGTACCCTCGTCAAATACAAAAATAAGAGAATGAGCAAAAACATCGCAACAGGAAAACCAAACAAAAACCATTCGAAAAACATCATCTCTCGATCTAGCAGTTTTTTCGACATCGCAGCAAACACCGCATTTGGCACAGAGCCAACAAGTGTCGCCAAACCACCAATTGACGCTGAATACGCTACCGACAATAAAATGCTTTTACTGAATCGATCAAGTGATGGACCAGATAAGATTTCATTTGTCTTGACCTCTTTCATCACTGCAAGTGCCACTGGCAGCATCATTAGTGCTGTCGCTGCATTCGAAATCCACATAGATAAAAAAGCAGTCGCGATCATGACACCTAATATAATGCGGTCACTTCTTGTGCCAATCACCCTTAAGATGTGTAAGACCATTCTTCTATGTAATTTCCATTTTTCAATGGCAATTGCGATCATAAATCCTCCCATATACATAAAGACGATCGGATCTCCATAAGACCTTGATGCCTGTTCCATAGAAAGCCCGCCAAGTGTCGGCAGCAAGACGATGGGCAATAAAGATGTAGCAGGAATGGGCAATGCTTCAGTCACCCACCATGTGACCGTCCAAGCTGTAATGCCCAAGACTACCCTCACAGCATAGGTCAATTCACCTTCAGGTATGAGAGAGAAAAAGAACGAACAAAAAGAGTGACGGTCCAAGAACAAGTCCAATCAAATTCACCTTTTTATAAACGTTAACAATTCCTTCTATTTGAAAGCGCTATTTTTTCTCATTTTCCACATTCGATGATCTTTTAAGAAATCCTTTAAATCATAAGAAAAAATGAAGATATCTTTCATTAGGAATAGCTGTTATTTTACTCCCATTAGCCAAACCATGACTTGATCCCTTGGTCTATGTTCATAGGAGAAACTATACAAATCACGACCAATCACTGTAAAATATAGAGGATCTAATCAAAAATTGAGGTGTTTTCATTGTATACGGATCAAAAAAAATCATTTTGGAAACAGAAAAAAGTCATCATCCCTCTTCTTAGCATCATCGTCGTTGCTGCTGCTTTCTTTTTCTTAAAAGATACTCTTTTCTCAAAAGAAAAAGAGGCTTTAAAAGCTGCTCAAAACTTTACGAAACATATGGAAGAGAAAGACTTTAAGAAGCTGGCAGATGAGGTGACAAGTGCATCTTTAAAAGCCAATGACTTTTCAAAAAAACAACTAGCCGAAAAATACGACAATATTTTCAACGGCATTGGTGCTTATGATCTGAACATTTCAAAGCTCAACGTTGAAAAACAGGACAAAGGAGATGGGTATCAATTCTCCTATGATGTAACGATGAAAACGTCTCTTGGCAAGCTGCATAAGCTGTCTTACAAGGGCATTCTCTCTGAAGAGGACGACAAGTGGAAAGTGGACTGGAAGCCAAATCTCATCTTCCCGCAAATGGAAAAAGGAGATACCATCAAGGTCAAATCTGACCCTGCTGTCCGTGGAAACATTGTTGACCGAAAAGGACGTACGCTGGCAGAAACAACTGGTGGAAACGCACTTGGCATCATCCCAGGAAAGCTTGGAACAGGAGAAGAAAAAGAACGCAATATCAAAAAGATCAGCAAAGCTTTTGATATAGAGGAAGAACTAATCAACAATCAGCTAAAACAAGCATGGGTCACAGACGACACGTTTGTCCCGCTCAAATCGATGTTAAAACAAAAGCCAATTCCAAAAGACGTCAATGGCGTCACCTATCAATCAAAGGAAATGCGCTACTATCCATATAACAAAGCCGCCGCTCATCTCACCGGGTATGTCGGAAAAGCAAATGCGGATGATATCAAAAGAAATCCAGCATTAAAAGCGGATCAAATCATCGGCAAAACCGGCCTTGAATTCACATTTGATAAAAACTTACGCGGCCAGGATGGCGGAAGCATTCTCATCGTCCACGATGAAACAGGCATTGAAGAAACATTACAAAAATCAGCTCGAAAAGATGGAAAAACAGTGAAGCTGACGATCGATGCATCTTTACAGAAAAAAGCCTATGATCAGCTGAAAGGTGAAAAAGGAGCCGTCACGATCATGAATCCATCATCAGGTGATCTATTAGCACTTGTCAGCACCCCTTCCTACGATGTCAATCTCATGACAAACGGGATCACACCTAAGCAATATCAGGCATACAGTGAAAACCCAGACCTTCCATTCCAAGCTCGATATGCGAGCCGGTATGCACCAGGGTCCACATTCAAAACCATTACAGCCGCCATTGGGCTGGAAACAGGTGTCACAAAGCCTAACAAAGTGCGCACCATTCACGGACTGAAATGGCAAAAAGATCAGTCTTGGGGAAATTATCGCATCACACGGGTTCACGATAAAGAAAAAGTAAATATGGTCGATGCCCTTGTGTACTCAGACAATATTTATTTTGGACAGGAAGCGCTTGAAATCGGCAAAGACACCTACGAGAAAAAAGTGAAAGCATTTGGATTTGGCGAAGACTTACACATGCCATTTACAATGAAGCCTGCACAAGTATCGAACGATGGTATTCAATCGGATATCTTACTTGCTGACTCAGCGTATGGGCAAGGCGAATTACTCATGTCACCGATTGAACAAGTGCATGCCTATTCTCCATTTGCCACAGGAGGCAAGCTTGTCTACCCACGGGTGATTCAAGATGAAAAAACAGCATCACCAAAACAAATCATCAAAGAAGGCTCGGCGAACACAGTGAAAGATGCATTGACTAAGGTCGTGACCAGTCCAAACGGTACAGCCCACTCCTTACAAATTGAAGGAGCTGATATTGCTGCTAAAACGGGAACGGCAGAATTAAAGAACAAACAAGGTGCAACAGACGGCACTGAAAATGGATTTTTACTTGCGTTTAATCCTAAAAAAGAAGATTACGTCCTCGTCGGCATGATCGAAGGTGTGAAAAACCGCGGCGGCAGTGGACTCGTCGTTCAAAAAATGAAGCCTGTGATCGCTTCTTTTTATAAATAACCCTTTAGAGACACACGCTACATCAAGCGCTTGTGTCTCTTTTTTTCTACATCATGACAATTTGCTATTGTTTTATAGTTCACCTTATGAATAAAATGAGAAGAATGCAAAAAACAGAAAACAGATAAATGAAGGGAGGAAGTCTCATTGGCCATTGCTACTCGTACAAAGGATAAATCTCAACATTCAGTTACCGGCTCAACGGTTTATCCCATCTTATTGATTATTGGTATTTGTCATATGCTGAACGACACATTACAAGCCGTTATTCCTGCGATGTTCCCTATTTTGGAACGCTCAATGGGGCTGACCTTTACACAATTAGGGCTGATTGCCTTTACATTAAATATGGTCTCCTCCGTGATGCAGCCTGCAATTGGATGGTACACAGATAAACGGCCGATGCCTTATGCACTTCCGATTGCTTTATTTTCAAGTGCTGTCGGTATATTCGGACTCGCGTTTGCTCCGTCCTTTGCCGCCATTCTGCTTTGCGTTGTCTTTATCGGACTCGGCTCTGCGATCTTCCATCCAGAGGGCTCCCGTGTTGCCAACATGGCAGCTGGTCCAAGACGAGGACTTGCACAGTCCATCTATCAAGTAGGCGGGAATACAGGTCAAGCCTTTGCTCCGCTTATCGCTGCATTAATGCTCGTCCCGCTCGGTCAGACAGGCGTGGCTTGGTTTACGATTGTTGGAATGATGGCGGTTGGTTTCCTTCTTTATATTTCAAGATGGTACGCAGGTAGACTTCAAACCATTCGGGCTCAAGCGAAAAAAACACCTGCAAAAGCTGCTAGATCTGATAATCATCGTAAATCAGCACTCATTGCACTTGGCATTATCGTCTTTCTCATCTTCGCCCGCTCTTGGTATGGAAATGCCATTTCGAATTTCTATGCATTTTATGCGATTGAACAATACGGTTTGACGATTAAAGAATCACAGACTTATATCTTCTTATTTCTCATTCTAGGTGCAATTGGGACATTTTTAGGCGGGCCGCTTGCAGACCGCTTTGGTAAGAAAAACGTCATTTTAGTTTCCTTATTGGCATCCTTCCCGCTTGCCCTGCTGCTGCCATTTGCCGGACCCGTTTTTGCTTATGTTTTACTCGGACTGATTGGGCTCATTTTGACATCTAGCTTCTCTGTCACCGTGGTCTATGCCCAAGAACTATTTCCCGGGAAAATTGGCACAATGTCTGGTTTAACTGTTGGGCTTGCGTTTGGTATGGGTGCAATCGGATCGGTTGCCCTCGGCTCATTCATTGATGCCTTTGGCTTAACGCCTACCATGATCAGTGTTGCCTTTTTACCGATATTAGGTATCCTAGCCTTCTTACTTCCTAGCGACCAAACCATCTCCAAATGGAATGAATCATAAATAGAAAAATTATGCTGAAAATAAAAAAGGATTGTAGAAAAACATGAGTTTCTCTACAATCTGACCGCTCAATAATGAGCGGTTTTTTCATCTCTCATAAAAATGCGTGTCAGGAACATGCTTCTTCGCAATAAATCCTTGCTTAAATTCTGGAAATACCTTTTGCACCTGTTTAATCTTTTGATGAACCAAGTCCGCATATGGAATATACAAATGATCCACAAGTTTCTGTTCTTTCATATAATAATACCAATTAAGGTTAAAAGTATTCTCATTAATGATCGTAAAGGCAGAAAAGTGATAGAACAAAAGTGGACATTCGTCGAGATACATATCTCCTTTTACAACTGAAAGCTTGTAGTTTTCAATGTTCCAAATCGCCGCATTGGCTCCTTTAGATGCAACGATATGAACCCCTTCAAAATCATCAATCCATCTTTCCACATACCGCTGGTCTCCGTATGTCTTTTTTTCTGTATCCATTTCTACTGTACAATGTGCAAGACAGTTTTCTTTCCATTGCGTGACTGCCTGTTTGGCAACATCTGTGTTACGGCAGCCTACAAACCCAGTATTAAAGCGGCCAGACAACTCATAAAAATGATAGAACCGCTTGGAATTCATATGATCCGTCAAAAATAAATGAGCGCTTGGATTCTCTGCAAAAATCGCCTCTGAATCATGATAAAAATACAAATCTGTATCCAGATGGGCAAGATAATCCGCATCTGAGGACTCAAGAATTTTGAGCAGAAAAGCAGGCTTTAACGTCCAGCAATACTCATGAAACGTACGGTCTTCTTTTGCCTTTCGCAGCGTGTCATCTTCAATGTCCTCAAGCTGTTCATATTGAACATGCTGGTGAGGGAACTCCCTTAACACTTTATAAGCCAAAGGGTCTGCACATAAAACGGACAGCTTGAATGCATGAGCGGTTTGTTCAAGCGAATGAATCAGCGCCAAAAGCTTAAAGACATGGGTATTCGACACAATGGTTGTAAAGTGATAAGACGCCATTTACAACACATCCACTTGGAACAAATCAACGCACAACAGCTCTTTCGTCAGCCCTTGATTGGCTTCTACAAGCACCGTACAGCCATACTCCTGCCGTGCAAGCTGCGCCGCTTCTGCCAGCTTTTTCAAAGGAAAATGCTTGGCTGTCAGCATATCTTTTTTATCCCTCTTGATGCCTACATTCCGCTCTGTGATCAAATGAAGCAGCTCTAAAAAATAGGATAACAGGTCATCAAATGCTGGATTCTCACGCAGCTGCCGAACTTCTTTCACAATATCATTTGTCACAGTGTGAGAAAACGGACCAGAGAAAGCCAAATGGACATCAATGGAATCAATATTGTTATACTTCTCACACATATACAAAATGTTGTATTTGATGTCATCAAATGACGTTAAATTACTTGGATGCTCTTGATGCACACTCATAATATCCTCTCGCAATTCAAAGGAGAGACCAAGCTGATTCAGTCGAATCCCTAAATCATAATCCTCAAATCCGTACCGAACGATATTTTCATCAAACATCCCTAGTGCCATGACATGCTTACGTTTTACAGAGGAGTTATTTGTAATAAAAAATCGCCATGGCAGCTCATAAGAACCTAAATCATGGTGATACGTATCCAAAATATCTTTCAAGATATCAATAAACTCAGACTGCAAATCAAAGCTTTTCTCTAGAAATGCACCATTTTCGACTTCTTCCATTGATAAAAGAGGCGTTTTGTCCTCCATTTTCCGTTTATACAGTCCTTGCTTTTTCAACCGCTTCATATGATCCTTATCAAAAGCTGTGTAAAAATAGCGATAAATCCGCTTCCAGCACACACCGCAAATGACAAGATCCTCCCTGTCAGCATGAGCCTCTGCATGCTTTTGAATAAACCTCGGTTCTGCCAGCATATCACTGTCATGAAAAATGAGCAGATCTCCCTCCGCCTCGCGAATGGCATGATTACGCCCCTTTGCAATTCCTTGATTGACAGGAATACGCACCTTTTTAAACGGGAAGTTCACCTCAATGTTCTCGAGCATTTCCATCGTGCCATCCGTTGAGCCATTATCGGCAACAATGACCTCAAATGGAATATCTGTTTCCTGAAGTGTTAAGGAAAAAAGGCTCCCTTCTAAACGCTCTTTGGCATTATAGCTTGGAATAATGACGCTTACCTTTGGCTTTTCGTTCATGCGTCATCCTCCTCCCGTTTGGCATAGCCGTTAAACAGCGGATCAACCTGCTCCACAGATTCAATCACGTGGCGAAGCACTTGCCGATAAGCTTCTTGGAAAAACGGCAGGTCATTGCGTCCTTTTTCATGAATTTGCTGCATCTCATCCTTGCTCACAATCCGAAAGCCGCTGAAATGGTAGCAAATGAGCGGGTGCCCATCCTCCAGAAGAATACGTCCATTCTCCTCCCGATAAGAATGCTGCCCATAGTTCCAATGACCAATATTCACGCCTTTTGTCTCAATATCTTCTACTTTGTCAAATAGCCTCGGCATATGATCTAGATATCCTTGATCGCCAAACTTGCCTTCTCCCGGTGCATTTTTACATTCTTTTAAGCATTCTTCTTTCCACCAGCTGAGGCATTTTCGTCCGGCTTCATCTCCTTTAAAATGCAGAAAGCCTGAGTTATAGCGTCCTAAAAGCTTCTGAAGCATCTTTACTTCCTCTGCATCAAAGCTTGGAATGACAATATCCCCTCTCGAAATTAAAACAGAAGCACTCGGCTGTTGTTGAAAAATCACCTGAGGGCTCTCATAAAAAAACAAATCCGCATCAAGATAGGTCACACTCTCTGCCTGCTCCTGTTCAAATAACCACTCAATCCAAATCGGCTTTAATGTCCAGCAATATTCCGATGCATCCCGTTCCTCTTTTTTCTCCAGTAGCTCTGGTGTTTCGAGCTCCCGTACATGTACAAGATCCATATGCGGAAAATTCATTTGATGAAGCAAATCAAATGCAGCATCATCCATACATAACGTCTTGATGACAGCATCATCTTCTACTTGCTTCAACGATAAGAAAAACGCAATGGCTTGATAAAGTCTTCCACTTGAAAGAACCGTACAATATATGCTGTTCATCTATTTACACCTCTATTTTTGAAAGAATTCGCGGTACCATTCAATCGTCTTCTCTAAGCCTTCATCAATGGAGTAATCGGGCTTCCAATCAAGCAGCTTTCTCGCTTTTTCTGCTGACAAATATTGATGCTTAATTTCATGTGTTCCTTGGTTGAGAATACGAGGCTTCAGTTCACTCCCCATTGCCTTTAAAATCTTATCTACAAGCTCAAGCACTGTCAGTTGAATCTCATTACTAAAGTTAAAGGCTTCTCCCGCCAGCCCTTTTTCCTCCATCTTCTCAGCTAGCAGCAAATAAGCCTTCACTGCATCTTCAATGTAGAAATAATCACGAATAAATGTCCCGTCACTTCTAATTTCCGGCGCCTTTCCTTCTAGCACAAGCTGAATGGTTTGCGGAATGATTCTGTTGAAATTCAAATCTCCGCCTCCATATAAATTACCGCAGCGTGTAATACAAACCGGAAGACCATATGTGTTGTAGTACGTATGAGAAATGAGATCTGCACAGCTCTTCGAGACATCATACGGATGCTTCCCGTTTAACGGCATGTCTTCATCATATGGAAGCTGCTCTTGATCACCGTATGCTTTGTCACTTGATGCCACGATCACTCGTTTGATGAGCGGCTGTCTTCTGCAAGCCTCCAGCACATTCCATGTCCCTAAGATATTCGCTTCAAATGTAGAAACAGGATGTCTATTCGCGACCCCAACAATGGCTTGGGCAGCCAAATGGAAGACGGTGTCAATTTCATATTCTCCTAACGCACGTTCAATCGTCTGCATATCCTCTAATGCGCCTTGCACCACATTCATTTTTTCAAATTGACTGCCTTGATATAAATTCGATCTAGGCACCTGATCACGCACAAGCCCAGTCACGTTTGCCCCTTGATCAATCAATTCCTTGACGAGATAGCTCCCTAACAGCCCTGTACATCCAGTTACAAATACGTTCTTTCCATTCCAAAATCCGCTCATGCTGTCACCAAACCTTCCATGGTTGTTTTCCATCTGTCCACATGTCGTTGATTTCCTTCAGGTTTTTATACGTATCAATTGCTGTCCAAAATCCGTGATGCTCATAAACGGCAAGCTCTCCATCATTCGCTAAGTTTTGAAGAGGCTCTGCTTCAAACACGCATTGATCATCGTCTGTCAAATAATCAAATACCTTTGGAGACAACACAAAAAATCCTCCATTGATCATCCCGATACTGTCTGTCTTCTCAGAGAAGGATTGTGCCATCCCGTTATACACCTTCAGTGTCCCGTACTGGGACTTCTTTTCAATTCCTGTGACAGTCGCAGCTGCACCAAGATCCTGATGACGTTTAAGCAAATGAAACATATTGATATTGGCCAGTCCATCACCATACGTCATCATAAAGGTCTCATCACCAATGTAATCCTGTGCCTGCTTTAAACGTCCGCCTGTCATCGTATTCTCACCTGTATCTAAAAAGGTGATTTTCCAGTTCTCCTTTTTCCCTAAAAGCTTCATTTCTCCTGTCGCCATATCGAGCTGCATACTGTGATGCTGCCAGTCGTAGTTCAGAAAGTACTCTTTGATCTTCTCTCCTTTATATCCAAGCAATAGGATAAATTCGTCTACACCGTAATACTGATAGATTTTCATAATATGCCATAGAATAGGCCGGTCTCCGATCATAGCAAGTGGTTTAGGAAGCGCTTCTGTGACCTCACTCATTCTCGTTCCCTTTCCTCCGCAGAGAATGACTGCTTTCATCTTCTCCCCTCATCTCTCTATGAAAATTTTCGATTAAAAACCCTATCTTTACGGAAAATCAGTACATGTACCCCCATACTTTGTCCGACATCAGGTTTTGAATCTACTCTATTCATATGTCGAAATGAGAGAGTGTGCCACCTAGCATTTAACTATTTTTACAAATAAAAAAGAGCGAGATTATGAATCTCGCTCTTCCAAAGTTTAAATTGTATATTTTCAGGGTAGATGGTATGATAAACATGTGCATAACAAGCACAAACAGCCTCTTTCTACAAAGAGACTACTAGATGGAATGAATTCAAGTGGCAGCTTGATTCATTCTCAAAATGAATCACGGAGGTGAATTCCCATGGCACAAAACGTTCTTTGTGAAGTGAACTCTTGCCGTTTTTGGGCTGAAAACAGCTGTACCGCTTCTACCATTAAAATTGGTAAAAACACGATAACTGAAGTAACTCGCAATACTGAAACTGATTGCGAAACATTTGAAACAAAATAATCTATTTTTCTCTGAGATGAAGGAACTGACAGGTTCCTTCTTTTCTTTTATCATTCTATCAAGAATGATAATTATTATCAAGTGTTTTTCAATAAACATTTCTCGGGAAATAATGACACGATATTTCACCATTCGTTGACGATTTTCACTCCTTTTTCTATACTCAACATATCCGAAGAAGAAAAAGTGGTGACCAATCAATGGATTTTACGATACGTTTTCTATCATTCTTTGTCGTGGAAATCGAAGGCAAAGATGAACAAGCAAATAAACGATTTAAACATTATCAAACACTAGATCAAGAAGAATTTGAACAAAGTGAGCTGAAGGACTTTTTAGACGGTGAGCTGAAAAAAATCGTCAAACGAAAAGTGGACAGACACCCTAAATCTGAACAAGTACCGACCAAAATTGGCCGATTCATTGTAGAACCCGGTCATGAGCTCGATTCAAACCCAAACTACAACCTATTTCATCAAACGAGATTTGCAGATACAAAAGAATTGTTTAATGAATGCAGTGAACAGTTTGTTCGCACATATTTAGATACAAGTGCTGTCAGAGGCGGCGTTTTTTTAGTTGCTTCTGCCGTTCCTAAAAAGTATTTCGATGATTCCTTTGTCTTTATTATGAAATGCGATTTCGAACAGAAAGTGGCTTCCATCGCTGATACATCTACTTTGATCAGAAAAGTCGAAATGGCCATTACGACAAAAAACATGAAATCGATTCAATACCCGTTTATGCCAGAAGAGGGCATGACAGAGGAAGCTGAAGTGAAAATTCACCAATCCTCACACGCTCGTTATTTTGAGGACTTTTTGAAGTTCGTCGAATACGGAGAATCCATGCCTGAAATCATGAAATCACAGGTCATGAATATGGTACAGGAACAGGTTTTTGAAACATTACAGGATGAAAGTGAAGAATTAAAGCAGTTTGAAGAGGATCTTGAAATATGGGAAGCGAGTGAAAAGCGAGAAATTAGAGAAACACTCGATACAGAACAGGTCACATTAGCGGCCTCCCATATTGTTGAACAAACCCCTGATATCACAATGAAAATGCGTCTAGGCGAAACGGAAATCAAAGGTCTTCTAGCAGACTTTGGCCACTCGATCCATATTGCAAAGCTCAACAATCGATATGTCGTGCTCGTTGAAGCAGATCAAATCGTCTTCGAAAAAGGAAGCACACCTGTTGAATTTCATAAACCAAATGGATTAAAAGAAGTGGTCAGCCAGCTGACGCAAAAAGCCTATGATTCAGATGTAGAATAAGAAACCATGACTGCCTCTTGCCCACATGCTGACAAGCAATAAGCTTATGATGAGCATCAGCCAAAAGACTGAATCATCGTATACCCGCACAAGGGTCCTAAAGCCGCGCCCATATCTTGAACAAAGGAATAGCTTGCGAGGAAGCGATTTTTATCTGTTTGAGCAGAGGCTTTTTGAAAGGCAAGCGTATCCGTTAATGTCGTTAAGATTGTTGACAGCAGCTGGATCAAAAGCAGCATCACAACTTACCTTCAGCATGACCGCCAGAAGACTGAGACCTCCAACGGAAAAACTGTCCCGCTGGAGCGCCTGAGCCAGGAGCCTTTTTTGATGCGAGAAGAAGGCAGTTCCACAAGAGATAAGCTCTTTTCTTTATTTACCTCGAAAGGGATCAAAAAACCGACCGTTGATTTACAATTCAGCGGTGTTCATGAAGCGATTCAAATGATCAAAGCTGTCTATGGCATCACACTTGTTCCCCGTGATGCGGTTCAAGGCAGTCTCAAGCGGCAAGAAATTGGGCGTGTGTACATTGAAGGCATTGAGATCTTCAGACCTGTTGTTGTGTTCAAACGGGCGAATGACCTTGAAGAAAATAGAACCGTAGATGCCTTCCTGTAAATGAAAGGTATCGGTTCATTTACTACGCCTGCTGCCAATTAAAAAAGTGCCTGCTTCAGAAAAGAAACAGGCACTTTTTTTCTATTCGGCTGGCTGCACGATGTCAAACGGTACAGCTTTTGAGGCTTTCACTAATTGTTCTGGTGTAATGAGGATTTCATTTCCCCATTCGCCTGCTCCAACACCTAATATCTCCTCTTCTAATAACGAAACCTCAATAATGGTGCGGAATCCTTCTGGCTGCCAGCAAAACGGCGGAATCGAACCAATTCGATAACCCGTCACTTCAAGAACCTTCTCCGGTGAAGCCATTTTAATATTACGGGAGCCGGCCGCTTTCTTTAGTTTCCCTGACTTAATATGCTGATCAGCGCCAACCATCACAAGCAGCTGCTCCACTTCTCCTGTTTCAAAAATCAATGTTTTAATCATTTGTCTTTCGCGAAAACCAAGAGCTGCCGCTACATTTGCTGCTCCCTTTTCTGTTTCGGCAGAAAATGTTTTGATCTCATATGGGATACTGTGTTTGTCCAAAAAGTCATGTGCCGGTAATTTTTTCAATCGATTGAACCCCTTTCCTTACAATGTCTTCATTTAGCTTATCACAATCTTCTCATCCTTAAGGTGTATTTTTCAAAGGAAAGCCTATGGCCCCTTCATCACCATGCTATACTAAACTTGTTTTTGAAAAGGAGCCGGTTTGATATGGGAAACAAATGTTGGTGTTATACAAGCAGTAAAAGCCTTCTCATGCTGAGTGATATTTTATTTGTCATGACGATCACGTTTATCATTTATCAAGATACACAATCTGTTGCCTATGCGGCTGTATTTCCACTGATCAGAACGATATGCCAGCTATTGGCCGGGCTCTTCTCTCCTGTTTTAACCGATTACTTTCAAGCTGGCCGCCTATTGAAATGGGTCCTGCTTTTACGTCTTGGGATGCTCATCGTGTTTACTGTCCAATTTCACTTTTTTCAGCAGCATATGGTCTGGCTGTTTAGTGCGCTTATTTTGATTTCCCTCACAGTCGGGTTCATCAGTCCTTTGTTGCAGGCCATCATGCCGATGCTTGTGCCAGCAAATCAGCTTGTAAAATCAGCTTGTAAAAGCAAACAGTACAGCGTCCATATTTCATCAAATGGTTCAAATCGCCGGCTATTCGTTCACTGGAATGCTCGTCCTATGGATCGGACCATTTTATTTAATGTGGATCACTTGTGTCATGATTGTGTTGTCTTATCTATTTTTCATCCCTGTCTTTCCTCTTCTCAAGCAAGAAGAGACGGTTCGAAAAGCAAATAAGATGAACAGCTTCAAAGATGGCTGGACGATCATTTGGAGAAATAAAACGGTGCGCACCCTGACCTTTATGGATATTTGTGAAAATATTGCGGGTGCTGTGTGGATCGGGGCGATGACGCTTGCCTTTGTCACACATGATTTAAAGCAAGGTGAGGAATGGTGGGGATTTATCAATGCCGCTTATTATACAGGCGCCATCATAGGCGGGCTCTTGGCTGCATGGATAAGCCAGTTCATTCAAAAGCAGCTTCTTCTCTTTATGGCAGGTGGTTCATTCATTTATGCAGTGCTGACCATTGTCTATTCACTGAACAGCCTCCCGTGGCTTGCTTTGCTGCTTTGTATTTTGATGGGGCCTGCCTACCAAATCCGAGATGTTACGCAGCAAACCATTCTTCAAACGGAAACGCCAATACGTGATTTATCAAAGGTGTATTCGGCTCACTACGTCCTTTCTTCTGTGTCTGTCGGTTTATCTATTTTCTTTGCTGGATTGATTGCAGATGCATACGGGGCGAGGTCTGTGTATTTGCTGGGCGGTCTGTTTGTGCTCGTCTGTTCCGACATTGCTATCCTTGCTTTTATGTAGCAGAAAAAAGAGAGCAGCTGATGTATGCAGCGGCTCTTTTACTTTTCTTTTAACATCGCAAACATGTCACGAGCCATGGCTTCTAAAATATACACAACTGGCGTCTGTGTGGTGATATTGGCTCTGTGGACCCGCTCATCTGTGACGTAGTAGGCAATATTTAAATCTGAAATGCGTGAAATCGTGCAGTGCTGGTTATTCGTAATACTAATGATTGTGCTGCCTTCTCTTTTTAATTTCGAAATATGATCAATTGTAATACTGTTCTCTCCTGATACAGACAGCACAATGGTGACACTATTGTCTAAATACTGCATATTCATCGGGAAAAACGGATCATTGATGTAAAATGAAAATTTCTCAAGACTTGAAAAGTACCTCGCCCCATACTGCGCCAAAATGCCAGAACTGCCAGTTCCGATAAACAGCACATTTTTTGCCTCAGCAATGAGTTTCGCGGCCTCCTTAATTTTCCCCTCAAAGTCCCCCTTCAGTGTTCGTTCAATAAATTCATAAAGAAAGTGCTGTGTGCTTTTTAAAGAAGGTGTCTGCTCTGATTCTAAATACATTTTGAGCTTCACTTTAAACTCTGAAAAGCCTTCACAATTTACTTTTCGGCAAAAGCGAAGGACAGACGAGGTGGAAATATGTGCAGCATCTGCAAGGTCTCGAATTCTCATGTACACGACCTTTTCACTGTTTTCCATGATATATCGGTATAAAGCGCTTTCTAGTTCATTAAAGCGGGAAATAACCTCACTTGAAAACATCTGACTTCCCCTTTCTCCAACAACATGTCACAATGTGTTTCTTTTATGTAACAAATCTCTAAATAGGGCACCCTTGCCTAAAGACGCTGAAGTCATTTACGCACAAGATGCTCTCACGATAAGCTATAGATGTACAAAATAAAAAGACTTTTCTCTATTATAACATTGCGCGTTACATTATTCGGAGGTGCAGAACATGGCAAAAGGATTAAAGGTTGTCACAATTGGCGGAGGATCAAGCTATACACCAGAGCTTGTAGAAGGATTTATTAAACGATACGATGAATTTCCGATTAGCGAGCTTTGGCTCGTTGATATTGAAGCGGGAAAAGAAAAGCTTGAGATCGTCGGAAATCTTGCAAAACGCATGGTCAAAAAAGCAGGGCTTCCAATCGAGGTTCATTTAACATTAGATCGCAGGAAAGCACTTGTAGATGCTGATTTTGTCACAACACAATTCCGTGTCGGACTTCTTGAAGCACGTATGAAGGATGAACGCATTCCTTTAAAATATGATGTCATTGGTCAAGAAACAAATGGTCCAGGAGGTCTATTCAAAGGACTTCGCACCATTCCTGTCATTCTTGATATTGTGAAAGATATTGAAGAGCTTTGCCCGAATGCATGGCTTGTGAATTTCACAAACCCAGCTGGTATGGTCACTGAAGCCGTTCTTCGTTATTCAAACCATCGTAAAGTTGTTGGTTTATGCAACGTGCCGATCGGCATTCGCATGGGAATCGCCAAAGGACTTGATGTAGATGCAAGCAGAGTTGAAGTCAGCTTTGCTGGATTAAACCATATGGTCTTTGGACTCAATGTATTCTTAGACGGCAAAAGCATCATGGATCAAGTCATTGAAGACATGGCTGATCCAAACTCCAGCATGTCGATGAACAACATTCAAGCAATTCCATGGGATGTTGATTTCTTAAAAGGGCTTGGCGTCATTCCTTGTCCGTATCACCGTTATTACTACAAAACAAGTGATATGCTGGCTGAGGAAAAGAAAGCAGCAGCAAATGAAGGAACTCGTGCTGAAGTCGTTCGCGCATTAGAAAATGATCTGTTCGAACTTTACAAAGACCCTGATCTCGACATCAAGCCGCCACAGCTTGAAAAACGAGGAGGTGCCTACTATAGTGATGCAGCTTGTAACTTGATTGCATCCATTTATAACGACAAGCATGACATTCAGCCTGTAAACACCATTAATAATGGGGCAATTAGTGACATTCCAAATGATTCTGCCGTTGAACTCAACTGCGTTATCACAAAAGACGGTCCTAAACCAATTGCTGTTGGTGAAATGCCAGTCGCTGTCAAAGGACTCATTTCTCAAATTAAATCCTTTGAACGTGTAGCTGCTGAAGCAGCCGTAACAGGCGATTACAACACAGCTCTTGTCGCAATGACCATCAATCCGCTTGTCCCATCAGATGCCATTGCAAAAAGCATCCTAGATGAAATGCTAGAAGCACACAAAGAATATTTACCACAGTTCTTCAATAAAGTAGAAGCATAAAAAGAATCCGCACTTGTCGAAAGTGCGGTCAGATTGTAGAGAAACTCATGTTTTTCTACAATCTTTTTTAATTTCATCTTAATTATGATGGATGAGATTTAATGAAAAAGGCCTCCCACACACCTAACCTAGCTTCGCTAGATGTGTGGCAATCT
>Ga0209463_1000435_pt1 | contig 34181 bp, 40 predicted proteins | sample AgamicMgSfrz_FD_187169 | JGI IMG/M metagenome (GOLD analysis project Ga0209463, IMG submission 187169) | Agave microbial communities from Guanajuato, Mexico - Mg.Sf.rz (SPAdes) (version 2) | ecosystem: Host-associated > Plants > Phyllosphere > Phylloplane/Leaf | place: Guanajuato, Mexico...
TGCAACACTTCTCAATCTTTGCTGTAGGTATTACACCATATATTACAGCTTCCATCATAGTACAATTACTACAAATGGACGTTATACCTAAATTTTCGGAATGGGCAAAGCAAGGAGAAATGGGCCGTAAGAAATCAGCTCAATTCACTCGATACTTTACAATCATTCTCGCATTCATACAGGCCATTGGGATGTCTTATGGCTTTAATAATATAGCAGGTGGACAATTAATAACAGATCAAAGCTGGACTACATACTTATTTATTGCGACAGTTTTAACTGCAGGTACTGCTTTTTTACTTTGGTTAGGTGAACAAATTACTGCTAATGGCGTAGGTAATGGTATTTCGATGATTATCTTCGCAGGACTTGTAGCAGCGATTCCAAATGTTGCGAATCAAATTTATTTGCAACAATTTCAAAATGCAGGCGATCAATTATTCATGCACATCATAAAAATGGTTTTAATTGGTCTCGTAATTTTAGCGATAGTTGTTGGCGTTATTTACATTCAACAAGCCGTGCGTAAAATACCGATTCAATATGCAAAAGCTGTTTCAGGAAACAATCAATATCAAGGAGCAAAAAACACTCATTTACCTCTAAAAGTAAATAGTGCTGGTGTAATTCCAGTAATCTTTGCTTCCGCATTTTTAATGACGCCGCGTACAATTGCGCAGCTCTTCCCTGATTCAAGCGTATCAAAATGGTTAGTTGCAAATCTTGATTTTGCACATCCAATTGGAATGACACTTTATGTCGGTCTTATCGTTGCTTTCACATACTTCTACGCATTTATTCAAGTAAATCCTGAACAAATGGCAGAGAATTTGAAAAAGCAAAATGGATATGTTCCTGGTATTCGTCCTGGTAAATCAACAGAACAATATGTAACTAAAATTTTATACCGTTTAACATTTATCGGCGCAATTTTCTTAGGTGCAATTTCAATTTTACCGCTCGTATTCACAAAAATTGCTACGTTACCACCTTCTGCTCAAATTGGTGGTACAAGCTTACTGATCATTGTCGGTGTAGCACTAGAAACAATGAAGACGTTAGAAAGTCAGCTTGTGAAACGTCATTATAAAGGGTTTATAAAAAAAGCGAATTAAGTAAAAAAACACAGTTGGTTATTTTTCCAACTGTGTTTTTGATTTTACTACCTCTAATGTTCCCACTAATGTACCAATGATTTTTTCTAAGTTCATTATTTTTTCTTCTAAGGCTTGAATACGCTTATTGCTTTCGTCTACATCATTATGTTTTAAACTGTTATTGGAGACTTTGAACTGCTCCCCTAATTCGGAAGTGATATCTTCAATAGTTGATTTTGATTTTTCGCCATTACTGGTTGTATTTGTATTTGAATTTAATTCAAATTGAAGTTCATATGTATTTCCAGTTACTTCTTTAGCTATTTGCGAAATTAAATCTTTATAAGACTTTTCAACCCACTCTTGTTGAAATTTATTTTTAAAATAAATGATCAATGAATTTTCATTTATTCTGGCTGTCGTTTCTTTGACCCATGTTTCATATGATGGTCTCGAAATTGTTAATTGCATTTTATCTTTTATTTTATTCCAAATTATTTTTGATTCCTCTTGTCCGGAAGTAAGTTGATTATTTTGCACGTGATGAATCTGTGCTTTAGAAGTGGCGTTTGATTCTATTTCGAACCAAATTTGATATTCTTCATTTGTAATTTTCTGTACGGTACTTGAAATTATATTTTTATACTCCCCTTCAAGCAAATCACGATGAAACACATCTTCACAAAATATTATTAATTTATTATCTTCTATTGTAGCATTTGTATTTCTAATCCATGTCATAAATGTTTTCTCTGCTAGCTTTGGTCTTAATGCTTTCTTTACTTCATCCCAGCTATTAAGCCTTTCTTTTTTTACATCTTTCAACTTAGATGGTTCGCTATTACATAGATCAAACTGAATTTCAAATGTCGTATTATACATTTCTCGTAATGTATTAAATACTAATTCTTTATAATGAGTTTCTAACCAATCACGTGCAAATTCATTCGGACAATAAATTGTTAATATATCATCCTCTAAATAAACAGTAGTATTAGTAAACCAAGTTTCATATGATGGTTTTGAAATTTGCGGTCGAATTTTTTCCTTTACTTCAGTCCAATTCATTTTCATAATAACTCCCCTCTTTTTACATTTTTCTTTCATATAGATTAATAATATTACGCCTTTCCAATAAATAAAGTCAATCCGTATCGTAAATAAAATTCAAGCAGCCCTGATTTATACAGGGCTGCTTCTTTATACAACTACATTTCCTTCTCAAATAATCTTCCTTGTTTGAAATACATACGGAGTGTGGATCGATTAGCTAAAAATACACCAACCAAAATAAAACAAGCGCCTATTCCCATTGTAGGGTTTAAAGGTTCTCCTAATATGATGTATCCAACTATAATAGCAATTAGTGGTGAGACATATAACCACGTTGACGGAAATACAGGATTCGTTTTTGATAAGAGCCAGTAATATAATCCGTGTCCACCAATTGATCCGATAAAGATGAGATATAAAATAGGCCACTGTACACTCCATGAAGCTAATACAGTTACATCCGGTTGTTCTACTATGACGGATACGATTAGTAATAAAACACCTCCGTAAAACATTTGAATACCATTAATGAGAAATGGCGATACACTTTGTAAATCCGAAAGTATTTCTTTTGAGCGAATAGAGCCTATTCCGTAAAATAATTCTCCTATTATTAAAACAAAACAAGCGATACTCCATATGAAACTTATTTCTTGGTGCATCCCTGGTAAAGAAACAAAGATAACGCCTATTAGTGCAATAACTAAAGCGACGAGTTGCTCCTTTTGTAATTTTTCCTTATTTCTCTTAGCTTGTAATAACAAAATCATCATTGGACCCGTAGCCGAAAGAACAGCAGCTAGCCCTGAAGAAATATATTGTTCCGCCCAGTACAATGATGCAAACGTCATGAAAGTTAAACAAAATCCAGCATACATAATACGTTTTGAAAATAGATGCGGTGTAATCTCTTTTCGCTTTAACTTAAATATAATCATAAGGATAACGCCTGCTAAAAAGAAACGAATTCCTGCTGAAAATAATGGGGGTGCTCCTGCTTCAATTCCAATTTTTATCGTTAAAAATGTTGTACCAAAAATAATACATACTAAAATATAATTGAAAATAACCATTACTTTTCCTCCTTTTTACTCTTAACATGAGTATAGAAGGTATAGTGTATAACAGTGTAACTATGTATATAACAGTTGCCTAAAATCATAGTTGATTCTCTATATATTTTTCGCTTTAATAAAATAAAAACGAAAAAGGTGAAACCATGAAGATTGTCCTTCGTAAAGAATCCAACATACCGTATTACCAGCAAATATATATGCAAATTGTTGAAAGAATACAAAGTGGCATGCTTTTGCATGGTGACTTACTTCCATCTTTACGCTCTATGGCAGAAGATTTACAGATTAACCTATTAACTGTTCGTAAGGCGTATAAGCGGTTAGAAAAGAAAGAATATATACGCATTGAGCAAGGAAAAGGTGCTTATATACATAAACATGTAAAGAAAGATTTCAGGTCAATTCCGTATAAATGGCAACAAACAAAAACGATTAATGTTATGCGATCTCAATATGCAATGAATCAGCACCGGAAATATTATGATTTTTCACAAGCGATTTTATATCCTCGCTTATTACCAAATCCATTCTTGGCAGAAGAAATGCATAAAATACTTAATAAAGACCAGATGATTCTAGCAACTTATGGGCCAGTTCAAGGCGATTATGAACTGCGAGTTGAAATAGCAAATTACTTAAATGAGCACCAGAAATTAGTGACAGACCCATCTCAATTATTAATTACAAGCGGAGCACAACAAGGAATTGATTTAATTGCTCAAACATTATTAAAACCTGGTGATATTGTATTAGTGGAAAGTCCGTGTTACAGTGCTGCACTTGATATTTTCATCAATAAAGGTGTTCAAATTATTCCAGTTTCTCTTGATAATCATGGAGTTCGCTCCGATTTAATCGATGATATTTGTCAAAGTAAAAATCCCGTTTTATTGTATACGAATCCCACTTTTCAGAACCCAACAGGTACAGTAATGAGTAAAGAGCGAAGAATGGAACTTATAGAACTAGCAGAGCTATATGAGTTTTTTATAATTGAAGATGATTCTTTCGGAGAAATATATTTTGAGGATGCTATTGTTCCCCCTCCAATCAAAAATTTTGATAAGAATGGCCACGTAATATATATAAAAGGATTTAGTAAAACGTTAGCACCAGGACTGCGTATCGCAGCACTTATTGCCGATGGTCCTATTTTTGAATGGTTATTTGCTGTAAAAGGTTCAATGGATATCGGTAGCCCTTTATTAACACAAAAAGCACTTCTACCGTTTTTACGTGCAGAACGTATGAAAAATCATTTAGAAAAATTACGTACAGCTTTACAAATTAGACGTGATATAACGATTGATATTTTATCACCACTTAAGGAAATAAACTTTGAAATTCCAAATGGTGGCTTTAATTTATGGATTGCACTTCCTAATTCGATAGATCCTTTTACTTTATTACAAAAAGCAAATGAAGTAGATGTTTCTTTTTTGCCAGGAACAGCTTGTCTATTACATAACGAAAGAAATAATAACCAATTAAGAATTAGCTATTCTATGTTAAATGAAAAAGAGATGTTGATTGGATTAGAGAAATTACATGATACAATACGAAACTATAAACTTTAGAAACACATGCACAATCCTTTTAAGCTAAAAAAAGTAAATACCCCAAAATATTTTTGTTTTGGGGTATTATGAAATTTTTAAGTATGTTAAGTCATTTTTATTCCACTTTCATGACAATCTTACCTCTAACATGTTGACCTTCACTCAAAATATGAGCTTCTCTGATCCCTTCTTCATTAAACGGCACCACCTTACTTACAATAGGCTGAACTTTTCCATGTACAATTAAATCTGACAATGCTTCTAATTGCTTTCCATCTGGTTTTAGCCATAAAAACCCTGATTTTATCCCTTTTACTTTTTGAATTGGCTCATGAACAATCGAAACTAAAGCACCACCAGGCTTAATAATTTGAAAGCTTTTTTCTTGTACTTCACCACCTATTGTATCTAATACAATATCGAAATCTGATAGTAATTCTTCAAATTTATCGTTTTTATAATCAATAACAAGATCTGCCCCTAAAGACTGTAAAAACTCTTTATTTTTATCACTCGCAGTGGTCGCAACAAAAGCTCCAAATGATTTGGCGATTTGGATTGCTAAACTTCCAACTCCACCTGCTCCAGCATGAATGAGCACTCGGTCATGTTCTTTTATTTTTGCGTAATCTACAAGACTTTGCCATGCTGTAAGTCCTGCAAGAGGAATTGAAGCTGCCTCTTCGAAACTTAAGTTAGTAGGCATATAGGAAACTAAATCTGATTTTACTGTAATGAATTCAGCATAAGAGCCTTTTCCTATATTTTCAGGTTTCGTAAACACTTTATCTCCTATTTTGAAACAATCTACACCTTCCCCAACTTCTTCAATAACTCCAGCTACATCTAACCCTAAGATGATTGGAAATGAGAATCGCAACTGTTCTTGTAGGTCTCCTTTTCTTATTTTCCAATCAACAGGATTAACAGCTGTTGCGAGAATACGTATTAATACCTCGTTATTCTTAACAACCGGTTTTAAAACTTGTCTTTCTTTTAATTCTTCAACACTACCATATTGATCTATAACAATCGCTTTCATTTCCTCTCCTCCTTGTTGTTTATTGTAATAACATACAATTATTTCTCAAAATTTTTTGTCTTGAATAATCATATAATTATTTTTGGGGGTAATTATGCTATAAACAAATCTTACTCACATCTTAGAACCATTACAAACTGTATTGTTAATTAAATTCAAAAGAAATGGAGATAATTTTATGACTGAAAAGATATTTAAAATAAACGGAATTGATATATGTACAGAAAGCTTTGGGAATCCTAAGAACCCAGCTATTTTATTAATTATGGGTGCTACGTGTTCAATGGTTTATTGGGATGAAGAATTTTGTGAACGGTTGGCGAAAACAGGGAAATTTGTTATTCGTTTTGATAACCGTGATGTGGGACGCTCAGTTGCATACGAGCCTGGAACTTCCAATTATACCGTTACAGATATGGCTGAAGATGCAATTGGGGTACTAGATGCTTATCATATTGACAAAGCACATCTATTTGGTATGTCATTAGGTGGCATGATTGCTCAAATTGCTGCTGTAAAACATCCCGAAAGAATTTTAACGTTAACATTACTAGCTACAAGTGTGATAGGATCTGACAATAACACGCGCGATTTACCCCCGATGGATGAAAGAATTTTAACACACCATGCTAATGGCGCGCATTTAGATTGGACAAATGAAAATGTTGTAGCAGAATATTTAGTTTCAGGATCTCGCCTATTATGTGGATCCAAACGAACATTTGATGAAAAAAGGGTCTACAAACAAGTCAAACAAGAAATAGAACGAGCTAACAATCTATTAAGTATGTTTAATCACGCTCTACTTCAAGGAGATGATGCATATGAAGGTGTGCTTGACTCCATACAAGCACTTACATTAGTCATTCACGGAACAGACGATACTGCACTCCCTTTTGAACATGGTCTTGCAATTATTGATGAAATTCCTAACTCAGCGCTGTTAACCCTTGAAGGCGCAGGACATGAAAATCATCCCGATGACTGGGAAGACATAATTCATGCTGTTACTGAGCATACATCTAAATTATAGATAAATAACGAATAGAAGGGCACACCGTAATTTGTGCCCCTTCTATTCGTTACATTAAAAAAAGCCCATCACTGTATCCGTATGTATAGTGATGGGCGATACTTATATTTTTATATGTTTAAAAAAACGGACAATCTAATTGATCAACAGCTTCCCATGATTTTTTTTTTATATTATCGGTGGATTTATTTGCTTCTAGTGGTACGTTTTTAAAAGGATTAACTTCGACCTTTAACAAGGACGATGGCTCTACGTATAATGAGAAAACATGGCTGCTTGGTATAGCTTTTGACACATCAATATCTCCCACTTGTTTAAAGAGTTGCTGTGCAGCAAAGAAAAAGAAATTGGTTGGGTTTGATTGTTTATTCAGCCATGCAAGCATTTCAGGTGATACTGATTTATGAATATTGATTTTCACTCGATCACCACGTTTATATCGCCTAGATCGCATGTTCCCACCAACTAACTTATCGTTAAGTTTGTAAATCCTAACTCTTTTTGCTTATGCTCTCTATATTTTGGTGAACAAGTGTATACTAATAATCCACGTGCATTTGTAAATAATGGATTATCTACAAAGATTACATTTGTTAAACGCCCTTTTTGTTTTAAAATCATTTTCAAGCTATTTTTAATGATAACTGCGCCCCCGCCATAAATAAACACGTATGGATCGTCTTTCATATCATCAATTTTGTTAATAATATCCGTTGCGACACGTGCTGCTAAACCTAATAATGCTGGTTGTGATTCTTCAACTAATAACGCATTTCTTGGATGCTTTTCATTTAAATATATTTGGTTAAACTCTGTAATGCTATCAATCGTCTTTGTTGGATACTTCCGGTTCCATCTCGTAATTATTTGTAGTAACGTTTCTTTCACACCGTATGATAAGCCTTTACTTAGTTGTGGTCTAAAGTTTACGCCTAGTGAAACTACTTCTTCTGTAGTCCCTGCTCCAATATCAAAAGATAATAGTGTTTTATCAACAAAATCAATTTCAGAAACTTGATTTGGTTCACATTCTATTTTATGTTTCACAACATTTCCTTCTTCATCATATACAATGCCCCACGTCCCAGAAGCGCCCTCAGGTAGGCATTTACAATATTCGATAGAAATATTAATTGTCACATCACGTCCGTTTGGATAATGGAACACCACTTTATGGTTACCCATATAACGTTTTGCATTTTCCGCAGCTATTTCTTGCGTAATGAGTTGCATAGGAAGAGCAACTGATAAATCATAACGAATATTAATATGACTAGAAGTTGGACTTTGACGCATAGCACTTACTGCTAAGCCTGATAGAATTGTAATAACCATTAACTCATCCGTTGACTTATTCGATTTCTTCTCTACTTCAGTACCTTTTAATTGATCTTGAATTACTTTTTCTCCAACGATATACCGCACGTTATTTAACATTAACGATGGAGAACTAATGGTCACGTCAATGTGATTTTCTAATTCAGATAATGAAACATCTCCCTCATCTAAGAGTCCTGTAGGCTCTCCTATATATAAAGAATATATACTCGGAATAAAAATAGGGTCTTGCCCTTTCACCATTAACTTCAAACCGTTATTTCCTGCATCAGCACCAGCTTTTAAAAGAATAGACATAACTACCCCCTAAATTAATCTGACATCCCTTCCAAATATATGCGAGCCCATTCTTTTACATTCAAATGTAATGTAATTTTTTATTAATCTTAAAAACAAAATATCATATTCTCGCCCTTTATGTAAAAAGTATTTGACATGGAACTTTTCCAATTTTATACTATGATTGTAAAGAGTTTTTTACAACTATGGAGGTGTCATTTCTAAATTGAAGCATAAAAAATTTATTTTCATAATTATCGTTTTATCATTAATCGGAGTCCTCATACATGGCGCATATAAATATGTAACAGAAGGTTCGATTTTGGGAGGAACATTATTCGCTTTTTCGTTAATACTTGGTAATTTAATTAATCAAATTACTTGGGGAGATCCAAACGGAGTATCGGAAGAAAGCCAAGATGAAATGGGACAGCAAATCAAATATAAAAGCTTTAAAATTTCTTATTTTGCACTTATTTGTTTCATGTTTCTAATTTTAATATTTTCAGAAGGATTTGCCTTCCTATTACTTGATGAAATAAAGAATCTTCCTCTCTTTATCGCACTTTGTTCTTCATTCTTTATTTATCCTATTGTCGAACTTATAGTCGGAAAACAATATAAATAAAAAGATGAGATTTTCTATATAGAGAAAATCTCATCTTTTTATATTTACATATCCTCAACTATCGCTTTTAATTTATTCACAGTCCGCCAATTTCTTACTGTAGCTGGTGTATGTAACTTCTGAAACTGGTTCATTAATTTGGAATTTCGAATGCTATTTTTGAAAAATAAATACACAACTTTTTCATGTATATAACAATCTTCAGTCTCATTTTTTTGCATAAGCAGCTGATCTTTTTCTATTTCAGAAAGTTCATTTGCTAGGAAGGCAACATGTATACTTTCCCCTTCTAGCAATGAATTGGCTTTATAGGAGCATCTTTTTATAATATTTATAAATTCCTCATTTGTTCTTAACATGACTGGAACATCAAAACCAAAAACGTTTTTAATTTCAGATTGTATTCGCTCCTTTAGAAATTTTATATCTTCCTCAGATTCGAATACGATATTACCGCTTTGAATATATGTTTTCACTTGTTTTAACCCTATTGATTCAAACACTCGTTTTAAATCAGCCATTTTAATTACCTTATGGCCGCCTACATTTATCCCTCTTAGTAATGCAATATAAATTGCCATATCATTTCTCCTCAATTAAATGTATTTCACAATTGATCTACAGTGATAATAAAGTAAGTTAATTTTAATATAAACTATAAGAACCTTGCCACAATCTATCGTAGTAAGGTTCTTTAAAGTTCTTTAATTTTGTTCAACGAAAGGTGCTTTCGTTATAGAACTGTTGCCTTTTTAAACAAAGGTATGTATCCTCCACTAGGCCCATAAGCAACTCCAATTTTTTCCCATTCATATTTTTCATAATAGCCTTTAAGATCTGAAGTAAGATAAAGAAATTTGTATCCTCTTTTTGCTGCTTCTAGCAGTCCATGATTCAACAAGTCTGCTCCTATAGAGTTACCTCTAAATTTTTCATCTACAAACAAACATGCTAGCCACGGGCTCAAATCCTGACGACTGTTTAAATCATTACGAATTAATGCATAAGTTCCGATAATCTTATCATCTACTTTTGCAATGTAAAAACTCGGTATGTCATTTGGATCAATTAAAGCATTAGTCATACAATCTTCATAAAAAGCACGCCCTCCTTCCTCACCCCATTCTTTCCAAAACACATCTATTGCCTTATTAAATAAGTCATCCTTCTTTAGTAATTGAATTATTTCCATAAAGCTACGACCTCCATTAGTATTATTTAATACTTGTAAAACTAACTAAAATTAATGTTTTTCAAGTATCTTTATTTTTTTATGTCACTAGCTATAATTTCTTCACTCCTAAATATATGTGTTTTATATTAATTCTCTTATCGTTCTAAGTAAAAAACTTACTACTTTGTTATGCAAGAGTAAGTTTTTCTTCTCATTATTTCATGATAGGTAAATGCATTATGATTTGTTGACCAATTGGTCCCATTCTTCTAAAGCCTTTATCTTGGAAGCCGACTTTTTCATATAAATTTTGTGCAGGAATATTTTTTTCATTCACAGCAAGTATAACTTCATTTTTTATCGGAAAATAACGTTTTACAAACTCTTGTAATAGCGCCAATGACTTTTCGGCATATCCTTTCCTTTGTCTATTGTGATTTATAGAAAATGAAGTTAAAAGTAATGCGTTCTCATTATCTGTGAACTCCTGTACTCTATCACCTGTTTGCAATGCGAAAAGGCCAACAGGTACCCCATTGTAATCCATAATAACAATCACATTTTTTGTATGATCACTTTTAGCTTTCTCCAGCAATTCACCTGGGTCTGATGTAAATTGAACTTGTTCACTTGGTAAAGTAAATGTTTGTATAACTTCTTTATATTTTTCTTTATACGGAACTAATTGAATTTCCCCTGTATGTATGTTCATGCAAAACTCTCCCATTTTTTACTTATTAACTTAAACCTTGCTGCGCTTTTGAATGTACTTTTCCATCTAAAAAGGTAATTTCAACAAATGAAGTTGAATCGCTTCCTTTCCAAGAAAAAATTTGTTTAATTTGTGTAGAATGTTCTACGCCTTCTTCTATGATTAAATTCCCTTCAAAACCAATTAATTCTTTTACTTCTTTATAAGTCATTCCTTCATTTATGTGCGAGAAATGATTTATATTGATAGATTCTTTCTGCTGTCTCTCCATCACAGTAGAAGAAGTAGTGGTTTGTTTTTTTACTTCTTTCTTCTGTTCACACGCTGTCATACTGAAACCTAAGCATAAACTACATAATATTAATGTGCTTTTTTTCATCATAACAGTTGTCCCCCCCATCATAATTAAACCATATATTCCCTTAAAAATAAACTGAATATTTAATATTATATAAAAAAACCCGTACAATTTAGTACGGGCCTAAGGTTAACTTTATTTATTCAAATGATAATTTGATTGGTCATTCTGTTCTTTTCTTAATTCTTGTTCTTCATCTTTTGGTAATTGTTTATCATTATCTTTAATTGGATTCGTTTCTCGATTTTCAATCATGTCATTTGGAACTTGTGGCATTACTCGGCCAACAATTGCTGCTAACTCATCGAGTATACCTTCACCTGTTTTTCCTTTTTTAATTTGCTTTCCAATTTGTTTGAGACGTTCATACGTATCAACATCCGCTACAACAACTGCATTAGCACCATCAGGATCGTTTTTTAAACTTTCTGCTACAGAGTATTTAATGGACTCCACACGAGTTCGATCGAGTTTCGCTTTTACATCAATACCTACAATAGCATATTTCCCAACAACGACTGCTGTTGCATCATTCACTCCTGGCACACTTGCGGCTAAAGATGCTAAATGGTCTGCTGCTTTTTCATTTGGCTTATTTGATTTGTTCGTATAATTAACATTTTTCGTCGAAACATTTTTTTGTTCTGGCTTTTCGTTTGGGTTGTCCTTTTTTCCAATACTACATCCAACTATAATAAAGCAAAACATTAACATATATATTAGGGTTTTCATTATTTTCACCACTTTACTAATAAGGTTTAATCATAAATTTTTTCAACAGCTTGCATTTTCTTTACTTTTTCTTCAGCTCCGCTATTTGCATTAATGAAAATTTGGTACGTATCTTTCCCTAACGTACCTACAAATTCATAGCAAAGTACTTCATTATGCAAATCATTTACTACGACGGCTTTGCGTTCTTCCATAACTTTAACATCTGGATTGATTTTCTTTCTCGCTTCTGCTGCAGTTAGCTTTGCTGATGGAACCGTTCGTTTTTGATGTGACGCTAAATATTCTTTTGCGGAAAATCCAACGATAGAACCGTCATCTAAAGCAATTTTCATTTGAATTGCTTCTGGATAAATTCGTATGCCATTCTCATTTACAACATACGTAAATACACCAACATTATCATATTGTGAGCTATCATAAAGCTCCATATTATTAAACTTATGGTCCTTTAAGAATTTCAAACCTTTACTTCCTGCATCGTTTAAACTAACTTTCTGTTCTTTAATTTCTCGATTATTCATAACCCAAATTGGATATCCGCCTTTTCCGGTAATATCCATATAAAACTCATTATTCGTCACTTCATCTTTAATTTTCACACTATAGAAAGATTCTTTTGCACCTTTTCCGCTTTTCTCAACTTCTACTTTTTCATTTCCTTTTAAATTTAAAAATGATTTTGCGATTTTCGCCGCTTCATCTTTTGAAATCGCTTTTCCTTCTGCTTCAAATCCGCCTTTTTTATTTTTTTGCGTACTTGTAAAGGTCGGTCCGAAGTTTGTAGATGAATACGATGTTACATTTTTTTCTACAGTCTTTAATCCATCAATAATTGTATTGTCTGCAGGATCACGATTTGATGCGAGTGCCATCTCAACATCCATCCAGCGTAAATTATTTTTCAAAACAAGATGTTGCACTTTTCTTAGTTCATCTTGTATATTTCCTGCATTTGAGTATAAAGTTTGCAACGTTTTGTATTCTTGAGCATTTAACGGCTCTTTTTCTAAATCACGAATGGCTGCACGGTAACTAAAATCACCAATATTCGCTAAAAATTCTTCCGTTTTATTAAAAGGCATTAATGTTAAAGGAAGTTGCCCTACATCCGAACGAGCTTCAGATGTTAATCTCCATACATCTGCTAATGCAGGTGATAAAGATGCACGTGAATTCATCGCGAGCGTTGTTCCAATTTTGTCGTGCAATAAATCAACCTCATATGCTAAATCATGAAATGCACGTTGATAGCTATTTTCCGCTCGAATTAATACTGCATTTTTCTCTTGGTGCTCTTTATAGCCCCAGTATCCTGTCCCAACTACACCGATTGTTAATAATACGATTATAATACCTCGTAACATAGTTCCACCTCCGCTCTATTTACAGAAAATATGTTTTCCGATCTTTTTAATTTGTGGACGCGTCCAAATCCATTTACTTGTTGCGGTATCTGGATTGAAATAATACAATGCATTTCCTGTTGGATCCCATCCATTAATTGCATCTAATACAGCTTTTTTTGCTGTTTCATTTGGTGTTAAATATATTTGCCCGTCTGCTACTGCTGTGAATGCTCTTGGCTCAAAGATTACACCTGAAACGGTATTTGGAAATGATGCACTTGTAACACGATTCAATATAACTGCAGCTACTGCAACTTGTCCTAAGTATGGCTCCCCACGTGATTCTCCATATACTGCGTTTGCCATGAGCTGAATGTCATTTTGAGAATAGCCATTTGGAACATTTGTCCCTTTATTTTGAGGTGGTTTATTTTCTTGCGCAGTACCACCACTATTTCCTTTATTAGCAGTTGACTTGTCATACTTCGTTGCCTTCACGAGCATTTGCTTCGTTTTAGCTCCAGCTAAACCATCAACAGGTAATCCGAATTTCTCTTGAAAATTTCGAAGTGCCCAATATGTACCCCATCCGAAAACACCATCCACTTTTCCCGTATAAAACCCGTTATATTTCAAACGAGATTGCAGTTCAATGACATCTTCGCCAGATGCTCCTCTTTGAATGACTTGATTAGAAAAGGCTTCTACATTTTTTAGTTGTATACTACTGACCATCAAAGATAGTCCTATGAACGCAAGTAAAACTGCTATTTTAAAAATAGCTTTTTGACGCATAATTTTCCCTCCTTAATTACGGAAATGATTTCTTGGTTATGTTTTGTAAAAGCCTCGCTTTTATGTAAAGAAGACAAAAAAATCCAAGCTAATATCGTTGAAAAAATATGTAAACAATATACAAAAAGAATAAAAGGAGTTCATCATGAAGAAATTGTTAAAGCGTGTCGCACTCGTCATTCTGTTCCTAACAACATGTTCAAATATATATACCGGCTCATCAATTGTTCATGCGCAGCCGCCGTATGCTAAATGGGGGAAACTTGCTGTAGAAAAGACGAAAGAACAATACCCGAAAGCTGAGATTATTGATTATCTTCATATAGGTAGAAAACCAAAAACCGTTCAAATAACAGTTGAAAAATTTAAATTATGGCTACGTGAAGATGGAAAAGAATATGGTGTTTTTGTTGATGTAGAATTTGAAACGAAGACAGAGAAATTTATAAAGGTGTCGTTCCAGAAGACGAGTAGATAAAATAAAACCCCACTGTTACTAATGTAAACAGTGGGGTTTTATTTTCTAAATTACTTTTAATTGCGAAGAAACTAAACAATTGAACTGGATTGAACGGATCCACCTGTGGCCTTATTGAACATTGTAATTCTCTTGTACATGCTCAATAAATAATTTCAATGGAACGAGTCCACGTTTTGGCATATGACTGCTTATTACAGCAACGACCTCTAACTGCGGAATGATAACGATGTATTGTCCGCCATATCCCATAGCAAAGTACATACAATACGGTATGTGAAATCTTTCATTATTCAATACCCACCAGTGATATCCATATGCCCCGACATATTCATACGTTTCAAATAGAGCCATACTTGATTTTTCTAACCATTTCGATGATACAATTTTATTCCCCTGCCAATACCCATTCTGTAAACATAATATTCCTAACTTTAATAAATCTTTAGACTTCATTTTCATTCCGAAGCCGCCGACATGTATTCCTTGCGGATCTTGTTGCCACTCATATTTGGTAATTTCTAATGGATCAAATAAATATTTTTTCGCAAACTGTTCTGTCGGCATTCTAGTAGCTTCTTGAATAATATAGCTAAGCAAATGCGAAGACCCTGAGTTATAATTCATTTTTGTAGCGGGTTCTTCAATTATTGGTTTTTCTAATATGTACTGCACCCAGTTTTCCGATTCTACAAAATCATTTGGGAACACTACTCCATTTCCGAACTCTTTCCAGTCCTCACCTGTAGTCATCGTTAATAAATGATACAGAGTCAAATCCCGCTTTTCATTAGATACATTTTCAATCCACTTTGTAATCGGTGTATGTATATCATTTATATATCCTTTATCGATTGCAATACCAATTAATATAGATACAATGCTTTTTGTAATCGAATTTATTTTAAATAGATTATTTTCACACTCTAACGTTTTATAATACTCAGTTGTTAACTCACCTTTTTGATAAACGAGAAATGTATTCACTTTTTTCTTTTCAAATTTATTTTCTAGTTGCTTGAAATCCAAAACTTTACCTCCATTTAAATAGTTACTTAATGTATTATATCTTGTAGTTTCCATTAAAACATAATTGTGCTCAAATAAAAAAACAAACCTGCCAGTTAAACTGACAGGTTTGTTTTTATAATTTCGTACGAACATTCCAAAGCTCTGGGAAGAAACGTTGATCAAGTACTCGTTTTAAATAAGATACACCAGAAGATCCGCCTGTTCCCATTTTATGTCCGATAATGCGTTCTACCGTTTTCATATGACGGAAACGCCATTGTTGTAACCAATCTTCAATATCAATCAATTTTTCAGCAAGCTGATATAAATTCCAATATTTTTTTACGTCTGCATATACTTCTATCCATGCTGCTTCTACTGTTGCATCTTCTTCATAAGGCTGCGTAATATCACGATTTAACACATCTTTATGAATCGGGAACCCTTCTTTTACAAGCGCTTGAATTGCCACATCATATATACTAGGTGCATGTAGTGCTTTATAAAGGCGAGCATGTAATTCTGGATCTTTTTCATAAATCTTTAATGCATGTGGTGTTTTATAACCAAGTGCATACTCAATCATACGATATTGGTACGATTGAAAACCTGAAGCTTGACCAAGTGAATCACGGAATTCAATGTACTCTGATGGCGTTAATGTCGCAAGAATATCCCAAGATTGAATAATTTGAGACTGAATTTTTGATACACGTGCTAACATTTTAAAAGCTGGTTGTAATTTATCTTGTTTAATAGATTCAATTGCTGCATTTAACTCATGTAAAATGAGTTTCATCCAAAGTTCACTTGCTTGATGAATAACGATGAATAACATTTCATCATGATGGTCTGATAATCTCTTTTGAGAAGATAGTAAACTATCTAATTGCAAATACTCCCCGTACGTCATATTTTCTTTAAAGTCCGTATGAATCCCTTTTTCCATAATTACCTTTTCGTTTTCTTTCATATTAGCCAAACGCCCCTTTATATATATTTCTACTTATATTGGTCTAATAACTGCTCGAACTGGACTTCCATCTGCATCTGTTAAGGCAAGTGGTAATGCGATTAGTTCATAATCTCCATCTACTACATGATCTAGTACGACATTTTCTAAAATGTGTATTCCATGTTTAAACAATTGATGATGCGCTTCTAATTCTTTATCATCTAATGGATCAACTGAGGGAACATCTACCCCAATTAAACGTATCCCTTTCTCTGAAAGAAACGGTGCTATATCTGCACGTAAATGCGGGATTACATTTGGGAATTCATTCGCTTTACCATGTGAAGATGTGCGTAACAATAAGCGTTCTACGCCTTCTAAATGAAAGTTTTCTAATTCCTTTTTCCCGATGCTTTCAAGATTAGAAACATCAATGATTTTTGTAGGCCCAACATAAACTTGAACATCTAAGTCTATTACTTTCTTTCCTTCATTATCAAAATGAAACGGTGCATCAATATGAGTACCTGTATGAATACTCATCGTTAACTTTCCGACATTTACTGATCCACTCTCTTCTTTTGACCATGAAACTTCATACGAGAATGGTGTATCCCCTGGCCAAGTGGCAATATCATTATTTAACGGTTGTGAAATATCAATCCACTCTGATGTTTTCATGTTTATGCCACAACCTCTCGCTTATTTTCAAATTGCTTATACTCTTCATCTTTCATAATATTCTTTAAAATACGAACAGACTGCCATACTTCCTCGTACGTATTATATAAAGCAACTGGCGCAAGTCTCGCTCCATTTGGCGCTCTAAAATCTGGAATTACACCATTTGCTTTTAACGCTTTACATATGCGTGCTGCTTCTGCATGCTCTAAATAAATATGCCCGCCTCGTTTTTCATCTTCTAATGGATTTCCTATTGTAAATCCAAAATCTTTTAATTCATGATCAATTAAATCAAGCATGTATCTTGTAATATGTATGGATTTTTCACGTAAACGTTCTATACCAGCATCTTTAAACATTTCAAGAGAACCGATTAACGGCGCTGTACTTAATACGTGCGGTGTACCAATTTGATAAGCACCTGCATGATCAGCAGCTGTTAATGTATGTTCCATATCAAATTGCTTATCTTTTCTGGAACTAAACCAACCTGATAACCCTGGAAGTCTATTAAAATGCTTCTTATTTACATATAGCCCCGCTACACCACCAGGTCCTGCATTTAAATATTTATAGTTACACCAAATAGCGAAATCAACATCCCACTCTTTGAAATGATGTGGAATAGCACCGATTGAATGACATAAATCGAATCCAATATGAATACCACGCTTATGCGCTTCCGCTGTTAAACGTTTCATATCAAGAATTTGGCCGCTTCTATACAGTACAGAAGGCAATAAAATTAAAGCGACATCATCTGTCATCGCATGAATAATATCATCTTCAGAAAGTGTTCTACCATCTCGGCTCTTCACTCGCACTAAATGCTCATCTGGCTCTAACCCTTTTAATCGAATTTGACTTTGAAGTGCATATATATCTGATGGGAATGTTAACTCATCCGCAAGAATTTTTGTACGTATTCCTTTCGGCTCATAGAAAGTTGCGATTACTTGATGAATATTCGTCGTCGTGGAACCGGTTACAATAGTTTCTTCTGGTAAAGCTCCAATAAGAGGTGCTGTCAGTTCACCTAATTTCTCCGAAAGGAAAAACCAAGGATGCTCACCCTCTGTCCAGCCGTCAATGCCATACTCTTTCCATGAATCTAGCAACGTAAGTAACGATTTCTCTGCTCTTTTTGAAAGTAGCCCTAATGAGTTTCCATCTAAATATATTGTTCCTTCTTTTTTATAAAATTCAGTTTGAAAATCTTTCAGTTCATCATGTTTATCACATTCAAGCACATACTCATAAGTTGGTTGAAATGGTTCTTTATACATGGTGTCACCTTCTCTTAATTTTCTTTTTATTCTAACTAATTGAAATATATCACCTTCGTTGATATAACGTCAATGATATTATGTCAGTTGACTTTATATATGAATTTCTTTTACAATACAGTTATATTTTCAGATATTTCAGTATAAAGAGGTGGTTCTTTGAAAAACAGTACTCTTTCATCAAGAAAACACCGCTCCTTAGAAACAAAGAAAAAACTTTTACACTCTGGCTATACTATTTTTATACATAATGGTTTTCAAAAAACGACAATTACACAAATTATTAAGCATGCAGAAACTGGTTATGGAACCGCATATGTATACTTTAAAAACAAAGATGATCTCCTCATCGTTTTAATGGAAGATGTTATGAATCAATTTTATGATATTGCTGAGCGCTCCTTTTCGCCTCAAACAAAAGAAGAAGCACGTAGCATGATTCAAAATCAAGTTAGAGCATTCCTACAATTAGCAGAGAAAGAACGAGCTATATTGCAAGTTGTGCAGGAGGCAATCGGATTATCAAAAGAGATACGTCAAAAATGGGACGAGATACGAGAACGCTTTATAAACAATATTACGCAGGATATTACATACTCTCAAGAAAGTGGATTAGCACAATCTAAATTAAATAAAGAAATTGTAGCCCGTGCTTGGTTTGCGATGAATGAGATGTTTCTTTGGACGATTGTGAAAAATGATAAAAAATTAGAGTTAGAAAAGATAGTGCATACATTGACGGAAATGTATACGACGGGATTATATAAATAGCACACCTTCAATGAATAAGGTGTGCTATTTTACATCTATAAAAATATTTTATCTGGGTATGGTAACGCTAAAGGCGGCTTTTCAGATAAAGAGAAATATTGTAGTTTTAAAGATTCACCATCTATCGATTTTAGCTCGCCACTAGTAACTTCACACTCAAACACAACAACTATATATTCTACTTCATCACCATTCGGATATGTATGACGGTACTCTTCTCCTCCAAATACCCCTTTTTGTTTTTTTACTTGCACTTTCAATCCTGTTTCTTCCCAAACTTCCCGAACTACTGCTTCTTCTGGAGTTTCCCCAAGCTCAATTGCTCCAGCTGGCAAACTCCAGTATTCCCCACCAGGAAATTGAAACAAAATATCCCCCTGCTCATTTTTTAACACAGCAGCTACACTCGGCATAAAAATTAGTTCATGACCTAATTGCTTCCGGATCTTTTTATAATATAGCGACATAGACATATAATTCTCTCCTACCCTACTAATAACTGTATTTTCTGGCATTTATTATATAATATTCTTAATACTAACTTCTATATAGAAAGGAAAAGAATATGTCGTCAGAAAAACTAGTAAACGAATTTCTATCATTTTTAAGTGCTACAAAACAGCCTAATAGCTTAAAATTTTTAAATGAGCTAATTAAAGCTCATCAAGAAAAAGTAAAGTGGGAAACCCTTTCTAAAATAATTGACTGGGAAAAAGGTAATGAAACAGGGGATTATTTTCCTTTCATTGAGACATACATAAACCGTATTACAACAAAAGGTCTGGGCGGTACTTGTTGGACGCACTCGATTGGATTCCATTGGTTATTATCAAATCTTGGTTTTGATGTTCATTATATGTATATGGACCCCGGACATTTATGCTTACGAGTCAACTTAGACCAACCTTATTATGTCGATGTTGTTTACTGTGCACCTTTATTCCAAGCTTACTCACTTTATGAATCATTTCAAATAAGTAATGTAAGAGAAACTTTTACTTATGAAGTCTCAAATAATAGGGTTAAAATTACTAGAAATCCAGGTCCAGCAAAAATCTTAAATACAGAGCAAATACATTTATCAAGTATGAAAGAACTCATTACAAAGTCTAATGATTGGCCTACCTCTCCTGTATTAAAGACAATTCAGATCTTCGGTTATATCGATGGCATTCCGACTTCTATTAATAATAATGTTTTAAAACGATATTTCCAAGGTAAGAAAAGAGAAGAAAGTCTTACATCTTCCGAACTTAATTATTGGATAACAGAAAGATTTTGTGTCGATAAAAAAATATATGAAAGAACTATTGAGATTTTTAATATTAAACTTCTTTATTATAAGCAGTTTCCACACATTCTGCTAAACGCTCCATTTGTTCCATAGTTAAACCTCGTGAAATCCATCCTGTTAACTTATACATAATTTTATAGTAAAAATTACTCGGTTCATATTCTGAAATTAATGTTAGTGCTGTACCTTCTTCATCTTCTTCTAACATATAAGTCATCGCTGAATATCCTTGCTTCATTTCACTACCTAGTGAAATGATATGGGGGGCATCGTATTCAAGAATTTCTACTTCTGCCTCCAATATTTTCTTACCGACTTTTTGAACAGAAATATATTTATCTCCTACATGTGGATTCTCTTTATCTATATTTGAAGGATAGCGATTTTCTATTATAAACGTATTCCATTCTTTTATTTTTTCATCTTCTATTATATAGTCACATACAACATCCATTGGTGCTTTTATTACTATTTCAATTGCAAAACTCATTATACTGCCCCTCTCAAATACCCTATCCATTTCTATTTAACTAAATCATTATGCCATATTTTATATAGTGAAATACAAGTGGAATTTTAACTTTTATTGCGAGAATGTTTTTCGTAATAAGAAAATCATGAATAAATAATTTAAATACTTATTCATGCAAAATATCTTACTAACGATACAACAATTAAATATAACGCAACGAGTAGTAAAGCGATGCCCATACTTCTATTTTCTTTATTTTTAAAATTTTGCACCCCTAAACTAACTAACATAAACCCTAATAGTGTTTGTAAAATTAGCAAACTCTGTTTCGAAGCATCATTCCAACTATAAATGGAATACCCCATTACAATAATTGCAAGTAAAACCGTTACAATCCTATTCATACGCAAATCCCTCCTATTCAAAAAGAAACCGCTAAGTTTCCTTAGCGGCTTTATTAACAATTTATATTTGTGAAATTGTTTTTCATGAATTAGATATAAATTAAAAGAATTTCCTGGTTAATATAACTACGTATGTTAACACACTTTTTCTTTATTTAATCTACTCACAATTCCAACTATAAATTTATATTCAACCCTCCTTTTCTTAACCTTTTTAAACCCTTCTTTCGCATCAAAAATTAAACACGTTTTGCGAAACCAAATTCGTACATATAAAGACTCAAAATAAATAGGTTTTATAATACCTCGTTCCTCAAATTCAGTTCCATCTTTATTTTCTGTTTCTGTTCGAACGAACCACCTATTTCCAATACCAATTTCAATATACTTCACATAAGTCCCCCTTTCGGAAATTAATTTCTAACTATTCTATTATTTCCCCGGTAAGCGCACATTCCGACAGAACATGAGCCCACAAAGAAAAAGTAGATTACAAAAATCTACTTTATAACTTATATTTTTGCATTCGTTTATAAAATGTACTTCGAGGTACATCTAACAGTTTTGCAGCTAACGAAACATTTCCATTCGTCTTTTCAAGCGCTTCAATCATACTATCACGCTGTATTTTCTCACGGAAATTTAATGTATACTTCGTTTTATTTTCTATTTGCAATTCAAGTTGATGTTGATTTCCCATCATAGTTTGTAATAAAAAAGAGATTTGTTTTTCGCATATTTCCCGTCCTTGCGACAAAATGTAAATACGTTCTAATACATTTAATAATTCTCGAATATTTCCGGGCCATGTATGTTGTGAAAATTGATTACAAATGCTCTTTGGAAATGCAACATTCCAATTCTTTCGTTCACAAAAATGTTGTATGAAGTACGGAATATCCTCCTTTCTTTCTATTAACGATGGAACATATAGCGGATAAACATGTAAACGATAATATAAATCTTGACGGAACTTTCCTTCTTCAACTAATCGCAGTAAATCTTTATGTGTCGCAGTAATAATACGAATATTGACTGGTACCTCTTTTGAACTGCCAATTGGGGTTACTGTTCGTTCTTGTAAAACACGCAATAATGCGACTTGCATCTCTGGTGGCACTTCACCAATTTCATCTAAAAATATTGTTCCACCGTCTGCTTGTTCGAATTTCCCTTTATATCCTTGGCGCCGCGCACCTGTAAACGCTCCTTCAGCATAACCGAACAATTCACTTTCCATTAATTCTTTCGGTAATGAACCACAGTTAACAGCTATAAAAGGACCATTTTTTCTTGGACTATTTTCATGAATCGCTCTCGCTACATATTCTTTCCCTACACCTGTTTCACCACAAACATATACACTTGCGTCAGTTGGTGATACAAGCTTAATTTCTTCTAATGTATGTTGAAATACACTGCTCGTCCCAGTTACTCCAGGGAAAGTAATTCCATTTATAAATAGGGAAGTTGAAAATAATTTTTCTTGTTTATTTTCCTTTACATAAATACATTTCCCAATCATTCTATTATTACTGTATACTGGAACTTCTAATTTAGTTTTCAATCCATAGTGCATTAAATCTTCAGATTTCATTCGTGACCAATTACATACTCGTTCACGAACCCTCTTGCTTGCGGAAACGATAACATCACGATGATTACAAATAACAACTTGCTCATCACTATCAATTACATCTAAAAAACGATGAATTAAGTGTAGCTCATTTTGATGCACTCGAATACTACATTCACGTTCAATTGCATGGGCAAGCGAAGTTACCATACCGAGCATATATGGATGTGAAAACTCAATTGGACAGGAGAAATCTAGACCGCCAATTAATTTTCCATCATCATTATGAATGGGAGCGGCCGCACAGCTCCAGCTATGAGATGCGACAGAATAATGTTCTGTACCACTTATCATAATAGCTTCTTCAATTTCTAACGCTGTTCCTATCGCATTTGTACCAACAGCTGCTTCCGTCCACTTCACACCTTCAATGAAATTAATATGTTTCGCTCGTTTCAACGTTTGTTGATTTCCACTTAACGATAGAACGTAACCGTCTGGATCAATTAATAATGCCATCATTTGCAGTTCATCAATGGTTTTTCTCATATTTTGTATTTGAGGTATTGCTATATCAAGGAAGATTTCACTCTTTGTCTTTTGATCCTGAAAAATATTAGAAGACAAAATTTTCTGACCTTTATTCATATGAGGGTTCACATTTGCTTGTTTACATCGATGCCATGACTCTGAAATTCTCTCGTTAATACGGCTCGAATCAAGAACTCCTTCATCAACAAACTTTTTCCAAGTATGTAAGTAAAACGGTGAAGCTAACATCATATCATCTCCCTTTTAATTGTTTTGGAGATTTATAAAAACATACTTTTATTATAAAATCGAATAAAAGCGTTTTCAACAAAACTAGAAAGATGACACAAATATGTTAATAATTTGAATATATCAATACATTTCTTTATTCTTTTTTAGTAGAACTATATTTTGTATAATGGACGCAACGAAAATACATAACCAAAACCACTTTTGTGGATTGCCATTTATAAAGAAAACAATCACGGCTATTGTAAATAAAATAGTGGATGCTACACTAAAATATAATTTTGTTTTAATTCCCATTATCCCTCACCTCTCTATCACTTTACAGTATATATTAACTCTTCATTTTTCATCTCTACTATGTACTCCTGTAAAACATACTCTTTCCCGCCATGTTTTTCATACCATTCATGTATTCTTCTAGTATGTTTCTCGTCACTTCTAATTTTTGATTCTATTTCTTTATACTGTTCATAACTATCATATTCCCATATGGCAAACATTTCAGTCGTACCATTCTTATTATTTTTCATCCAGCGTCCTATTAGCCTAGATCCATGCTTTACCTGATTAGGTAAGTTCGTGTTATTGAAATGATCATTAAACATTTTAATAAATTCATTTTTTACTATATAGTACTTTCTTCTATAAAACATACCTTTCCACCTCTTTTATGAACAGACTCAAATACATCTTCCCATTACAACCGTATTATAATACTGCTCATCTGACAGCCTCTTATCATTTTTCAAAATTCCTTCTACTTCAAAACCTAATTTTTTATAAAGTAGAATGGCTTTTTCGTTTGTCTCTAATACTTGTAATGATATCTTTTTCACTTCATTTTCATCAGCCCAATGAATAGATTGTTGCAATAGACTCTTGCCCATTCCATATCCCCAAAACTCTCTTAAAATACAAACACCAAACTCTACTTTATGAGATAATCTCTTCAAATTTGATCCTTCACATCTTGAAAATCCAACGATTCGATTGTGCACTTCTGCAACTAAAAACAAATTCTTTGTCTCTTCACTATCTGTTTTTATTATTTTTTGAAACCCTATCTTATCTATAAATCCCTCTCCAGCTTCTCTATCCATATTTTCAGTTTCGCCATCGATCTGAACTCTAATCTTCGATAATTGCTCAGCATCCGTTTCAGCTGCAGAACGAACTGTATAAGTTAATCCATTTATATAAAACTCTTGTTCTTTTATAATCATTACAAACTCCTTTTAAATGCAGTCTATTGATGCTATCAAAATTTCTTTACCTTGTTTCTCAAATTGTTGAATCGTTTCTTTACTAGCCTCTTCACCTGTTATAATAAGGTCAATCTCAATCAGTGACTCTCCTTTTATAAAGCAGTCTATTCCGATTTTAGTATGAGGAGCTAAACAAATGTTTCTTCTAGCAATTTTACTTACTGTTTTTCCAAAATAAGCAACTTCCGGCGTTGCAGTACTTATACCATTCAATGAAACACCATCACCTGTAGAGAAATACAGATCAATAGAGAATCTACTTATCATTTCAGAGGCAAGTGTATCTGTCATATTTCCTGATGGTTTCACCTTTCCACCAATTAAATACGTTTCTACATTCTTATACTCCCGTAACTTACTAGCAATTTCTAAAGTATTCGTAATCACTGTAAATGATGTTTCAGGTAAATACTTTAACATGGCATAATGAATAGAAGCCCCGCCAATAAAAACGGAATCTCCTTCTTGTATGTAGGATGCAGCAACTTTTGCAATCACTTCTTCATCTAGTGAACTATCACGATTACGTCTCGATGGTTCAGCAGCTAAATTCCTTACTCTAGCAAGTTCGATTGCACCTCCATGTGTTCTTTTTAACAAGCCATCCTTCTCCATAATAGACAAATCTCTTCTTATAGAATCAATAGACATATCAAAACTTTCCGCAAGATTTTTAGCAATTACCCTTCCATCTTTCTGAAGTAACTCTAAAATTTTCTCTCTACGCTCTTCAGTAAACATGTGCCCACCGCCGTTATTAAAGATTCTGAAATCTCATCCTTATTTTAATTATATGCATGCCTCTTCCATTTTACAATATTTTCAATTCTTATCCACTCCGTTTTATTCAGCTTTTCCCTCTTTCTATTCCGTGAACTGGACAACAAAATAAATGTATATTTGCATATTCCATAAATATACTTCCATTTACTTTCCTATTGATGTAAAATTATTCCTATGTTTTACTTTTTAATACAGAAAGGAATTACTATGAAATCTATAATTAAAGTAACTTGTACAGCATTATTATTTACAGGAATAATGGCAGGATGTAATGGGGATACTGCACCAAAACAAGAAAAGAGCGCTCTTGAAAAGAATGCAATGCACTATGGGGAAATATTTAAAAACGAATACTATAGAGCAACTGTTGAAAATGCTAAATTCGAAAAAATAGACAAAGAGTGGCGTCTCACAGCTCGCGTTACTATAAATAACGCTCGTGTTGACGGACAAACGATAGATCTTTCAGAAATAAAATATTTCATAAAAGATGACAAAACGGGTGAAAAATACGAAGGTGAAGTTATACAAAATGAAAATGCTAAAAAGGTTCCATCTGAGTTTTCTTTAACTACTGACATTGTATTTAATATGAAAACTTCTCCAAAAGATTTAAATAATATGTATTTATACATAGATAGCAAAGCTGCGCCGTTAACAGATACATATTGGAAACTTGATAATTTAGTATCTAAATAAAAAAACCAGTCTTACATGACTGGTCTTTTTACATTCATGTATCTATTTTTCATTAACATTTACATTGATTTGCTAATAACAACTTGAATTACATCAGCTAAACCAGTGTGCCCTTTCCCTTCAACTCGCTCTTGTTCCCCATTAAAGAAATGAATTACCTCATGTTCTTCACACCAAGTAAGGATATCAATTGGATCATACAGCATATCAATATCTTTTGGCCCACCAGTACCATAATTGATTTGTTTTTTTGAGTAAACTTCAAACATTATTAATCCACCTGGCTTTATCGTTTGTATCATTTTATCCAATATCATTTTTTGATGATCATTATGAAAATGTCCAAATACCATAATCGCTGCATCATATTCATTTACTGGCGAACTATCAGCTAATAAATCTACTTTTTTTGTATGTACCTCTACATTATGTTTCTCCGCCAATTTTTTTGTCTTTTCTAATCCGTCTTCCGAATAATCAATAGCTGTTACTTTATGCCCTTGTCTTGCTAGAAATACAGCATTTCTACCTTCTCCTTCTGCGAAAGCTATTACTTTATGATAATTTTTTAAACGAAATGCTTGTTCTTTAATAAACGTATTAGGTTCTTCCCCGTAAAAATATTCATCTGATTTATATCGATCATTCCAAAATTTATTCATCATCTTCTCTCCTTCTTCAAATCATTTTCTAGTTAGAACCGCTCATCTGTAATATCACTATTAATAGCTATTGCTGCTTTATTCCCATGTGATGCAGCAATAATTAATGAGGATGGTCCTTGAGTCGTTGTTTCTCCTGCTAAGTAAATATTCTTTTCTGAAGTACGCCCAAAATCATCAATTACAAAAGTTCCATTACTTTGTAGTTCACAACCAAGTTGTTCTATAAATTGATTTGCTCTAAAGAAAGTAGGTACTATAAATCCTCCAGCTCTTTCAATCCGTAAACCTGAATAAAACTCTACTTCTTTTAAAAAACCTCCTTCACCTTGTAGTGCACGTATAGGTTCTGTAATAAAAGGTATATTTTTATTAGACAGTTCATCCATAGTAATTTGACTTAGCTCATTGCCATTTGTTGCGATTACCAAATCAGTAGACCAGTTATAAACTAATTTTGTCATATGCAACGTATAATCTTCGTTTTCAGAAATAATAATGAGTGGTTGATCTTTTAATTCCCATCCATCACAATACGGACAGCTAAATAAGCTTTTCCCATAGTATTCTCGAACATTAGGAATAGATGGGAATTCTTCCTGTATGCCCGTCGCTAATAAAACTCTTTCTGCCAAATATTTTGTGTGATCTTTGGTCACAACCTCAAATAAACCATTGGATTGTTTCGTTATCATTACAACTGTTTTTTCATAATAATGAACTGATGGATACTTCATCAATTCATTTAATCCTATTTCCTTAAACTCTTCCGGTTTAATCCCGTCACGCGTAATAAATCCGTGAGAATTTTGTGTTACACGATTCCTATTCGTTTTATTATCAAATAACGCTATTTGTTTACGAGCTCTTCCTAAAACTAAACTCGCATTAAGTCCGGCTGGTCCTGCACCTATTACTGCACAGTCTATATATTTCATAAGCAAATATCCTCCATGAATGAATAAATTTAACTATAATTAAAGATATTAAAGAGTCCTTTTATCTTTAATATCTTTAAAAATAAAAGCGGATTAAAAATCCACTTTTATTTTTTTCGCAAGATCTACAATTTTTTGATTTCTTAACTCTTCTTCCATTTTCTCTTCTGCTGCGAGCATTGCTTCATTAATTAAACATCCAGGTTTTTCATGTAAACAACATTCAAATAATGATGTTTTACCTTCAATCGCATGTATAATATCTAAAAATGAAATATCTTCCCAATTATGACTAAGCGAATAACCACCTTTTGGACCAGATGATGAATGTATCATCCCTTCCTTCGTCAACTTAGTTAGTATTTTAGACAAGTATGTTGGTGAAACATTTTGCATTTCTGCTAATTGGTGAACACTAACTAACTTATTTGGTGTTGCCTTTGCCAGAAAAAGCATTGTATGAAGAGCATAATTTGTAGCTTTAGAATATTTCATAGTACGGCTCCTATTGCAGACTTCATATATCTACAATAACTCTATTTCTTTATCCTGTCAAACATTTGTAATACTCCATACAAAATTACATCTTCTCCAGTAATACATCTGCTGCGCAAATCGTTACTTCTATAAATGGGCAATCAAATAAAACTCCTAGTTCGAAACCATCTTCAGCAAGGTCTATTTCATGACATAACCACCAAGCACCTTCAAAATTTTCCGGAATAGAACATTTCGTTACTCCTGTAAAAGTTACTTGTAGTTTATCAAATTCACTGAAAGTACCACTGCAATCTAAAGTTATAATTAGCGTATCCTCTGATCTTCTCTCTACTGATTTGACTACACTGTCATGTAGTGAGTATTCATGTAGTTGAACGACATTCTGCGCGAGCCTTTCTTTTATAGAATTATAATTCTCTATATAAGCTTGCTCTAAATCATGCATTCTTTTTTCATAATCTACTGTCCACTCAAGCACAAGTTGCTTTAATTTTTCCGATGGGTATTCTGAATTAATTGTATTGTTATAAATGTATGGATGTAATGACTTAGGTAGAAACTTTAATAACTCTTCTTTCTTTTCTTCCACGTCTTCTCTCAAACTTTGCTTATAATCCATTCCTGCCTTTTCGCTCTCTCGCAAAATCTCTTCCCATTCTTCAATAGTTTCTGAGAAAATTAAAAATCCAGATACTTGCATTTCTTTATACCAATCTCTAGTGAAGTACTTCAATGGCAGCCCCCTAAAACATTTTAAAATCCAACAAAAGCAATATATCCACTTATTATATCATTCCAATAACCATTTTTTCTAAAGAAAAAATGTAAAACTTTAAATATTCCGCCTTTTATTTCTAAAATTTCAGAATATTTACAAAAATCAATAATTAGACTACATTTTACTAGTACAAAGATTCATCTGTACAAAAATCTTAAACAAAAAGGGATGGTTATATGTTGAAGAAATTAGTAGCAGGGACATTAGTAGCTGGATTTGCATTAACTGGAGGATTAGGTGCAGTAAGTGCTGAAGAAAAAAGTAACACAATCAAATCATTTGATTATTTAAAAGTGGATGAACAAAATGTTTCTTCCTTTGCAAAATTAAGTGATCAAGATAAGAAAGACATCCAAATTACTATGGTATTACCAGAGCAAAATGCAAATGGAGATTGGTTAGCTTATGGTTTTACTAATAGAGAAACATTGGATGCTTATATTGAGAAGGATAAAAAAGCGCTTAAAAATAAAATTAATCCTTTAGGTAGCGGCGCTGGTAGTACTGATTTTTATGAACATATAAATAAAGGTGGACAATATATTTACTGGAGTAGCGGCTTTAAAAACTTACCTTCTAGCTGGAATGACAGAATTTCTTCTGTAAGCACAGCATCACCTTCTGCAAGTTATTCAACGACACTTTGGGAGCATACTTCTACACAAGGATATGGGAAAGGTGTTGTATTTAAACACGCTGATTGGTATGGTAAAACTGCTAATTTAGCTCCTGAATGGAACGATAAAACTTCAGCTATTGACATTAAAAAGTAATAGAGGATTTAATTTCTTCTATAAAAATCCAAACCACTATTCTCTCATTCATCTAGAGAATAGTGGTTTATTATAATTCCATTTAAGCATGTACAGCATGTCCTACAGCTTGCAATAGCGCTTCATGAATCGCTTCAGATAAAGTTGGATGAGCTGCAATATAATCTCTCATTATATCAGCGGTAACTTCCGTATGAATCATTACAGTTCCTTGTCCGATTAATTCGGTTGCACGAGGACCAATAATAGAAATCCCTACAATTTCTTGATATTTAGGTTCAACAATAACTTTTACTTTACCCGTTTGTTCTCCAATAATAAGTGCTTTACCGTTTGCCGTAAAAGGAAATTCTCCAATAAGAATATCACCATATTGCTCTCTTGCTAATCTTTCACTTAAACCGACGCTAGCAATTTCTGGTGCTGTATAAACACAGCGAGGTACAGCATGATAGTTTACTTTTATACCTTCTCCGCTCGCGTGTAATGCTGCTGTCGTTCCTTCATGGAAGGCAACATGAGCAAGCTGGATTCCCCCAATCACATCACCAGCTGCGTAAATATGTGATATGTTTGTTTGCATATGTTCATTCACAGAAATTCCTTTATTCGAAAATTGAATGCCTGCTTTTTCTAATCCTAACTCTTGTACACGTGGTTTTCGACCTACAGAAACGAGAACAAATTCTGGATTGGCTTCTTGGATACTTCCTTCGTATTCAAATGAAGCCTGCTTTTTATAATTATTTAATCCTTTTAAAGCTGCTCCTGTAAATATTTCTACGCCATCATTTTCTAGTTTCCCTCTTAAAATGTGTGCGATATCTTCATCTTCACCTGGTAATAATTGCGGTTCCATTTCAACAATCGTAACTTTTGTTCCAAGACGACTATAAATACTTGAAAATTCACAACCTATTACACCACCGCCAACGATTAATAATGATTTCGGTATGTTTTCTAGAGACATTGCATGGGTACTATTTAAAATCCACTTTCCATCAAATGGAGCAAAAGGTAATTCAGTTGGTTCTGAACCTGCCGCTATAATAAACTGTTCTCCATCTACTACAGCTTCTTTATCACTGTGCATAACTCTCACACGGTGATCCGTTTCAAATTTTACTTTCCCTTTTATTACTTTAATTTTATTTTTCTTCATTAAATATTGAATTCCTTGTACGAGCTGCGTTACAATTTGTGACTTCCTTCCCTGTATTTGCTTCCAATCAATTGATATACTTCCTTTGTTAAGCTTAACTCCATAATTATTCGCTTTTCTCACAATGTCATGCACTTCAGCACTTTCTAACAGTGATTTCGTAGGCATACACCCAACATTTAAACACGTACCACCAAGATCAGCTTCATCAATAAGAGTGACGTCTTTACCATTTTGAGCCGCGGTAATTGCTGCTACATAACCAGCAGGTCCGCCCCCAATTACAACTAATTTACTCATTCTCTCACCTTCTCTTTATAAAAGAATTGTTACAGGTTCTTCTAAATAGCATTTAATTGTGCGTAAAAATGCAGCTGCTGGTGCACCGTCTAATACGCGATGATCGAATGTTAAACTTAAAGGTAATATACTTCCTTTTCTTAATTTTTTTCCTTTATATACAGGAACATATTCAATCGCACCGACACCTAAAATACCAGTTTCAGGTGTATTAAGTACTGGCGTAAAATATTCAATACCAAAGCTTCCTAAATTACTAATTGTAAATGTTGTTCCTTGCATATCGTCGCTATTTAAACTGCCTGCTCGTGCCTTTTGTGCCACATTCTTAATCTCTTTAGATAACTCTACTAAAGGTAGATTATTTGCAAAGCGAATAGCTGGAACGACTAATCCTTTTTCTAATGCGACTGCCATGCCTAAATGAACATGTTCAAATCGATGAATTGCATCATCTATATAAGCGCTGTTCATTTCTTTATGCTCTCCAAGTGCTAATACAACAGCACGAGAAACGAAATCCGTAAGGGTTAGTTTGTTATCGTATCTTTTTTGTACAACTTCCGCTATTTCTTTATGTAAAGCAACTAAATCTGTAACATCTACTTTCATCGTTAACGTTAATTGCGCGCTATTTTGTAAGCTGGCATGCATACGATTTGCGATTGCTTTCCGCATACCTGTAACAGGAATCACTTTACTTTCTTCTTGTTCAAGTACTGCTGGTATTGCTACTCTTTCTTCAAGCGCCTTTAATACATCTACCTTTGTAATTCTTCCACCAGGACCTGTACCAAGTAATGATCTAATATCAAGGTTTTCAGTTTTTGCAATTTTCTTCGCTACTGGAGATATTTTAACTCTTTGCTTCGTCACATCTATCACATATGGTTCTAGATGTTGGACCTTTTTAGGTTCTGGATTAGATGTTTTTTCTTCTACAACATTTGTACTTTCATAGACTTCTACTTTTTCGTTCGGTTTACCGATATAGCAAATTACAGTGCCAGGTGGAACTCCCTCATCTTCACTTACAGCTATATCAAGAACAGTTCCATCAGCTGGTGCTTCTATCTCTGTTTCAATTTTTTCTGAATTAATACTAGCGATTAATTCTCCTCTTGCCACATTATCGCCCGCTTTAATATTCCAACTCGTAATAATACCTTCTTTCATCGCCATACCTAACTTCGGCATTACAACTTCTACAGCCATGCTTCTCTCTCCCTTCTCATCGTTTCATTACACATGTAATAAAGATTGGTCTGCGATCATTTCTGATACAGTTTCAATTACTTTTTCTGGCGTTGGCAAATACAACTTTTCAAGCGGTGGTGAGAACGGAACAGGTGTATGTGGTGCTGTAATTCGTTTAATAGGTGCATCTAACAAATCGAATCCTTTATCCGCTACAATTGCCGCAATATCTGTTGCGATACTACATCTTGGGTTTGCTTCATCAATAACGATAAGACGATTTGTTTTTTCAACAGATGCTAAAATCGTATCCTCATCAAGCGGTGATAAAGAACGTGGATCAATTACTTCTACTTCAAGTCCCTTTTTTGTTAATTGCTCAGCAGCAGCGAGCGCAGTATGAACTTGTTTTCCAATTGCAACGATTGTTACATCAGTACCTTCACGTTTAATATCTGCTTTTCCTAAAGGAATTGTATAGTACCCTTCTGGTACTTCGCCTTTCATATTGTAAAGTGTTTTATCTTCAAAGAAGATTACTGGATCATCATCTTCAATTGCCGCTAATAGTAAGCCTTTTGCATCATACGGAGTGGAAGGAACGACGACTTTAATACCTGGAATACTTGTAAATAACGCGTATAAACTTTGTGAATGCTGCGCTGCTGCACTAAATCCAGCACCGTGCATCGTACGTACTGTAACTGGAACTTTTGCTTTACCACCGAACATATAGCGGAACTTTGCACCTTGGTTTAATACTTGATCAAGACAACTACCGATAAAGTCATTAAACATTAATTCAGCTATCGGACGTAAGCCTGTTGCCGCCGCTGCCATCGCAGCTCCCATGTAACCCGCTTCAGAAATTGGTGTATCTAAAATACGATTTCGGCCAAATTCTTGTACTAGCCCTTTCGTCACGCCAAGTACACCGCCCCACGCTTCATCATCTTGCAAGTGATCAACTTGTGCACCACCTGCAACGTCTTCTCCTATTAAAATTACATTTTCATCACGACGCATTGAGATTTTCATCGCTTCATTAATTGCAGTTGACATACTTACTGTTCTAGTCATTATTTTTCACCCTCCTCTTATTTGTAAGAAACGTATACATCTTTTAATAATTCTTCATCCTCTGGATATGGACTATTTTCACTAAATTCAATTGATCTTTGCACTGC
>Ga0209463_1000436_pt1 | contig 34142 bp, 37 predicted proteins | sample AgamicMgSfrz_FD_187169 | JGI IMG/M metagenome (GOLD analysis project Ga0209463, IMG submission 187169) | Agave microbial communities from Guanajuato, Mexico - Mg.Sf.rz (SPAdes) (version 2) | ecosystem: Host-associated > Plants > Phyllosphere > Phylloplane/Leaf | place: Guanajuato, Mexico...
CCAGCAGATCCAAGCGGGAAAGGGACAACAGTCTCAATGGAATTAATGTAAATATTGAGGTGATGACACGGTGGCAAAGCAAACAATTGGATTATGTGAGATGTGCGGAAGACAAGATGTCCTGCTCACAGAACATCACTTAACGCCAAGAGAAGAGGGCGGGGCTTTTTTACCGACTGCCTTCCTGTGCATCCCTTGTCATAAACAAGTACATGCCCTCTTTACAAACCAGGAGCTTGCCGCACGTTTGAATACAATTGATGCGCTGAGGCAGGATGAAAAGCTTGCTTCGTACATCAAATGGATTCGGAAACAGCCGGCAAGCAAGCTGGTCAAAACAAAAAAATCGAGACAGCGCAGAAAAAAATAAGCATAAAAAAGCGCTCCTCTATTTGAAATCGAAATGGGTGTAGAGGAGCTGCTTTATGCATTGCCTACCATATTCTGATCATTTAAGTCAGGATCCACATAGTTGGTGGCGCTAATGCCATTATTTAATATCAAGAAATCTCCGGTATTCCCCGCTCCAGAGCCTAAAGCAGATTTTGACGAACTTTTAGGCGACAGGTAGAATGAGTCACCGACGTTTACGACGCCTCCAGAAATAGAGTTAATGTAAATGGGTCCGACAATTGCTGGCATAATCGACATCCTTTATTCGAAGTCATATCACCATCATATGCGCAAGTAGGTCCATTTGTGAGTTTTGCGGACTTTCATCATTGCTAAACAGCTCCCTGATATGCTTCACTCGCGCAACGCCATTCATTCTACAAGTAGAGCCGATTTGATAGACAGAGGACGATGATACCCCTTCTACATGGATTGAAGACACTTTAATCACAGGCTTTTCATGGTAAAATGCCGTTCTCACTGATCGTTCTGGCAGCATCAATGGAATCGGCTCATAATACACTTCAAATTCTTTCGCATCTAAATTTTCCGCTTCATAGCCATAAAACAAACTAATGGTTCGTTGAACAGCTAATACCTTGACTTTCGGGCATAGCTCCTGAGTATCACCAATTTGAACCACACTCGAAATCCCGACAGAATTCACCTTTGAGAACTTCACTTGAGATGTGCGCTTGATCATTATCGAGGCGCCAGAGGAACAAACGGGCCAATAATCAGAGATTCCGGCGGTGTATCGAAAATCGAGGATAATTGTACATGGTCTGTGTCCCCGATGATAAACAGGGAAGAGGACGAAACCCCGACTACTTTAATGCTTCCGGTCTCGATGTTGCGGTTGACAACTGTGAAATTCATCCGTTTTCCTCTCCTTTCGTTTCACTTGGAATATGGGCTAAAAAGTGCTCAATCGCCCGCTTTACATCATGCTTCACATATTCAGCAATTTGCTCTGAACGCTGCAGTGGTGTCATTTCTTCCCGGTGTGGCAGCTGTCCCGCATAGTATTTGATCCTGCTGTCAATTTGCTTGCGAATATCCTCAATGATATGGTGTTTGTTGCTTTCATCGAGGGACCCTTCATATCGCTGTTCTAGTTCTTCAAGAAGTTCTGGAGCTTCTTCATTTAAAAATGCATCGACAAGCTGCCGTGTTTGATTGAAAAATTGATCAGCCGTTTCTTGCTGCATCATTCCAATTCCCGGGGTTGTTGTTTGGCCCACTTCAAAGTTTTGAACACTGTTTGGATCAGATGGATTGAGGCCGATATTCAGCGTTCCTTCCAGTCGTTCGATTTTCAGTTGATCAAATTGATAATCAATCCGTTCAATATTTGTTGTCGGTTTATCTTTGATCATTTGTATTTCCTGCTGAAGCTCGTTAAGCCTTTTTTCAAGCATCATGATTTGTTGCGAGTGTTTTTGAATGATGCCATACACTTGTGAAGCGTTGCTTTGATAATCATACATTTACATACACCTCCGGGGATTGCAGATGAACTTAAGATGTTGGTGACTGAAGCGGTACAAAAGGTGCTGTGCTTGCGCCTTGAGATTCTTCAATTCCTTGTGTACCTGCTGCGGCAGGCGCTGCTTCTACGTAGCTTCCCGTGTTATACAGGTTGGAAAGGGCTTTGATGGATCCAGCACTCCCAATTTGCAGAACAGAGGAGTTACTCACAGACTCTACACGTAAATAATTAATTTGTATCGCTTGATTAATATAGAAGTTCAACGGATCCTCACTCCTTACAAGTTACCAACAAGCGGTTGATCAATGCCATCACTGTCGTACGTATTTGTCACACTTTTGTAGTTGCTGATTCGCAATTGATCACCAGTATTAAAACTGCCTGCGCCAGCAAACGTTTTAACCTGACTATTTGGAGAAATGGTGATGCAGTCTCCAACATGAACGACTCCGCTCGTTCCGACGGCATTTACTTTAAAGGCTCCCACAATAGCCGGCATAGCGGTGCACATCCTTTATAAAATTAGGGCACTTGTTTTGGGCGTTTCACCATAGCTTATGATGGGTCTTTTAATGTGTGATTGTCCTTTTAGAAAGCTTTTGATAAGAGGAATTAGATGTATGGTTTACCCTTTTTTTGAGCAATCTTTAGAGGTGAATTTGATGCCTTTATTTAAGAGTGTATCAAGCTCTTGACTGCACCTGATCGTTTCTTCGGCATTCATTCCGAATTTTTTTGCAGTCTCAATTAAATGTAATCTTTTTTGTTCAATTTCATAATTGATCATAACGGACGCCAACTCTCACATTTTTTATCAAATAGAAGGATATGGTTAGTATACCCTATTTTTCTATAAAAAAAGCTGTTTCGTCAATATGAGTAATAAAGTGACAAAATTCGAAAGTGTTCTTATGTGCCATATATCTCTTTTCTGATCTCAGCCTGTAAATAACGTCTTCTTTTGTTGATATACTGCCGGATTAAATCTCGTTCCGACTGCAAGATGTCTTTTCGATCTTTCGTATATGGATCATCTCCAATTCGGTCCTCAATCGATTTATGCCATTTCTCGATGATTGGGCAGAGCCGGTCTTCTATAAAATGTGTATCGAGCACATGTTGGAAAATTGTATAGTAGAATCTTTGAAACGAAGGGATATCTAGTAATCTAGCAGTTAATGTATTAAATCCGTTTACTGGGATATAATCAAACGCCATTTCTTCTCCATGAATGTCACGACCCCATGTTGCATCATAGTCCCAAGGAAGTACTTGAAATCTCCCTTGTTCATTCACATAAAGAGCATAGTTATGAACAAAACCATCAAAGTTTTGTGTGCATACCACACCGATGAGCCAATGGAAATATTGTGTTACATCCAGGTATTGTTCAATTTTTTCTGCAAAAGTGTCATCTTTCGCTGTGTTGAGAAAGTAAATAAATTCGCTCAGCTGCTGATCATGTTGAGAAGTCCCCGTTTTTTTCTCGTATCCGAGAAGGAGATGCTTTTTTGGCTTTTTATCAAAAGAACTCAAAAGGGAGAAGTTCGCGTCATCATCAACCGCATAATAAATGCCGCCTCCTGAAAGCTGCCGTTTTTGAAGAAAGAACTCATCGACGGATTCTATTTTCAAATAAATGCCTTCTTTTCTTCCGTTTATGGTGAGAAACACATGAGAAGCGGCTGGGCTTAACACCCCCATCTGCTCGAAGAAATAAAAGGACAGCCTGTTTCGGATAAAGGAAGGGTCATTGTACTCTGCATTTAAATGAAAGATGGATTCGCCTTGTCTTTGTTTTGGCTTTCGGTATTCGATTTGATAGGACTTTTTCTTAAGCTTTCTAATGTGTGATCCGCGGTATGAAGCATAAATATGTGATTTGGTTTGGCCGGTTTTCAGAATAGCTTCAACAGGTTCATCGTTCCAAATGTCTTTTTTTAATTCAATCAGGTCCTTTGGATGAATCCACATATCAAGTTGTTTTAAAGGTTCTGTGTTCATACGTTCATCAGCCTCCTATATGCTCTTCTTTACAATATGAAAGTGAAGGAATGTCCTGTACCGGCTGGTAGGTATTCATGGAGTTTTAAAGGAAAGAGGCATTCGTCACGAACACTTGTCTACCGAGTCTCGTAACATAAAGCAGAGAAGATAAACAGCTTAGTCTGTTTGTTTTGTCGAAGCATAGACTGGGAGGGGAATTGTTCGTGAGTACATTTGATCATTCACACATTGAAGATGCAGTAGCTTCACTCCGAAGTGAGGGGCGTGATCATCACTTAGATCGTGAACCAGAATCGAGACGTTCGCACAAGTCAGCTCGTTCTCGTCATTCAAACCGCGGTCATTGGTTTTTTGGCGGTGGTGGACGCCGTAAATCACGCCGCAGTAAAAAAAGCTACAGAAGCTATCGTTCAAAGAAAAGTTATCGCTCTAAGAAAAGCATGAAGAGTAAAAAGTCATATAAAAGCAAAAAATCTTGCAGAAGCAAAAAGAGCGAACCGAAAAAGTCACATCGCAGCAAATGCAGATCGCATCATAAGAAGAGCTGCCGCAAGTCGCGCTGCAGCCATCGATCTAAACGTTCTCATCACCATAAACGAAGCCGGTCTTGCCGAAGATGTGGAAAGAAAACGCATCGTTCGCGAAATAGAGGGAATGTTGAGCGTAAATGGGATCAAGGGAATATGTGGGAATACCGCCGTTTCCGCTAGGCATTCAATCATCATTTTTGAAACCCTTTTTAAAAGAGAGTATGATAAAAAAGGGTTTTTTTATTTCATAGAGAAATAAAATGAGACATCATAACTTAGCAAAATGAAGATTGTGAGGGGAAGACATGAAGTTTTTTACAGGTGAGATACATAGCAGCATGTTTATTGGAGTAGTCATTGATGATGAATGGGTGATGGACGTTAAAAAGGCAGAAGCCAAATTATTTGAGCTTGAGACACTGCCAAACTCTTTATCTGAGTGTATCAAAATGGGGGACAAGTTTGTTGAACATGTAGGGCAGCTTCTTGATTGGGCTGAGAAAAAAGAAGAAGACCGCGGTTCTTATGTATATCCGCTTTCGGACGTGAAACTCCATGCGCCGATTCCAAAGCCGTCTAAAAACATCATGTGTGTCGGAAAGAATTATCAAGACCATGTCATGGAGATGGGAAGTGCGGCGGATATTCCTAAAGACGTGATGATTTTTACAAAGGCACCTACTTCTGTCATTGGACACGAAGCGGAGATTCTTCTTCATGAAGGTGTGACAAGTGAATTGGATTATGAAGGAGAGCTTGCTATCGTGATGGGCAAATCAGGGAAAAACATTGCTCCTGAAGAGGTCCGAGATTATATATTCGGTTACACCATTTTAAATGATGTGACGGCAAGAGACTTGCAGAAAAAACATAAACAGTTTTTCATTGGCAAAAGCTTAGATACAACCTGCCCGATAGGACCTTATATCGTTCATAAGTCAATGGTCGAGGATCATGGTGCGCTCTATGTGGAAACAAAGGTGAACGGAGAGGTTCGTCAGTCTGCCAGTACGGAATTAATGATCTTCACAATTGAAGACATTGTCTCCACTCTTTCGAAAGGGATGACATTAGAAGCGGGTGACATCATTGCAACAGGTACACCTTCTGGGGTAGGGAAGGGCTTTGAACCGCCTAAGTTTTTAGCTTCTGGAGATCGAATTGACATCACGATTGAACCGATTGGAACGTTGACAAACCGCGTCAAATAAAGCGCGTGATGACACAGGATTGTCGCTTTGTGTTCGACTTATTTCGTGGTACGATGAGAAGGTACTTGTTCTGATAAAGGGGGAAATCACAAATGGGAACACATTTACATATCACAGCATGGGTGCTGGGGATTATTTTATTCTTCGTAGCCTTTGCTCTAGCAGGAAAAAATGACAAAGGCGCTAAAATTGTGCACATGATCGTTCGCTTATTCTACTTGATCATTATTGCAACAGGCGTAGAGCTGTATGTTCGCACAGGAATGAAAATTCCAGGTTTCGGTGGCGAGTATATTGGAAAAATGATTCTTGGTATCCTCGTGATCGGTTTCATGGAAATGGTCCTAGTGCGCAAGAAAAAAGGAAAATCGGTGACTGGTGTGTTGATTGGTTTTATCGTGTTTGCGATTGTGACCATTCTTCTCGGTTTACGTCTGCCGATCGGTTTCCATATCTTTTAATATAAAAAGGGCATTGCTTATACGAAGCAGTGTCCTTTTTATGTGGCATCAAATTGTGAAACGATCCGTTGTCCGTCTGAAGTGGTCCATTCAAAACGAATGTGACTGGCGGTAGGCTCATGGTGACATTGAAGTGCAAGTGATTGTGTATCTGCCGAAAACTGAAAGAAAGAGACGCGCTGCAATGAATGAAAGGAAGAGAAAACACAATCATAGACGGAAAAATCAAACTGCTCTACCTGTTCAAGGATGTGATAAAAGACGTTTTCCGGTACGAACATGAGAAGATCGAGCCATCCTTTGGCAAGAGACGCCGTATATTGAATATTTTCTCCTCCTTGTACTTCCATTAGCTGCCCGTTTTCATGAAGAATCATTAAACCAAGCAATTCTCCTTTTGTCCATTGGTCATTTTCCTTCAAATAGATCATCGTGCTTTGAAGACTTTCTGGCAGCATGATCTCTCCTTCTTCATCTTCAATCAGACAATGCCCGTTTTCAATGAGCAAATACCCATTACACCATCTTCTGCTGCAGCGTTCAAGCTGCTTCACTCGATTCTCCATTTGTAAAAGCTCCTTTCCTCCTTCTTTTCTTACCAAATCAAGCTTGTCCTATACGCCGGGAAAAAAGGACAAATCAACTATCAAGGAGACGATGCATAAACTAAGAAAGGCTGAATGAGAACACTTGAGGAAAAACGGATGGGAGCTGATGATGATGTGTGGAATTACAGGCTGGGCAGACTTTAAAAAGCAGCTCATCCAACAGGATCATGTAATCAATCAAATGACAGATACATTATCTAAAAGAGGGCCAGATGATACAAATACGTGGAAAAGTGAGCACGTTCTTTTCGGGCATAAAAGGTTAGCGGTGGTAGATGTAGAAGGCGGAAAGCAGCCGATGACATATACACATCAAAACCATGCTTATACGATTGTATACAATGGAGAGCTCTATAACACGGAGGATATAAGAAAAGAATTATTAAAAAGGGGGCACCGCTTTCTTGGGCATTCTGATACAGAAGTTCTTCTTCATGCCTATACAGAATGGAAGGAAGAGTGTGTCTCCCATTTTAATGGCATTTTTGCATTTGTGATCTGGGATAGTGAGCGTGAATTGTTATTTGCAGGGAGAGACCGGCTAGGCGTCAAGCCATTTTTCTATACAGAACGTCATCATTCCTTCTTATTTGCTTCAGAGATCAAAGCCCTTCTTGCTCACCCTGATATCAAAGCAAAAGTCGATCATGAAGGGCTGTCGGAGATCTTTGGCTTAGGACCGTCAAGAACACCAGGTCAAGGAGTGTTTAAAGGGATAAAAGAGCTGAGACCTGCACATGCCTTGACCTTTTCAAAAGACGGTCTGCGCGTGTGGAGATACTGGAATGTCAAAAGCAAAAAGCATACCGATTCACTTGATGACACCGCACAGCACATTAAGCATCTCTTTACAGATGCCGTGACAAGACAGCTCGTCTCTGATGTGCCGGTATGTACATTTTTATCTGGCGGCGTCGATTCTAGTGCCATTACTGCCATTGCCGCTAAGCACTTTGAGAAAATAGGGAAAGCACCGCTTCATACGTATTCCATTGATTACGAAGGAAACGATCAGTTTTTTGAGGCAAATCAATTCCAGCCGAATGCTGACGGTCCTTGGATTGATCGAATGACCAAAGCGTTTCAAACGAATCATCACAGCTGTATCATTGGACAAAAAGAGCTCGCTTCCTACCTGAAGGAAGCCGTTGAGGTTCGAGACTTACCGGGTATGGCAGATATTGATTCTTCCTTGCTTTGGTTGTGCCGAGAAATTAAAAAGGACTTCGTTGTTGGCTTGTCAGGTGAATGTGCTGATGAAATCTTTGGCGGCTATCCTTGGTTCCATATGGAAAATGAAACGAATGGTTTTCCTTGGATGAGATCAATTGAAGCGAGAACTCAGCTACTGCAAGACTCGTGGCAAAAAAAGCTGTCACTTAAGGAATACGCGCAAAGCAAATATGAAGAAACGGTGGCAGAAACGCCACTTTTAGATGGAGAAACTGGCGTCGATAAAGCCCGAAGAGAACTTTTTTACTTAAATATGATCTGGTTTATGACAACACTGCTTGATCGAAAAGATCGAATGAGTATGGGTGCTAGTCTTGAGGTACGTGTGCCATTTGCAGATCATCGCCTTGTCGAATATGTGTGGAATATTCCTTGGGAAATGAAAATGCATGGAAATCGTGAAAAAGGGGTTTTACGAAAAGCATTAGAGGGAATTTTACCGAATGAAGTGCTTTATCGAAAGAAGAGTCCTTACCCGAAAACACATCATCCAGCCTATACTCAGGCTGTGAAAGAGATGCTCACAGACTGCCTCGCGCAAAAAGACTCTGTACTTCACGAATTTTTAGATCCACATCAATTAAAGCAGCTGATTGAAACGGAAGGAGCTTCCTTTCATGTGCCATGGTATGGCCAGCTCATGAAGGGCCCGCAGTTGATTGCCCATCTAGCACAGATTCATCATTGGTTTGAAACGTATCGAATTGATATAGAAGCGTAATAAAGAGTCGGCTTTCTTGCACATGTTGAAAGGAAGCCGGCTTTTTTGATACATAACATGAGACTTTTTGAGCACATCAAAAGTTGATCAAATCTTTCTAATTTGTATAATTAACTTAAAGTGAATTAATTTGGAGGAAAAAGGATAATGAAAATCATTGTGATTGGAGCGGGACCAGGGGGCCTTGCAGCAGCTATGATGCTTCAAAGCAAAGGACATGATGTTCATGTATACGAAAAACAGCCCTATGTTGGCGGGCGTAACGCTAAGTTTCAACTTGGTGATTTCACGTTTGATACAGGTCCTACCTTTCTCAGTATGATTCATATTGCAGAGGAGCTGTTCACCTTTGCTGGTAAAAATCTTTATGACTATATTGATGTGATTGAATTAAAAGAGATGTATAGATTAATATTTCAAGACAATCAGCTCGATATGATTCGGGATCGCGATGAAATGTACAAACGATTAGAAGCCTTTGCACCTGGTGAGGGCGAAGGGTATCTAAGATTTATGAAGGATACAAAGCGCAAAATGGATCGTTTGACACCAATTTTACAAAGTAAAATGGACCGCTTTCATCATTACCTTCGTCCGAAGGTGATCAAAGCACTTCCACAGCTTTCACTAAATAAAAGTTTGTATGATGTGCTGTCAGACTATTTTTCGAATGAATCAGTGAAATATGCTTTTACATTTCAATCAAAGTACTTAGGAATGTCCCCGTGGGAATGCCCTGGTGCGTTCTCGATCCTTTCGTTTATGGAACATGACACAGGTGTATTCCATCCGAAGGGCGGTGTCAATCAGCTGTCAGAAGCGATGGCAAAGGCCGCGCTTGAAGCTGGAGCAGAGATTCATCTGTCAGCTGGTGTTGAAAAGCTGCTTACGGAGGGAAGGAAAGTAAAAGGCATTCGTTTAGAATCTGGGGAAGAAATACAAGCAGATGAGGTTGTCGTCAATGGAGATTTTGCACATGTGATGACAAAGCTTGTCGAGCCAGGACTCTTAAAGAAATACAGCGAGAAGAAATTAAAAAAGAAAAAATTCTCTTGCTCTACCTTTATGCTTTATTTAGGACTGGATACCATGTATGATGAGCCGCATCATACCATTGTTTTTTCCGATGATTATGCTAGATTTGTCAAAGGCATTACGAAGACATATGAGCTGCCAGATGATCCGTCTATTTATATTCAAAATGCAAGTGTAACCGATGACTCCCTTGCTCCAAAAGGAAAATCAGCTCTTTATGTGCTGGCTCCAGTTGCTAATAACCAAAGCGGTATTGATTGGGAGGCGCATCAAGGTGAATTTAGAGAGCTTGTGCTGGATACATTGGAGCGGAAAACAGGCTTTCAGAATGTGAGACAGCATATAGAAGCCGAGCGGATGATTACACCGAAGCAATGGGAGGAAGACCTTTACGTATATGAAGGAGCTACATTTAACCTGGGCCACCAGCTCACGCAAATGATGGTCCTAAGGCCGCACAATGAATTTGATGAATTAAAACACTGCTGGCTCGTTGGAGGAGGAACGCATCCTGGAAGCGGACTCCCAACCATTTTAGAATCAGCACGTATCACGACAAATGCCATTCTTTCAAAAGAGAAACATTCACACAAAACAATGCCGCATCAAGAAAAGGGGAGCGCCTCATGAAAAAACATATATTAATTGCAGGCGGCGGTATTGGCGGAATGATCTCAGCGCTTTATTTAAAAAAAGCGGGACATGATGTCACCCTTGTCGAAAAAAATGAACGGCTTGGCGGGAGACTTGCTTTTGTACGTGAGAAAGGATATAAAGTAGATGAAGGTCCGACCATTGTCCTACTTCCTGATATGTTAAAAGGTATTTTACATGAGGTAGGAATTGACGATTCATCTCTTGATCTGTTGCAGCTTGATCCGCTGTATACAATTCAATATCAAGATGGAACCTCCTATACGAAATACTCTGATGCACTTCGTCAGCTAGATGAAATCAGACGTGTATTTCCAAAGGAAGATCAAGGGTTCCTGAGGTTTATGGAAGAAATGACAGACCGGTTTCAAGAAGGGCAGCAAGCCTTTCTAGAAAAATCATTTCACGAAAAACGTACATTTTTTACAAAAGCCAATATAAAGATTTTAATGAAATTAAAAGCGTATCGAACGGTACAAAGTGCTCTGAAAAAATATTTCTCAGACGAACGCCTGCGAGATGCATACGCACTTCAAACCCTCTATGTTGGGGGAAACCCGTATGAAGCATCGGCTATTTATTCGCTTGTGTCCTATAGTGAGCACGCGCATGGAATCTACTATTTAAAAGGCGGATATGCGAGTTTAGCAGATATATTGGAAGGGCAGCTCATCAAAATGGGTGTGCATGTAAGAAAAAATGAAGAAGTCACGCAATTGGTGTTTGAGGGGAAACGGGCAGTCAAAGCTAAAGTAAATGATGAATATGAAACCGCTGATGCATTTGTGATCAATGGAGATTATCCAGCTGCGTTAAAACAGCTTGGTTTAGATGAACAAGATCGCCGGAAATACGTGCCGTCCTCTGGCTGTGTGATGGTGTATCTCGGGTTAAACAAGATGTATCATGAAGCACCTGTTCATCAATTTTTTATGGGAGAACACTTTGATCAGCATATGAAAGAAGTTTTTCAAACGAAAACGATTCCTCAAGACCCGTCGTTTTATACATTTAATCCATCGATCATTGATCCATCTCTTGCCCCAGAAGGCTGCAGTGTTCTATACATGCTCGTTCCCGTTCCTTCAGGAGATCATATCAACTGGGAAGAGGAGACAGAGTTTGTCGAGAAGATGGTGGATGTCCTTGAGAAAAGAGGCTTTCCGAGATTGCGAGAGTCGATTGTCTGGAAAAAGGTCAGAACACCAAATGATTCCTTGCGAGAAGGATTGTTTGAAGGCGGCAGCTTTGGACTTGCGCCTAATTTGTATCAATCAGGTGTCTTCCGCCCGCAAGTGAAGGTCAGTGAGACAGATAATCTTTATGCGGCAGGTGCTTCCATCCATCCGGGCGGCGGGGTGCCGATCGTGATGCAAAGTGCAAAGCTCATGGCTTCTGTACTACTAAAAGATTTGAATGATAGAAAGGAAGTGAAGCGAAGTGGTTGATGTACAAACAGCATTAAAAGTGTGTGAGGAAACCATTCAAACCCATTCAAAAACGTTTTACCGGGCCTTTTCCATGCTGCCTAAAAAGAAGAGACAGGCCGTCTGGGCCGTATATTCCTTTTGCCGTAGAGCAGATGACATTGTAGATGAATCCCCTTCGCCAAAAGAGGACCTTGCATCCTTTCGGGAGACGTTTGATCGATTTTTACAAGGTGAGGTAGACCGGAATGATCCAATATGGGTGGCGCTAGAGCATACATTTCAAGAGTTTCGGATGGATGAAGCCCCGTTTCGTGACCTGCTCCAAGGACAGGAGATGGATTTAGAGCAGCAGCGATACGAAACGTTGGATGAACTGCTCATCTATTCCTATCATGTTGCTAGTACAGTTGGGCTTATGCTCCTTCCCATTATTGCACCGCGTAAAAAAGAGCAGCTAAAAGAAGCAGCCATTTCGTTAGGGATTGCTATGCAGCTAACCAACATCCTTCGAGATATCGGCGAAGATCAGGCTGAAAGAGACCGCATTTATTTGCCAAAGCAAGTGATGGATCAATTCGGGTACACAGAGCAAGAATTGCAGGAAGGGATTGTGAATCAAGCTTTTCAGCACGTCTGGGAGTACATTGCCTTTGAGGCAGAGGCATACTACGAGGAGTTTTTTGACCATCTTCATGAATTCCCGCTCTATTCACGAATACCGGTGAAAGCAGCAGCCTACTTTTATAAAGCCATTTTAGATAAAACAAGAGAAAACGAATACCGCGTCTTTACAGAGCGAGCATTTATTTCAAAACAGGAAAAAGCACTTATTTTAGAAGATATTACGTAAAAAAGGACTGCACCCGCAGTCCTTTTTATGTGGATGAAAAGCGATACTCCGTCCATACTCTGGAACGCCAGCGCCTATACATGAAGATACCTCTTACCCATTCATCCACATTAAAAGAAATCCAAACCCCGATGAGCCCCATTTCAAGCTGAATGCCTAACAAGTAAGCGATCGGAAGCCCAATTCCCCACATTGATATCATCGCCATATACACTGGAAACTTCGCGTCACCAGCAGCCCGCAATGAATTAATAATGACCATATTAAAAGAGCGTCCCGGCTCTAAATGATCGTCAATAGGAGAAGTGTGGCGGCGATTTCAATGATTTCACGATTGCTAGTGAAAAAGGTAAGCAAATGCGTCGATGATAAAGATAAAGCAGTGGAAGAAAGAAGAGAGATCCCAATGGCCCAGTATAAGCTTTTCTTACATCTGCGGTAGGCAGCATCAAATTCTTTCGCTCCAATATGGCGCCCGATTAAAATCTGTGTCCCTTGGCTAATCGCTGCACCAAACAACATAATAAACATCATCAAATTTTGAGTGTAGACCTTTGCGGCTAAAGCCTGCGTCCCCATAAATGTAATAAACAGTGTAATGATCATTTGAGAGCCGTTATAAGAAAGCTGCTCTCCAGCGGAAGGAATGCCAATTTTCAGCAGCTTTTTTAAATGCGTCCGCTGGATGTGAAACATGCTCTTCAGTGAAAAGCGCAATCCAATTCGGCGACGGACAATGAGGATCATCGCCATCAATCCGATCAAACGAGCCAGCGAGGTTGAAAAGGCAACACCCATGACACCTAATACCGGAAAACCAAACGGACCAAAAATGACCAAATAATTGCCGGCAACGTTTAGCAAATTCATTCCGATGGTGACATACATCGTGTCTCTTGTATATCCGTAGCTTTTTAAAATAGCACTATACGTCATAATGAGTGCTTGAATAAAAGAAAGCAGGCCGACAATTTGTAAAAAGACCGCCGCATCGGCATGAGTTCACTTGATAAGCCCATCATGTGCAGGATTGGAACAGCTAACACAAACATAAGGAGACTAATGACAATGCTGATCAAGAAGTTGGTTCCTAGTGAGACATAGGCGACTTGAGTCGCTTCCTGCTTGCGGTCAGCTCCTAAAAGCTGCGCAATCACAATGGTCGTTCCTGTTGTAATGAAGCTGAACATGACAATTAATAAATTCAGGAGCTGATTGCTTACACCTACTGCGGCCACACTGTTATCGGAGTATTGGCTGAGCATAAGTGTATCAGCGCTCCACATGAGCATATATAAAGAGATTTCGATAAAAATAGGCCAAGTTAATGCAAATAATGAAGGGTGTGTTTTCTCACCTTTAGCTTGAACCTTTTCATATGACAGGGTTTGAGATTTCATCACATAGCCCCCTTTCGTATAAATCCGATTTATAGTGTACCTTGCATCGACTATAATAAGAAGAGATGAAACCGAAACTTATTGGAGAAATACGACTTCATAAGGGGATGAATATGGATCGATTTATTACATTTACTGTACCGCCGTTTCCTATTTTTATTGCTTCAGGTAAAGGGATATTTCATCAAGGAGAAAGACATATCTCAAGAACCTTCACTGTATTTGATCTTCTCTATATCACAAAAGGTGAACTATGGATGACAGAGGGCGAGGAGGCTTTTCATGTAAAAGAAGGTGAATATATGATTCTCTCACCGGGCCTGTCTCATGGTGGACATCTGCCATGTGAAGAGGAAACCCACTATGAGTGGCTGCATTTCTCAATTGACCGATTTGAGCTGACGAACCGGCCGAGAGAACACTGGATTGATATGAAACAAAATCAAGCGACCTTCGAAAAGCCGGCAACCTATGAATTTAGCCTGCCTCGTTTAGGAAAAGTGAAAGGACGAAGTGTGTTAAAAAAACACCTTTCAGCGATGAGAGCACTAAATCATGATGCATCTGAACTTCCGCTGAAAAAACAGCTATTATTTGAGGAAATGCTCATTCACCTGCAAAAGGAAGCATTCCATATTCCAAGTGCAAAGGAGACTGTCGCATCAGAAGTGGTTCATTATCTTGAGCATCATTTTATGGAGAAATTACATATGGATCAGCTTGCAGAGAAACTGCACTATCATCCTGACTACATGACAAGATGTATGCAGACGGTATATGGATTGACGCCAAACCAGTACAGCCATCGTCTCAAAATCGAAAAAGCCAAAAGCATGCTGGCCTCAACGAATGAAAAAATCGCTGCCATTGCAGATCATGTAGGTATTGACGACCCTACTTATTTTTCTAAGCTGTTTCGACAAAATGAAGGCATGACGCCGATCGAGTACCGTCATTTAGCTAAAAGAACGACAAAGTAAAGGAACGTGAACAGATGAAAAGAGAAAAGGAAGAGCTTGTGAACATACGTCCATTAACCGAACCGGACTTAGAGACGGTGTGGCATTTAAAATTTAAAGCACCAGACCAGTCCTATCGAAAATGGAATGCCCCTTATTTTTATGAACACGAAATCCCGCTTGCTGCATTTAAGAAACGTTACTTACAGGAAGAATCCATTCCCCAAAAGCTATATGGCATTGAAATAGAGGGTGATATCAAAGGCACCGTATCATATTATTGGGAGAATGAACGTATGAGGTGGCTTGAATGCGGCATTATCATTTATGACTCACGTTTTTGGAGTGGGGGTATTGGGACAAAGGCATTAAATCTATGGATTGATGTATTATTTACGCATATTGATATCCCTCGAATTGGTTTAACAACTTGGTCAGGGAATGAACGGATGATGCGGTGCGCAGAGAAATGCGGATTTGTCCTTGAGGGGAGACTGAGAAAGGTCCGTTATTATCAAGGGAAGTATTATGATTCAATGCGCTACGGAATGTTGAGAGAAGAATGGCGAAGTCTTCCGCGGAACAATGATAAAATATTTTAGGACAAAAGTATCGTAGGTTTGAATAAACTGAAAAAAATCGGTTATTCAAACGAATAATAGAAAACGTGTTTTTTACATAAGGGGGAGTTTAAACATGAGATTAACGGGTCTATTCGTTTCATTTGCTGTTGCCATCTATTTATGGTTTGATGCACCAAAGCATAACAAAGACAAATGGCTGTGGGCCATTTTAGGCGTGCTATTTAGTACCATCGTACTCGGTATTTATTTGATCAAGACAAAGAGGAAGGGGCTGGGCTGGACGATCTTGATTTTAACCATCTTGTTTTATCTCATGCTGCTCATCTCTGTTTTGATCGGTGTTATTCTTTTTTATCAGGCGCCTTCATGAAGAAGGGCTTTTTTCTTTTACCTTTTGAGCCGGCACACCAGCGATGACGATCTGCTCTTCATGAAAGGAACGATTCACCACGGCATTTGCTCCGATTGAAATATGATTTGCAATATAAATGTCTCCAAACAGCTTAGCACCGGGGCCAATCCATACGTGATCTCCAATGGTTGGTACATCTTTTTCGGAATGGTTTTGGCCAATATTCACCCCTTGATGAATATCACAAAATGCCCCAATTTTTGCGTGCTTATTCACAATTAAGAGACCACTATGATTGATTCTAAGGCCGGGTCCAAAGACGCCAATCGGAATATCAAAGCCAAGCTGCATGCCTTTCTTTTTATGTAAATAGCGATAAAACCATTTTCGCAGTAGAGCGCCGCTATTAGAATAGTATTCATATTTTCGTAAATACCTTTGATATTTCCATATATCGTCCCCAAACCACTTTGGTCTTCTGCGCGTGATCGCTAATGCTTTCTTATCCTGCGTTAAGTAATGGTGAAGATCGTGCTTTGTAAAAATCATCAAATTCCCCTCCATTCCTTTATGTTTCAGAGAAATTATACCATCCATACCATTTATATCAAGAAAAAACAGTGTGATCTCTTCAATTTTCTACCTTCATTTCATCCGAATTTCTGCATAAAATGAACGATTTGAGTTGAATAGAACAAAAGAACCAGGAAGAATGATTTGTAATTTTTTTCAATATCAATCCGTCTCATCCGTTCGATCTCCTTATGGAAGTAAGGTTTGTAAAAATTACTCGAAAATACTCATTAAAAAGAGAATATTGCATTCATATGCTTTTCGAATCATCTTTTTGAATACAATTGACTTTCCTATCTCACATCCTCTAGGCTAGTAAATGAAAATGATAATCTTTATCAATTGGAGGAGTGTTTTATTATGTCCATCAAAACCGTTTCTAAAAATCAGCAATTTTTAGAGCAGCAAAGTCAAAGAGAATCTAATGCAAGGTCTTATCCGAGACGGTTCCCATTAGCCATGCAAAAAGCCGAGGGTATGATCGTGACAGATGCGGATGGCAGAGAGTTTTATGACTGTCTGGCAGGCGCAGGAACACTTGCACTTGGTCACAATCATCCGGTTGTTATAGAAGCTATTGAACGTATGCTTCATGAAAAAAGACCATTGCATACGTTGGACATAACCTCAGAAATTAAAGAAGAATTTGTGAATGAAATTTTTTCTCACCTGCCAGAAGAGTTTGCAAAGAGAGCAAAAATTCAATTTTGTGGACCAACTGGCGGTGATGCCATAGAAGCTGCGATTAAATTAGTCAAGACAGCGACAGGAAATCGTTCCATTCTTTCTTTCCACGGTGCTTATCATGGTGCGACACATGGCACGATGTCATTAAGCGGGAATTTATCTCCAAAGGAAAGAGTGCAAGGATTAATTCCAGATGTGCATTTTATGCCTTATCCATATGAATATCGCTGTCCATTTGGAATTGGCGGGAAAGATTCACACCGCATTTCCAGCTCTTATATTGAGCGTGTATTAAATGATCCTGAAAGTGGTATTCTTCCGCCAGCAGGTATGATCTTTGAAGCAGTGCAAGGTGAGGGAGGATCAATTCCAGCATCTATTGAATGGATAAAAGAAATGAGAAGAATCACAAAAGAAAAAGGAATTCCACTCATTATTGATGAGGTTCAATCAGGCATTGGCCGAACAGGTAAGATGTTTGCCTTTGAACATGCGGGAATTGTGCCAGACGTTATTGTATTATCTAAAGCCATTGGTGGAAGCCTGCCGCTTTCAGTTGTGATTTATGATCAAGATTTGGATCAATGGAATCCAGGTGCACACATTGGCACATTTAGAGGAAATCAAATGGCGATGGCTGCAGGAACCGCTACGCTTAAATTTATAAAAGAAACCAATCTGCTTGATCATGTAGACCAGCTAGGGGATCGCATGCAGGCTTATCTAAAAGACATTCAAAAAAATGTACCTGCTATTGGTGATGTTCGAGGAAGAGGATTAATGATTGGTGCTGAAATAGTCAATCCAAATGAAAAGCAGGATGTGGATGGAAGTTATCCAGCAAATCCTGAGCTAGCCAGTCTCATTCAAAAGAATTGCTTCGACAAAGGCTTAATTGTAGAGACAGGAGGCCGTTTCGGTAGTGTCATTCGATTCTTACCGCCATTGATCATGACAGAAGAACAGCTTGAACAAGTCATCGCTATTTTCAAAGAGGCCGTTTACGATGCAATCAACTAAAGCTTCTGTGGATTCATTATTTATCAATCAAAGCCAGCATGGAAGAGAGTCCTTCCAAGCGGCTCTTCACACATCTATCGATAGCTTACTGGATCAGTGGCAAAAAGACCAAGGTCCATACAGCGGAATATTGCCTGGGAAATTAGCGGCTAATGTCGAATCATTATTTCAGTTTCAACCGTCTGGAGAATCAATGGAATCTGTCTTTCAAGATATAAAGCAGCACCTTTTGCCGCATATGGTTGATGTATCGCACCCTAAATGCTTGGCACATTTGCATTGCCCACCGCTTATACCTGCACTTGCCGCCGAGGTGATGGTAAGCTCCTTTAATCAATCAATGGATTCCTTCGATCAAAGCGGTATTGCATCTTTGGTTGAGGAGGAAATTTTAAAGTGGCTATGTGCGAAGTTTTCTTATGGAAATCTAGCAGATGGGACATTTACGAGCGGTGGCACCCAATCTAACTACATGGGGCTGCTACTTGCAAGAGATGCCTTTTGTGAAGACACATGGCAATGGAATGTTCAGCAGAAAGGCTTGCCGAGTGAGGCTCACCGCATGAGAATTCTTTGTTCTAAGAATGCTCATTTCACTGTGAAGAAATCTGCATCCCAGCTAGGCTTAGGGGAGCAGGCAGTTGTTCTGGTAGAGACAGATGAGCATCACCGCATGGACCTCAACGATTTGAAGAAGAAACTTGTTGAATTAAAGGAACAAGATCACCTGCCTTTTGCGGTAGTGGCGACTTGCGGGACAACTGATTTTGGCAGTATTGACCCAGTTCGAAATGTGTATGACATCGTCAAGCCATTCGGTCTGTGGATTCATGCAGATGCTGCCTACGGCGGAGCGCTTGTATTAAGCGAAACCTACGGGCATAAATTAGACGGTATTGAGCTTGCAGATTCCATCACGATTGACTTTCATAAACAATTTTATCAACCGATCTCCTGCGGAGCATTTTTGCTGAAGGATAAAAGGCATTTTGGTTTGATTCATTATCATGCAGATTATCTCAATCCAAAGGAAGATGAACTGGATGGAATTCTACATCTTGTCCATAAATCTGTCCAAACAACGCGCCGGTTTGACGCACTGAAATTACTTCTTTCTCTTCGTCTGATTGGGGAGGAAGGGTTTGGTGACATCATTGACCATACCATTGATTTTGCGAAGGATGTGGCTGCGCTTATTGAGAGCAATGATCACCTTGAAGTGATCAATCCTGAGCCAGAAATCAATGCAGTTGTGTTTCGATTTAAAGGTGGGGATGATATCAATAAAATCATCCATCGAACGCTATTCAAATCAGGAACTGCTGTCATTGCGAAAACAGTAGTGGATGGTCAAACATGCTTAAAATTCACTTTGTTAAATCCGAGAACGACAATCACACATATTGAGGAAATCCTTTCTGACATCGTTGATATCGGGATCGCTCATATTCAATCCGGGAGGGTACTACGTTGAGTCAATATAAACAAATGGCTGAAAATGCAACTATGCAAAGCTTTTTAAACTGTTTTTTACGTGAAACAGGAATCGATCGATCTGCAAAAAAAGAGACGAAAGCAGATGGTTCGCTTGTATTCTTGGCAAAACTAGCAAAGCAAGACCTTGAGCTTGTGATTCCGATCCGATATTTTTCATCTGTAGGACGCCATCTCTTTGATTTTCCGATTCGCTTTCGTCCAAGTGGCAGCGAAAAAGAGGGAACGATCGTCGATTACACAACACTTGTTGCTTTATGTTCAAAGGAGCTTCTCATTGCATATGACCGCACAGATGCAGAGGATGAATTCATGCTTCGCATCATTTTAAGCTGCCGAAATATTGAACGATTCTTAAGGGAGAGAGAAACTGATCAAGCTGCTTTATCTCAAGCTGATTTTGAGTACATCGAGGCTGAGCAGTCACTTCTCCTTGGACATTTAACACATCCTACACCAAAAAGCAGACAAGGGATGACAGAAGAGGAGGAAGCCGTCTATTCTCCTGAGCTGAAAGGAGCTTTCCAGCTCCATTACTTTAAAGCGCACCATTCGATTGTGCTTCAGGATTCGTCTATTTCACAACCTGCGGCAAGCCTCATGTTAGAAGAGCTTTCGCGTCAGGTGCCAGAAGAAACAGAGAGACTGAATAGGTTAACAGAAAACGGAGAATATGTGCTCATTCCGATTCATCCGCTGCAAGTCAAAGTGGTCATGGAGAAGGCATTCGTGAAGCGTTATATAGAGGAGGGGAAACTGACTTATTTAGGACCGCTGGGGTCTGAATACACAGCGACCTCATCCTTTAGAACGGTCTATCAAAAAGATTCTGCTTACATGCTCAAATTCTCTGTACCTGTGAAAATTACGAACTCGTTACGCATCAATAAACAAAAGGAACTGGATCGAGGAGTAGAGATGTCCCGCATCTTAAAAACAGAATTAGGCGTTTCTTTATATGAAAAATTCTCTGGATTCCGTGTCATTGAAGATCCTGCATATCTCTCTATTCGAGGAGATGAAGCGGAATCTGGCTTTGAAGTGGTCATTCGTCAAAATCCATTTTTGCATCGTGAAAAAGGCGCAAGCTTAATTGCTGGGCTATGTCAGGATCATGCGTACGGAGGAAAATCGAGATTAGCAGGAATTATTCATAAACTTGCAGATTCAGAAGGCCGGTCAACAGAAGCGGTCAGCCGAGATTGGTTTAAGCAATATTTGACCATTTCGTTAAAGCCGATGCTCTGGCTGTTTGAAACGTATGGTCTTGCACTTGAGGCCCATCAGCAAAATGCTGTTGTGCAAATGAAGGATGGTTATCCAGAGACTTTCTATTACCGGGACAACCAAGGCTACTATTATAGTGAATCAAAAAAAGATAAGCTCGCGAATCTAGTTCAAAACTTGAGCGTGAGAAGTGAAACCATTTGTGCGGATGATGTAGCCGTTGAGAGACTCCGTTATTATTTCTTCTTTAATCATTTATTTGGTCTTATTAATGGCTTTGGCACGGAAGGACTAGCAAAGGAAGAAGACTTGCTGGCACTCGTGAGAGATACATTACTCGCTCATGAGGAGACGTACGGAGCATCTGATCTGACTAACAGCCTTCTCCGCTCAAAAGAACTTCCTTCAAAAGCGAATTTGCTGACACGATTTGAAGATATGGATGAGCTGACAGGATCTCTGGAAACACAGTCTCGTTACACGGCTGTTTTGAATCCGCTCTTTATCCATAAGGGGGCGCTGATTGGATGAGGCATCGTATCAGGTTTATTCGTGCTGAATATGAAAGAGACGTCCAGCTTGTCCATAAGTGGATGCAAGAAGAGTACGTTCACCCATTTTGGCATTTGAATATTCCGTTTCCTGCTTTTGAAAAGCATTTTTATCAGGCCATACATGATCCGCATCAAACCCTTTATTTAGGCACGATTGATGGGACGCCAATGAGTTATTTTGAGGCTTACAACGTCAAAGGGGATATCATTGAATCCTACTATGAGCCTTCTCCGCATGATCAAGGCATCCATCTATTAATAGGGGAGCCGGATTATGTGGGAAAAGGATTTGCTGCGCCTCTCCTTCAGGCAATGACAGCATTTCAATTTGAGCAGAACAAACGAACAGAAAAAATCGTTGCTGAGCCGGATATTCGCAATAATAAAATGATTCATGTATTTGAAAAATGCGGCTTTGAACGTGTGAAACCAGTCACTTTACCTGATAAAACAGGTCTTTTGATGTTTTGTGATCGAGAACGATTCGAAAGGAAGTATAACCATGACGCGGTTCAACAAGCAAAATAATATAGTGGATGTAATTGGGATCGGCATTGGCCCGTTTAACCTAGGCCTTGCCGCATTATCTGAAGAGGTAAATGAAATCGACGCTTTGTTTTTTGAAAGAAGTGAAGCTTTTCACTGGCACCCAGGGATGCTCATTGAAGGGACGACACTGCAAGTTCCATTTTTAGCGGACCTTGTCAGCATGGCAGATGTGAAAAGCAAATATAGCTTCCTCAACTATTTGCAGGAACAAAACCGTTTGTATTCATTTTACTTTCTAGAGGACTTCCATATTCCGCGCAAGGAATACAGTCATTATTGCCGCTGGGTCGCTGACCAGTTAGACTCTTGCCGATTTGGCATGAATGTAGAATCTGTCTCACTGATTGAAAAGGCAGGGGAAAAGCGCTATGAAGTGCATGTCCGTCATGTAAAGGACCAAACTGTAGAGGTGTTTGAAAGCAAACATCTCGTCTTAGGAATTGGCACGCAGCCGGCGATACCCGCATCGCTCCAGCCCGCTTTAGGAGAGAAGGTTTTTCACTCCGCTGACTATTTAAAACGAAAGAAAGAAGGCTGTTTCAAAGGGAAATCTGTGACAGTTATCGGCTCTGGTCAAAGTGCGGCAGAAGTGTTTTATGACATTTTATCAGATGATGAGGCGCAGGATATTCACTGGTTCACACGGTCAAAAGGATTTTTCCCAATGGAATATTCAAATCTTGGACTTGAGTATTTCTCCCCTGACTATATTGATTTCTTTTATGAGCTTCCGCAAACAAAAAAGGATGCGTTATTAAAACAGCAAGACTTGCTGTATAAAGGCATCAGTTCGGCGATGATTCGTGATATTTATCATTTGCTTTATGAACGTTCTGCCTGCGGAAAGCAGCTGAACACAGTGCTTCAAGCCATGACAGAGGTCAACTTGATTGAGGAAACAGCGGGCGGATTATCACTTTCATGCACGCAATGGGTCAAGGAAGAATCCTTTACACATGAGACGGATATTGTCGTATTGGCGACGGGCTATCAATCCGTTCTGCCGCCATTTATCAACCCTATTTCTCATCACATTCAATGGGATGATCAAGGACGATTCCAAGTTGAACGTGAATATCGTTTGAAAACAAATACGATGGGTGAAAATGATATTTTTGTACAAAATGCAGAGCTTCATACTCATGGGGTCGGCGCTCCAGATTTGGGGCTTGGGGCTTATCGAAACAGTGTGATCATCAATGAACTTGCTCGTCAAACCGTGTATCCACTTTATCAAAAGCACGTCTTCCAGACATTTGGTACACACAAGAACGCACACACATTTGAAGAAATCAAAGGTTAAGGAGGATGAAGCGATGAGTGTACAAGATGAATTGAAAAAAGCGGTGAATCCCGCTGCTTGGAAAAAGGCAAACCAGCGAATGGTGGCAAAAATGCTGTCTGAATACATGTATGAGGACATGCTACATCCTGTAGAGCTGGATTGTAAGGATGGCATTGCTCAGTATGAATTAATCATTCACGAACATAAGAAATATCGTTATCTGGCAAAACCTCGGTTGTTTGATAGTTTTGATACAATCGCTGAATCAATTGAGTGCTGTCAGGATGGAAAATGGTCAAAGGATGTCAGTGCCATTGTGTTTTTACTAGACATTCAGCCGATCATTCCAATGTCTTCTGATACAACAGGCCATCTTATCAAAGAGCTTCACCATACTTTGTTAGCCGATGTCCATTTGCTGTCGAAAAAAGCACTTCGTGCGGATGAACTGACAGATACTGATTATGCATGGATTGAAGGAGAAATGACAGGCCATCCTTGGATTGTGTATAACAAAGGGCGTATAGGATTCAGCTACGATGATTACTTAGCTTATGCACCAGAACGTCAGGAATGTGTGCAGCTGTCTTGGATTGCTGTACATAGAGAGCTTGCGACATTCCATGCAGTCGATCATGAAAACTATGAGCAGGTAATCGCCAAAGAATTAGATGAAGTCACGATTCGTCAATTTCAACGTGTGTTAAAGGATGAAGGACTGAATGCAGCTGACTATTATATGATGCCTGTCCATAAGTGGCAGTGGACGCATATGATTATTCAGCATTTCCCTGAAGATTTGGCCTTGCGCCGGATTGTGTATTTGGGAGAGGGGCTGGATCAATATATCCCGCAGCAGTCGATCAGAACCTTTACAAATATCTCAAATAAAGACAAGCATCATATTAAACTGCCAATGAGCATTTTAAATACACTTGTGTACCGTGGACTCCCATCAGAACGTACGGTCATTGCCCCGCGCATTACAGCGCATATTAAAGGGATTGCTGATCAAGACTCATTTTTATCTGATGTCTGCCGCGTCATTTTACCAGGTGAGAATGCAAGTATTAATGTCGATCATCCATACTACAGCAAACTGCCTGGTGCGCCGTATCAATATCTTGAGATGCTCGGTGTCATTTTTAGAGAAAGCATTTATACGTACTTAGAAGAAGGGGAGAGCCCTGTTACACTTGCGGCACTCACTTATGAGGATCATGAAGGAGAGCCGTATATCAAACAGCTGATTAAAAAATCAGGTCTCTCAGCAAAAGAATGGATGGCGAAGTTTTTCCATGTCGTGATGCCGCCGCTTTTGCACTTTATGTATCAATACGGCACAGTCTTTTCACCGCATGGGCAAAATACGATTCTTGTGTTAAAAAATCATCAGCCGCATCGTTTGGCGATTAAAGATTTCGTTGATGATGTGAATATAAGTGACCAGCCGCTGCCTGAATTAGCTTCACTAGAAGAAGATTTAAAAGAAGTGCTGCGCAGTGAGCCGCCAGAAGGTTTAGTACAATTTATCTTTACAGGATTATTTATTTGCAATCTGCGTTATGTATCCAACGTATTAGACAATCACGATCTGCTAGATGAAACGACCCTTTGGCGTTTGCTTGCTGAAGAAATTCAGCAATATCAAAATCAATTTCCACAGCTAAAAGACCGCTTTGAATTATTTGATCTATTCCAGCCGAAGCTGACAAAGCTTTGCTTAAATCGTAATCGAATGATTGATTATGGCTATGGAGATGGAGATGACCGCCCGCATGCATCAGAGCATGGAAAGGTCACAAATGCACTCGCTCATGTTCTTTCGTCAGTTGGAGAGAAGTAATAGAAAAGCTGTAGACACTTGATGTCTACAGCTTGTTTGTTTTTTAAGAAAATGCTTGAGAGGCAAGGAAATAGAAAAGGGCGGGATCATTTAGTTTTTCTTTCCCACGAATCATCATAAAATGGGCTACGTTTGTTTTTGTAAATCCTGCTTCAACAAGTGTTTCATGCAGGCGCTCAGCAGTTTCTCCCTGCATATCCAAACGAATTGACCCTGAATAAGACGAGATGAGTGATTGGATGAGGGAGAGAGCGGTTTGTTCATCGTTTGCTGTAAGCGGTCCAATCATTAGATTAGCAGGGGTTTCGATGCCAAATGCAAAGCCAGTTGTTTCATGATGCTCATTCTTTGCGATCAGCCGGAACGATGCTCGTTCCATTCGCTTTCTTATAAAGCTTGATCGATTGGTGCCTGCACCTTTTTCGTCAAGTGCTTCAATAGACGGAAGATCCGCTTCATCAGCAAGAGAAAGGTGAATCCCGCCTGACACACGAAAAGCCGATGGATTCGTGGTCTGTGCTTTGTATGTATGAATGTAGCCGGCCGTTTGAAATCCGATTTTTTCATAAACGGGCTGTCCTTGTACAGTAGCAGTTAAAACGACAGGAACGTTTTGATCGCTTCTGCGAAGCAGGGTGTCAATCATTTTCCGTGCAAGGCCTAAGCCGCGATGCGTCTCAGATACAATAACGGCACCAATTGATGCTGCTTTATCATATTGGAAAAGTCCTGCACATGAGATCACTTGTCCATCTGTTGTTGAAAAACCTGTAAAATATCCGTTTGTTAAAAGAGATGTAAGCTCATCCTCATTGTAATCAGGCCAGTCGACCTCTTTTGACAATGCGATAAGATCGGGTATGTCATCAAGTGTTAATGTTCGTTGTACAACGTTTTCCAATTCACGCAACTCCTTCTTAGCTGAATTTACCTATATGTATCGTACCATAAGAAGGCATAAGAAAAAGGAAAAGGGAGCTCCTTTTCCTTTCAGCGTGTAGGCAAACCCTCGCATTTGTTGTCAGGGCTGCAAAGTTTTTCTATCATACTGAAAAAGAAGAGAAAGGGCTAAAATAAAGATTATTTTAGCCCTTTGTCCTCTTAATAATTCAGGTCCCGATTGTATTCATATTCAAAGGTGAGCTGTAAGTTTTTAATCGACACGACGCCTACTTTGATTAAGCGCCCGCCGATAAATTGAGGGACTTCTATTGCGTTGAAAGAAACAAAAAAGCGGTCTTTTGCTGGAACCTGGCTTGTTTTATAGGAAGAGATATCGACCTTTTGACCGTTCCAAGGTACATTTACTGCTCCGCCTTTTAGCGAAGAAACGGTGAAGACATAATTGTGCGCGATTGTACTACCTTTATCAGCCTCTAATGAAAGACCAGTCACGACAGCATCTTGCGGCAGGCTGCTTAAATCAAAATTAGAATTTGGAGAACCGGCTTCATTGAAGCTGGTGAGTGTGGCTGGCGACCCATATCGTTTGAGAGTTGCTTTTTCAATGCTTTTGTCAAAGACAATGCGGTACATTTTATCTTCTTCATTTAATAATTGTTTAGGCTTAACCGCTAAGTAGTAATCCGTACTGGCAGAAATTTTTGGCATATGAATGATTTCATTTTGGTTGTAAGTCCGCACAGAGGAAGACACAAGTGCGCCGTTCTTATTGTAAAGATAGAGATCAAAATCATTTCCTGACTTTACATTCACAAGTTTAATAGAAAAACGGCCATCCGCACCATCGAATTTGGAGCTGGTGAAATGGTAAAAGTCGACATCATTTGTAGAAGAAATACTTCCCTCATGATATAGATAAGATTTATTCAAATAAAGGGAAGGCTGCAGGAACTGTGCTTTTTCCATCGTATCATTGTTGGCATAATCACTGTCTGGATACAGGTGCTCCAATTCTTCTGTATAATTTTTTGTTTGTTTCGTAGATGTTTCACTTGCTAATGCAGGTGATTGGAAGAGAGGGACAGTGATGAAGAGGCCGGCAAGCAGTAAAATCCCCATTTTCTTTTTGAACATGACAAACATCTCCTTTTCATTCATTTTCTTTCATTTATATTATCGGATCATTATTGTAAAAATTGATATTTATTCCAATTTTATATCAAAAAAGAACCCCCAATGACGGAGATTCTAGTCTTAATGAACATTAAAATATCGAGCTTCAGGGTGGGAAACGACGATCGCTGAAACAGATGCTTCAGGTTCCATCATGAATCCTTCTGTCAGATGGATGCCGATTTTTTCAGGCTGAAGCAGCTTGAACAGCTTTTCTTGGTCCTCAAGATTTGGACACGCTGGATAACCAAAGGAATAGCGCTGCCCTTGATATTTCGCTTGGAATCGTTTCTACATTGTAAAATCGACTGGGTCAGCTAATCCTTCTGCAAGCTCAAGTGCCAGAGCTTGGACAGCATGCATTTTTAAATAATCTCCTTCCTGCTTAAATTGCTGCGCGTTTTTCTAGTAATTCAATGACAGCTTTCGGCTGCTTTCCTTCTTTCTCCTTGAAAGGTGCCGCTGGTTCCTCTTGCGGCTTTGTTTGAAATTGAAGAGGATTCGCTTTTAACTCATTGGCTAATGAAAGTCCGTCCATCGCATCTTTTGCATAAAGAACAGGGCCATCATAATGAGGAGAAATTTTCATTTTCGTAAGTTTACGAGACAGGGCAGCACCGCCGACCAATATAGGAACAGAAATATTGGCTTTTTGTAAATCTTGAGCGGTTAGTACCATTTGCTGTGCGGACTTTACAAGTAAGCCTGATAACCCGATCATATCTGGTTTTTCTTTTTGCACAGCTTCAATCAATGTTTGAGGTGTCACCTTGATGCCGAGGTCGACCACCTGAAAGCCATTATTGCTCAAAATGATGTCGACAAGGTTTTTCCCGATATCATGGACATCTCCTTTTACGGTCGCAAGCAGAATCTTTCCTTTCCCGCTCGCATGCTGCTTTTCCATATATTGCTCAAGAAACGAAACAGATGCTTTCATGACCTCAGCCGATTGAAGCACTTCGGCTACAATCAGTTCGTTTTGATTAAAAAGACGACCAACTTCAGCCATTCCCTGCATTAACGGGCCATTGATGATATGAAGCGGCGATTCATATTGCTCCAAAGCAAGGGATAGGTCATCGATGAGACCTTCTTTCGTTCCCTCGACGACATAGAGTGCCAGCCTTTCATCAAGTGATAAGGAGACCTTTGGTTTTTTCTCCGTTCTCTTTTTGCCGCGGTAAAATTGGGTGAATTCAGCCAGTGTTTGATCATTTGTTTCATAAAGCAAGGTTTCAGCTAGTTTGATTTCTTCCTTTGGAATGGAAGCGAAGCGTTCAAGCTTTTCTGTATTGACAATGGCATAGTCAAGCCCTGCTTGCACGCAGTGATACAAATAGACGGCATTTAAGATTTCTCTTCCAACAGGCGGAAGTCCAAAAGATACGTTGCTGATGCCTAAAATGGTGAGGCACTCAGGCAGGGTTTCTTTGATCATTTTAATGCCTTTGATCGTTTCTTCAGCGGCGCCAATATATTGCTCGTCTCCAGTGCCTACGGGAAAGACAAGCGGATCAAAAACGATGTCACTTGCGGGAATACCATATTTCTTCGTTAGTAAATCGTGAGAACGTACAGCAATTTCAAGCTTTCGTTCTGCTGTCACCGCCATTCCTATTTCATCAATCGTGCCAACAACAAGTGCACCGCCGTATAGCTTCACAAGAGGAAGAATCTCTTCAAAGCGTTCCTCGCCATCCTCAAGGTTGATGGAATTGATGATGGCTTTCCCTTGAGAATAGGTGAGTGCCTTTTCAATCACGTGTTGATCCGTTGAATCAATGACAAAAGGGGCTTTCACCTTCTTCATGGCTTCTTGTAAAAAGCCTTCCATGTCTGCTACCTCATCACGGTCTGGATCGGCGAGACACACATCAACGACATGAGCACCATTTTTCACCTGAGCACGAGCAATTTCTGCTGCTTCTTCAAACTTTTGTTCCGCAATGAGCCGTTTGAATTTGCGAGAACCAATGACATTGGTCCGTTCGCCTACAAAAAGAGGACGCATCGAATCCTCATAAATAAGGGGATCAATTCCTGATACGGTATGCTGCGGTGATTCGCGATTGATATGACGCGGCTGAAGCGTGTGTACTTCATCTGACAATGCTTGAATATGCGCAGGTGTAGTCCCGCCGCCGCCGCCGCCGATATTTAACCAGCCTTCCTTAGCAAAGGCGGCGATTTTCTGAGCAAGAGAGGCAGGGGATTCATGATATTGGCCTTCTTCATCTGGGAGACCAGCTTCGGATAGCAGCTCACCGCTGACTTTGCAATGGAGGAGAGCGTGCGGATGTGGTCTGTCATAAATTCTGGACCAGTCGCACAGTTAAGGCCCACACTGATTGGTTTCATATGCTCAAGAGAGATATAAAAGGCTTCAATATCCTGACCAGCAAGGGTGGTGCCCATCGGTTCAATCGTTCCTGATACCATGAGTGGTAATTGGACGCCCGTCTGCTGAAAGGCTTCCTGAATCCCTTTGAATCCAGCTTTTACATTCAGCATGTCTTGGCTTGTTTCTAAAAGAAGGGCATCACACTTTCCGTCAATCAGAGCGCGGGTCTGCTCTTCATAATTTCTGACGAGCTCACTAAAGGTTGTGCCGCCTGTTACAGATAATGTTTTCGTTGTCGGGCCCATTGCGCCTACAACAAAACGAGGCTTTTCCGGTGTGGAGAAACGGTCAGCTTCTGCCTTTGCCAGCTGCGCAGCTCGAACATTGAGTTCATAGGCAAGGTGCCCAAGCCCATATTCGTCAAGGACGAGCTTTGTCGCGCCGAACGTATTTGTTTCAATGAGGTCAGCACTTGCTTCAAGGTACTCCCTATGGATCTTAGAGATGATGTGAGGGGCTGTCACATTCAAATACTCGTTACAGCCCTCATACTCTTCTCCGCCAAAGTCCTCTGCTGTCAGGTTGGCGTTTTGAATCATTGTGCCCATTGCCCCATCAAGGACGAGAATGCGTTTTTTGAGCTGTTCAGTGATAGTTGACATGGACGTTAGACTCCTTTTCTTTCTGATGGATGTAGGTGGTCAGTTCTGCTGTTAAATCTGATCGAAGGAAAGGAGTAATTAAATAAATGCCATGAAACAATTCGCAGGCTGTATCTAATAAAGAGCGGGCAATCGCTAAGCCTTCTGCTCGCTGCTTTTCTTTATCCTCGCCAGCCTTAGCCATAATGTCACGAATAGAATCAGATAATTTGATGCCTGGAATTTCGTGATGAATAAACTCTGCATTTCGGCTGCTTGTTAACGGCATAATGCCGATATAAATCGGTTTATCCAAGTGGCGGCTTTCCTCATGAATTTTCACAAGCTGTTCCTCAGAATAAACAGGCTGTGAAATAAAATAATCAGCACCGTATTCGATTTTTTTCTCAAGACGTTTCACCGCTTTATCAATATGGCGCACATTTGGGTTAAACGCGCCAGCCACTGAAAAATTGGTCTTTTTGCCAAGGGGCTTTCCTGAGAAAGAAAGGCCTTCGTTAAACTGTTTGATGAGACGAATCAAATCAAAGGAGGTTAAATCATACACAGATGTTGCACCTGGGAAGTCTCCAATTTTAGATGGGTCGCCTGTGATCGCTAAAATATCAGTTAATCCAAGGGTGTCGAGCCCCATTAAATGAGATTGAAGCCCAATCAAATTACGGTCGCGGCATGTGATATGAACAAGAGAACGCATATCGAGCTGCTGTTTTAATAATGCGCCGCAAGCGACATTGCTAATGCGAGGAGTCGCAAGAGAATTATCGGCTAACGTCAATGCATCAATGCCTGCATCCTTTAATTCATTTGCAGCGACGAGAAATTTTTCGAAGTTCAGCTTCTTCGGCGGATCAAGCTCTACGATAATCGATCGTTTTTTCACAGCCAGCTCATCAAGACCTGGTTCAGTGCGCTGATCTTGAATTGAAATGATTTCTTCTTTTAACACTTTCACTTCTTTTTCAGTGATCGGTGCTAAATGTTTGACCGCTTCAGCCATTGCGCTAATATGCTGGGGTGTTGTTCCGCAGCAGCCTCCAATAATACGTGCGCCCTGATTTCTAAATTCAAGTGCACTTTTTCGGAAATAATCGTTATCTGTATCATAAACGAGTCTTCCTGCTTCAAGAGAGGGGAGACTGCTGTTAGGATAGACAGATAAATGAGAATTTTCCAAAAGTGGAACGCCTTCGAGTGCCTGAATCATGTGATAAGGGCCCAGTCTGCAGTTGATGCCGACGACATCTGCACCAAGAGATGATAACTCAGATAAACCATCCTTCAGCGGGGTACCATCCTGCAAAACGCCTTGTTCATGCATAGAGACGTTCATGACAATCGGGAGAGTCGTTTCTTTGCGGGCAATTTGGAGAACAGCCTTCGCTTCTTCTATGTCATAATACGTTTCAAGCAATATTCCGTCAGGCTCTTCATTTAATAGGATGTACAGCTGCTCTCTAAAGCTTCGTTTGATTTCTTCTATAGAGTAGGCATTTTTGTTAAACGTTCGAATGCCGCCAATTGTTCCGAGTACATAAGCAGAGCCTGCGGCTGCTTTTGCAATTTGTACCGCCTTTGTATTGATGCGTTTTGTTTCTTCCTCTAAGCCGTAGCGGGATAGTTTAATATAATTCGCACCGTATGTGTTCGTTTGGATGATGTCAGCGCCTGCCTGCACATATGCTTCGTGCACGCGTTTCACTTCATCCTCTTTCGATAAATTTAATTCTTCAAAGCAGCGGTCAATGCCGTAAGAGTATAAAAGTGTTCCCATCGCTCCGTCAGCTATCAGTACGCGGTTTTGTAAGTCTTGTAATAGGCCCATTGTATTCCTCCTTATTTCTATGTAACAAAAAAAGCCTTCTGATAAGAAGAAGACTTTTTGGCTGTATCGTAATTCTTCTCCTTATCTTCCAAGCAGTTGCTTGCTGGATTTAGCACCTTGGTCATAGAAAATAGATTTCTACTACACCGGTTGCTGAGGCTTCACAGGGCCAGTCCCTCTGCCTCTCTTGATAAGAAAGCAATATGAACATGTCAATGAATTGAACTTCCATCAACTGTAACGAAAAATGCAGAAATAATCAATGGAAAATTTGAAATTTATCGAAAATTTATAAATTGGACATCAATCGGCAAATCGGCCTTGCGCATAAGAGAAATCACCTCTTGTAAATCATCTTTATTTTTCCCTGTCACGCGCACTTGGTCATCCTGAAATTGTGATTTCACTTTGATACCAGATTGCTTGATAAGCGCGTTGATCTTTTTGGCGTTGTCTTGATCAATCCCGCTGATCAGTTTCGCACGCTGGCGTACTGTACCGCCTAGGGCATGCTCGGTTTTTCCGTAATCGATGTTTTTAGTTGGAACATTTCGTTTGATCAGCTTTGTCACAAGTACATCTTTTAGCTGCTCAAGTTTGAAGTCATCATCAGAAATGAGAACGAGCTCTTCTTTTTCGAGAGAAATATCACTTTTACTTCCTTTAAAATCATAACGGTTTTTAATTTCTTTCAGCGCTGCTTGAACAGCGTTTTGCACCTCAGGCAGTTCAACCTTCGATACAATGTCAAATGAGCTTTCTTTTGCCATCACACATGACCTCCAAGTTTAGATATTGCGTTTATTTTATCATGCAAATAGCAGAAGAAGAAAACTTTATCAAAGAGTAAAGCCGCCGGCCGTATAAATCGTGTCCAGTTTGTCCACTTTAGCTAACAGAACTAGAGATGTTCATGCAGGAAGAAGTATAGTAGAATAGAGTGAATCAAAAGATGAACGAACGCTCTTTTATGGGCAGATAGGAAGGAAGAGAACATGAGACCAGGTGAGCAACTGACCTTGCAAATAGAGAATGAAATGGAATACGGCTACTTTTTGACAGACGGTGAAGATTCGGTCCTTTTACACCGCAGTGAAATGACAGAAGATATTGGTGACCGAGATGAAGTAGAGGTCTACTTATATGTAGATCATGAAGAAAGACTCGCTGCCACGATGAAAATACCAACAATAAACGCGAATACATACGGCTGGGTAGAAGTCGTGGACGTGGTAGAAGACATGGGCGCATTTGTCGATGTTGGGCTGTCAAAGGATGCACTTGTTGCAACAGAACATCTCCCGCCTTTTGAGGAAGCATGGCCGAAAAAAGGAGACAAACTCTACTGTATGCTGAAAGTCACAAGCTACGGCAGAATGTTCGCAAAACCAGCCACAGAAGACGTAATCAGTGAATTGTTCACTGAGGCACCAGAAACCTTAATGAACAAAGAAATTACTGGAACAATCTATCGTTTAATTGCGACAGGTTCTTTTATGCTGACAGATACAGGTGTGCGAGGGTTTATCCACCGCACGGAACGAAAGGAAGAGCCAAGATTAGGATCGACCGTTACAGGACGCGTCATTGCAGTGAAAGAGGACGGAACCGTGAACGTTTCTCTGCTTCCGAGAAAACAGGATGCATTATCTGTCGATGCAGAAGAAATTTTAACCTATATGAGAACAAGAAACGGTGCCATGCCTTATGGGGACAAAAGTGATCCTGAAGACATTCGCGAAAGATTTCAAATGAGCAAGGCAGCCTTTAAACGAGCACTAGGTCATCTCATGAAAAATGATCTAGTTTACCAAAAAGAAGGCTGGACATACGAGAAAAAGTGAGCATTTGCTCACTTTCAGACCGTAGACAAACCCCACCTTTACTTCAAGTAAAAGTGGGGTTTTCGCATTTTTTTGATAAAAACATCATGTGTTTTACGCTGGACATGGTCCTTTCCATGTCCAGTTTGCTAGCTTTTTGAGATTCATGGCAGCGAAAGTAAGCATCGCCTGCATTGAAACTTTTTTGAGTCCACGAAGTTTCGTCCAACGCATACCATGCTTTTCTTTTGCATCCG
>Ga0209463_1000437_pt1 | contig 34093 bp, 26 predicted proteins | sample AgamicMgSfrz_FD_187169 | JGI IMG/M metagenome (GOLD analysis project Ga0209463, IMG submission 187169) | Agave microbial communities from Guanajuato, Mexico - Mg.Sf.rz (SPAdes) (version 2) | ecosystem: Host-associated > Plants > Phyllosphere > Phylloplane/Leaf | place: Guanajuato, Mexico...
TTCGGCGCGCGCGAGCTGCACGCCGGTCGGCGGCGCGTCGGGCAGCGCGATCTCGACGCCCGTCGTGAGCCGCAGGCGGCCGCCCTCCATCGGCGCGACGACGAAGCCTGCCTCGGTATCGCACACGGGCACGTTCAGCGGCGTGCGCGTCGGCCGGTAATGCATGTGATACCCGCGCTTCGCGCGCAGCGGAATCCGGTAGCCGAGCGGCGCGAACACCTGATCGGACCACGGGCCCAGCGCGACCACGGCCGAGCGCGCCGCGATCGGCCCGTGTTCGGTCCGGACCTGCCAGCCGTCGTCGACCTGCACGAGCGTCGTCGCGTCGCCGCGCACGAACGTGCCGCCGTCGCGCTCGAACAGCCGCGCATAGGCCTTGGTCAGGCCGCCCGGGCTCGACACGGTCTTCGGGTCCTGCCAGTGAAACGCGCCGCAGAACGCGTCGCCGATACCGGGCTCGCGCGCACGCAGCGCATGCGCGTCGAGCACCGTCATCCGCAGCCCGTGCGCGGCGGCCACGCGCTGCTGCGCGCGCGCTTCCGCATCGAACAGCGCGGGCGAACGGAACGCCTCGATCCAGCCGCCGTCGTGCACGAGCGGCTGCGCGTCGGTGCGCGCGAGCAGCACATCGTGCTCGACGACGCTCGCCGCGACGAGCGGCAGCAGGTCGCGCGCGGCGGCCGCGAGCCGCCGCGGCGACGATTCGCGCCAGAAGCGCGCGAGCCAGCCTGCATACGCGGGCAGCGCGCGGTAGTCCCAATAAAGATCGACCGAGCGGTTGCGCGCATAGCGCAGCAGCGTGCCGAGCCGGCGCGGAAACGCATACGGCACGACCGACGAGCGCTCGATCAACCCGGCATTGCCGTGGCTGGTTTCCTCGCCGGGCGCGCGCCGGTCGACGAGCGCGACGCGCAGCCCGCGATCCTGCAGATGCAGCGCCGACGACACGCCGACGATGCCGGCCCCCAGAACAATGACGTCGAAATCCATGCTTCCCCGCCCTGTGTCGAGATGGATGCGCGGTGCGCCGGCCCCGCGGCCGGCACGCGGCGGCGCTTACTTCGCGATGATGTCGCGCTTGAAGTACTTCTGCGACAGCGCGCTCAGCGTGCCGTCCTTCTTCAGCGCGTCGAGCGCGCCGACGATCTTCGCCTGCAGCGCCTTGTCGTTCTTGCGTAGCCCGAAGCCGGTGCCTTCGCCGAGCGTCGCCGGATCCTTCAGCGGCTCGCCGACGATCTGGTAGTCGCGGCCGGCCGGCTTGTCGAGGAATCCGTCCTGCGCGGTCTGCGCTTCCTGCACGGCCGCGTCGAGACGCCCCGCGACGAGATCGGCGTAGATCTGGTCCTGATCCTGGTACGACACCACGGCCACGCCCGCATTGGCCCAGTGCGCCTTCAGGAAATCCTCCTGCGACGAACCCTGCAGCACGCCGACGTGCTTGCCGCGCAGGCTCGCGACGTCGGGTTTCAGCGGCGAGCCGCGCTTCGCGACCATCACGATCGGCACCACGTAGATCGGCGGCGTGAAGTCGATGCTCTGCTTGCGCTTCGCGGTGATGTTCATCGCCGAGTTGATCGCGTCGAACTTGCGCGCCTGCAGCGCCGGGATCAGCCCGTCGAACGCATTCTCGACCCACACGCACTTCATGTTCAGCTTCGCGCACACCGCGTTGCCGACGTCGACGTCGAAACCCTGCAGCTGACCGGACGGCGTCTTGCTCTCGAACGGCGGATAGGCGGCTTCGATCCCGAAGCGCAACGTGGTCGGTTCCGCATGGGCCGTGACGGCCACGCACGCGAGCGCCGCAGCGGCGCAGAGGGAAAGCTTCCAGTTCATGGTGGTCCTTCTGTTCTGGAGTGAAACGATGAAGATCGGTCGCACGACGCCCACGGTCGGGCGCCGGTCGGCATTCGAGGCAGGCGGCCGCCGCTTGCCGACGCGCCGAGTTCTGCACGCTAAATATAGACTCAAAGTCTACTATAGACTATAGGGGATACGAGAACGTCACGCCGCCGCTCCTCGCCAACATTTTGCCACCCACTCAGAACATCATTGATTTCACGGTGTTTTTCATACGCCCCGCAAAGAATCAAAGTCTCGAAAAGAAAAATCCCACCGGTTTTGTTTGTCTATATTAGACTTTTAGTCCACAACCTACCTCACCGGACGCCGTCTTTCGAGACTTTCCGTCCAGCCCGAACCGGAGATGTCCCCATGACGCAAACCGTCCCCACCCTGCCGCTGACCGTGGACGAAGCCGCGGTGCGCGCGGCGCTGCCGTCGCTCGACGTGCTCGGCACGCTGCGCCGCATGTTCGCGTCGCTCGCCGCGGCGCGCGCGGTGCAGCCGCCGCAGACGCTCACGCTGTTTCCCGACCAGGCCGGCGACTTCATCACGTATCTCGGCGCACTCGCCGACGAGCAGGTGTTCGGCGCGAAGCTGTCGCCGTACGTCGTGACAGGCGGCAAACCTGTCGTCACCGCATGGACCGCATTGATGTCGATGCAGACCGGCCAGCCGCTGATGTGGTGCGACGCCGGGTTGCTGACCGTCGAGCGCACAGCTGGCACGACGGCGCTCGCGGTCGACTGCCTCGCGCCGCGCGACGCGCGCCATCTGGCGATCGTCGGCGCCGGCGCGGTCGGCCTCGCGCACCTGCGGCACACGGCGGCATTGCGGGACTGGGACTCGATCCGCGTGTACTCGCCCGCGCTGGCCGGCAACGCGGCGCTGCAGGCGAGCCTCGCCGCGCTCGACCCGCGCGCCCGCGCGGCGGCGAGCGTCGAGGCCTGCGTACGCGACGCGGACGTGGTGATGCTGTGCACGTCGTCGGGCACGCCCGTGCTCGGCGACGGGATGCTCACGCGCCCCGCGCTCGTCACGTCGATCAGCACGAACGTCGCGCGCGCCCACGAAATCCCGCCCGCGTGGCTGCCGGGCATGGACGTCTACTGCGACTACCGGCACACGACGCCCGCGAGCGCCGGCGAAATGCAGATCGCGACGGCCGAGCACGGCTGGGATGCCGGCCGGATCGTCGGCGACCTGCCCGCGCTCGTCGCCGGCACCTGCGCGGCGCCGTCGCGCACGCGTCACGCGCTGTTCCGCTCGATCGGCCTCGGGCTCGAGGACATCGCGATCGCGCACGCGCTGTACATGCATCTGACGCACGCGTGAGCGGCACGCGCACGCGGGGCCGATACAATGGCGCAACCGCCGCGGCGGCCGCGCGCGGGCGCACGGGCATGCCGCCCCACGGTGCGCCGGCCCGCCGGCCCGACACGCTGCCCGGCTCCCGCCCACCCGAGATCGCGACACCGATGCGCAAGAAGAAATCTCCCGTCAAAGACCTGCTGCTCACCCGCTATGCGCCGATCACCGACGGTATCGCCGCACTGTTCTTTCCGTACGCGGAAGTCGTGATCCACGACCTGCACGACCAGACCGTGCTGTATCTCGCGAACAATCTGTCGAAGCGCGAGGTCGGCGACGATTCCGCGCTCGAGGAAATCGATCATTCGGCGCGCGAGCGCGTGATCGGCCCGTACGAGAAGCTGAACTGGGACGGCCGGCGGATGCGCTGCGTCAGCAACGTGCTGTTCGACGACGAAGGCCGGCCGGCCGGGATGATGTGCATCAACTTCAACATCGCGGTGTTCGACGAGGTGCGCGCGACGCTCGACCTGTTCATCAAGGGCGCGGGTGTCGTCGCGCAACCCGACGAACTGTTCCGCGACGACTGGCAGGAGCGCATCAACACGTTCCTGCACGGCTGGCTGCGCGAGCGGCAGGTCGGGCTGAACGGGCTCACGCGCGAGCACCGGCGCGAACTCGTCGAGGCGCTGTACGCGGAAGGCGCGTTCCGCGGCAAGAGCGCGGCGAACTACGTCGCGAACGTGCTCGGGATGGGACGCGCGACGGTCTACAAGCACCTCAAGCACCTGAAGGAAACGCAGGGCGACGCCTGAGCGCGACGCGGCCGGCGTGATGGCGGCACGCTCCGGACACCGGTACCGGACTGCCGATTCCGCGTCGAGCCTTCGCGATGCGCGGACGTGCCCCGGATTCCGCCCGGGCCTGCGGACGACGGAGCTTGGAAGCATAAAGTGATATAGTCGCAGTTACATTTTTTTTGCCGCCCCGTATCGCCCATGACGACCGCTCCCACTCCGACTGCCCGCCCGACCCTGACCGTCGAAATCTGGTCCGACCTGATCTGCCCGTGGTGCTGGATCGGCAAGCGCCGCTTCGACGAGGCGCTGGCCGCGTTCGCGCACGCCGACCGCGTCGACGTCGCGCTGCGCGCGTACCGGCTGATGCCCGGCCAGCCCGTCGAGCCGGTCGAGGCGATGCTGGCGGGCAAATACCGGATGTCGCCCGCGCAGGTCGACCAGATGCTGCGCCAGGTGACCGATGCAGCGGCGAGCGTCGGGCTGCGCTACGACCTGCCCGGCACGCTGGTCGGCGACACGCTCGACGGCCACCGGCTCGTGAAGCTCGCGGAAGCCACGGGCCGCGCGCACGCGCTGACCGAGCGACTCTATCGCGCGTACTTCTGCGAACACGGCTCGCTGTTCGATCATGCCGCGCTGACCGAATTCGCGGTCGAAGCCGGGCTCGAGCGCGCGGCCGTCGAAGCGGTGCTGCGCAGCGATGCGTACCGCGACGAAGTCGAAGCCGACATCGCGCGCGCCGCGCAGATCGGCGGGCGCGGCGTGCCGCTGTTCGTGTTCGGCGGCCGCTACGCGGTGTCGGGCGCGCAGCCGGCCGACGCGTTCGCGCAGGCGCTCGACCAGGCGTGGCGCGACGGCATCGTCGCGCTCGACGGCAGCGACGCGGCCGCCTGCGGCCCGGACGGCTGCGAATTGCCGGCGCGCTCGTAACGCGCATCGGGGCCACGCGCGCCACTACGCGACGCTCCTGCCACAAACCGGCAGGAAGCCCGCGCCGGCGACCTCTACAATGCATCCTTCAAATAACGATCAGAAGGCTGCAGGCCCATGACCCACGGGATTCACGGCGAGAAGCGCTGGTACGCGCTGATCGTGCTCTGTCTCGGCGTGCTGATGATCGTGCTCGACAGCACGATCGTGAACGTTGCGCTGCCGTCGATCAGTACCGACCTCCACTTCACCGAAACGGCCCTCGTCTGGGTCGTCAACGCGTACCTGCTAACGTTCGGCGGCTGCCTGCTGCTCGGCGGCCGGCTCGGCGACCTGTACGGCCAGCGGCGCATGTTCCTCGCGGGCCTCGTCGTGTTCACGCTCGCGTCGCTCGCCTGCGGCCTCGCGCAATCGCAGGCGATGCTGATCGCCGCGCGCGCGGTGCAGGGACTCGGCGGCGCGGTCGTGTCGGCCGTCTCGCTGTCGCTGATCATGAATCTCTTCACGGAACCCGGCGAACGCGCGCGTGCGATGGGCGTCTACGGCTTCGTGTGCGCGGGCGGCGGCAGCATCGGCGTGCTGCTCGGCGGACTGCTGACGAGCTCGCTGTCGTGGCACTGGATCTTCCTCGTCAACCTGCCGATCGGCGTCGCCGTCTATGCGATGTGCGTCGCGCTGCTGCCGTGCGTGCGTGCACCGGCCGGCGCCGCGCGGCTCGACGTCGCCGGCGCGATCACGGTGACCGCATCGCTGATGCTGGCCGTCTACGGGATCGTCGGCGGCAACGAGGCCGGCTGGCTGTCGACGCAGACCGTCGCGTTGATCGGCGCGGCCGTCGTGCTGCTCGCGCTGTTCATCGCGATCGAGTCGCGCGCCGCGCATCCGCTGATGCCGCTCACGCTGTTCGCCGCGCGCAACGTGGCGCTCGCGAACGCGATCGCCGTGCTGTGGGCGGCCGCGATGTTCGCGTGGTTCTTCCTGTCCGCGCTGTACATGCAGCGCGTGCTCGGCTACGGGCCGCTGCAGGTCGGCCTCGCGTTCCTGCCGGCGAACCTGATCATGGCCGTATTCTCGCTCGGGCTGTCGGCGCGCATCGTGATGCGTTTCGGCATCCGCGGCCCGATTGCCGCCGGCCTGCTGCTCGCGGCGTGCGGCCTCGCGCTGTTCTCGCGCGCGCCGGTCGACGGCGGTTTCGTGTGGCACGTGCTGCCCGGCATGACGCTGCTCGGCATCGGCGCGGGCGTCGCGTTCAACCCGGTGCTGCTCGCCGCGATGAACGACGTCGACCCGGCCGATTCCGGGCTCGCGTCAGGCATCGTCAACACGTCGTTCATGATGGGCGGCGCGCTCGGGCTCGCGATCCTCGCGAGTCTCGCCGGCGCCCGCACCGACGCGCTCGCGGCGACGCAAGCCACGCCGCTCGACGCGCTGAACGGCGGCTACCACGCGGCCTTCGCGTTCGGCGCGGCGTTTGCCGCCGTGGCCGCGCTGACCGGTTTGGCGCTGCGCATCCGGGCGCCCCGCGCGGTCGAAGGCGCCGGCCCCGCGATGCACTGACCGTCGACGGGGAGCCGAGAGCCGGGAGCCGGGAGCCGGGAGCCGAGAACCGAGAACCGAGAACCGGCATCGGATCAGGGCACGCGTTGTCGCGCCTCTTTTTTATGCGCGTCGGACGCGCGCCGTTTAAGCCCGATTCGTCATCGCTTTCGGGCCGATCACAACCGTCGGCTGCGTCCCTGCTCAAACGCCCGTTTCACGTCCCGCCGGCCGCCGCCGTGCGCGCCTCCCCGGCCGATTTTTAACGCAGTCGTACGTTGACGCGTCACTTTTGCGACAATGGCGGACTTTGATGCGCGCGCCGCGGCCGCGCGCCGCCGCCGAACGCCGCATAACCGCCTGCTCCGATGTCGCTTCCCCATATCGATCTGCTGTACTCGCTGTCCGGCCTGTTCGTCGGCGTTCTCGTCGGCCTGACGGGTGTCGGCGGCGGTTCGTTGATGACGCCGATTCTCGTGCTGCTGTTCGGCGTCCACCCCGCGACGGCGGTCGGTACCGACCTGCTGTACGCAGCCGCGACCAAGGCCACCGGTACGCTCGTCCACGGCCTGAAAGGCTCGATCGACTGGCGCATCACGAGCCGGCTCGCCGCGGGCAGCGTGCCGGCCGCGGCGCTCACGCTGTGGTGGCTGCATACGCACGGGATGAACACGCCGGGCACCGCGCGGATGATCCAGCTCGTACTGGGCGTTGCGCTGCTGCTCACGTCGCTCGCGCTGATCTTCCGCCCTCAACTGACCGCGTTCGCCGCCCGCAACCCGCTCGCGCCGAGCCCCGCGCGCACGCTGTGGTCGACCGTGCTGACGGGCGCCGTGCTCGGCGTGCTCGTGTCGATGACGTCGGTCGGCGCCGGCGCGATCGGCGTCACCGTGCTTCTGCTGCTGTATCCGCTGCTCGCCACGACCCGCATCGTCGGTTCCGACATCGCGCATGCGGTGCCGCTCACGCTGGTCGCGGGCATGGGCCACTGGCTGCTCGGCTCCGTCGACTGGTCGATGCTGCTGTCGCTGCTGCTCGGTTCGCTGCCGGGCATCGTGATCGGCAGCCTGCTGTCGGCGCGCGCGCCCGAGCGGCTGCTGCGCAATCTGCTCGCGTCGACCCTGGTCGCGGTCGGCGTGCGGCTCGTGCTGGCGTAAGCGGCCTCTCACGCCTGCCGAAATACGCCGCCTCAGTGCGTGCCCCCAAACCACCTGTCGCCTGTCTTGACGGACGACCAAGCGGGTTTCACGACATACCGGTCAGGGCACGTGCAACAGGCAAGTATTTCGCCAGGATGCCCAGCATGGTGGCGGCCTCGGCTTTCGACACCGGCGGAAACGGCGAAACGTACGACGTGCCGTTGCGTCGCTCGTGTGCCTTCGTGATGAAAGCGAATTCCGGGGCGCTCACACCCAACGAGGTGGAGACGCGCTGGATAGCCAGGTTGCGGCCGGCATCTTTGGTCCTCACCTCGTAGAACTCCAGAACAGCCTGTACGACCTGGAAGTAGCCTTCGTAGGCCAAGGTAAATACCTGCAAATGCCGGGCGGGATCCAGTTCGTCGGCAGTGGCCTTGTAATCCTCCGCATTGCGCAGGAAGCCCGCGATTGCCCCGGGTGTCGGCGCAACCGCATCGAAGGCTCTCGTCTTGATAAGGTTTTCGTATTCGGTCGGACGTGACATCACAAAATCCTCAAAGTCGGTCCCTGGGCGATCTGCGCGATGACGGGATCGCTATCGACCAGCGCGGCCCATTCGGCAGGTTCGTACAACGAGAAGTTGATGGGACGCTGCAGATCATGCTCGGCGGCGTGCAAGGCTTCGGCCAACTCGAGAAGCTGGGCGTCGCCGATGACGATCAGGTCGATGTCGCTTCGGCTGCTGTCGGTACCCTTGGCCACCGAGCCAAACACGAAGGCCGTGGAAATATGCCCGGCAAAAGGCGACAAGGCTTCCTTCAACGGCTCTGCGACAGCGAACGTCTTTCGCGCAATCTCGACGAGTTCCGGATAGAGGACGAAGTCCGTATTGGCGCGGATGCTCCGCTGCCGGCCTCGGCGCGCGTCTTCCTTGAGTACGCCGGCCTCGATCAGCCGGTCTATCTGCTTTTGAGCGCTGCCGTGTCCACTGCTTGCCAGACGCAGCAATTCCTGCAGCGTAAAGCAGCGGTCGGGTTCTAGCAGCGTGGCACCCAGCACACGTTGCATGCCGGGTGTGAGGAGAAAGTCGGCGACGCCCACAAAAATCCTTGAGTCGGGGATGACTGTCCTCATTATGAGGATTTTTCACTTAATCCTCAATAGAAGGATATAAATCCCCATTTTGAGGATTAAGTGCGCCGTCATCCGCGACTTCCGAGGCGACGCACGCTGCTCCGACACAAAAGCCAATGCCCCGGGAGTCCACGACTCTCGGGGCATCCGGAACAACAGCGACGTCACCAACGCACGCGACCTGAAGCACCGGCCCGCATTGCGCGAGTGCACTTGTTCGTCGCGTCGCGGCGGGCATCGCCCGCCGCCCGCCACGCTTACTGCCCCTGCTGCTGCAGTTTCTGCTGCTTCAACTGCTGCGTGCGCGCCTGCAGTTTCAGCACGCGCTGCAGCGCGGTGCGGTTCGCGAGGATACCGTCGTAGAAGCTGGCGAGATCGCCCTTCAGCGCGGTCCGCGACGCGTCGTTCAGGTAGATCATGTGGCCCGACGGGTAGTTCTTGATCGTCAGGTTCTGCGCCTTGAGCGTCGGATCGAGCGGCATCTGCGCAAGCGTCAGCTCCGTCTGGTGGAACGGCGTGACGGCGTCGAAATAGCCGTTCGCCGACAGCACCTTCAGGTCCGGGTTCACGCTCATCGTCGACGCCAGGTCGCCGGCCGTGTACAGCGTATTGCCGCCGCCCTTGTTCGCGCCGGTCGGGTCGATGTGACTGAAGTCCCAGTTGTTGAAGACCTGGTCGTTCAGGTCCACGAACGACGACGTCGACGTGTACTTGAGGTCGGTGTTGATGTAGCTGTTCCACAGCACCGTGTACGCGCCGCCGACGTTCGTGATCGACGGATCGTTGCTGCCCGAGTTCGGCAGGATGTACGGCGCGATGCCCTTGCCCGTGAAGTTCGCGCGACCGTCGTACTGGCCGATCTGCGTGCCCGGCACCAGCGTCAGGAAGAACGTGTACGGCGGGTTGTCATCCGACGACGGCACGTTGCCGAGCGCGGCCGGGTTGCCGAAGGTCTGGATCAGCGACGTCGGGTCCGTGCCGATGTACGCGCCCATCTGCTGCGCGGTCGCGAGCTTCAGGTTCAGCCGCACGTTCACGAAGCCGCCGTCCTGCGGGTTCGGCTTCTGCGCGAGCGGCGCGAGCGTGTTGTCCGCGTAGTTGCGGGCCTGGACCATGTACGCGTCGAGATCGGTCGGCGTCGGGTTGAGCGTCGTCTTCTTCCAGTAGAACGCGTCGGCCGCGAGCGTCGGGAACGTGCCCGGCGCGGACAGCGCATTCGCATAGTCGAGGATCGACGACTGCAGCGTGATCCCGTTCAGGTCGATGCCGTCCTCGTGCAGCACCCACGACACGACCGCGCTGCGCGCGGTGCCGTACGACTCGCCGTACAGGAACTTCGGCGAATTCCAGCGCGAGTACTTGGTCAGGTAGCGCTGAATGAAGCGGTCGATCGAGCGCGCGTCCTGGTCGGTGCCCCAGAAGTCCTTGTTCTTCGCCGGTGCGATCGCGGTCGAATAACCGGTGCCGACCGGGTTGATGAACACGAGGTCGGTACGGTCGAGCAGGCTGTCCGGGTTGTCGAGCAGCTTGTACGGCGCGGGCGGCGTGAAGTTCGGGAACGACGACTGCAGGCGCTTCGGCCCGTACGAGCCAAGCAGCAGGTAGACCGACGACGAACCGGGGCCGCCGTTGTAGAAGAACGTGACCGGACGCGGCTTCGACGGGTCCGGATTGTCCTGCGTGTACGCGACGTAGAACATCTTCGCGTTCGGCGCCGACGTGACCGGATCGATCGTCGTCAGGTGGCCGGTGGTGGCCGTGTACTTGATCGTCTTGCCGCCGATCGTGACCTGGCGGTGCACGACCGCGGCGCCTTCCGTCGAATCCGTGACCGCGTCGTTCGGCCCGGTGCCGTACACGTCGGTGTCGACGTACGGCTGGTCGGCCGCGGCGGCGGCCGTTGCGTCGGTGGCGGCCGACGTGCTGCCGCTGGTCGTCGCGGCCGCGGTGGCGGCCGACGCGCTCGGGCTCGGCCCGTCGTCGCCGCCGCACCCCGTGACGAGCAGCGCCGCGGCCGCTGCGGCGGCGAGCGGTACGCTCAAGGTCGTTCCGAATAGCGCGAAACCGTCTTTCAAGGACTTCCGTGTCGTCATTATTGCCTCTCGAACAGAACGATAAATACCGCCGGCCGCAAAGGATCATTTGCGCCGGCGCTCCGCACCGGGAATGCATTCGTTATGCGACGCACTCCGAGTTTTTTACCGGATCGGCGAATACCGATCGGCACGATTTACCCCACCCATGTTTTTTGCAACCGCACAATGGAATCAATTCCATTGCCAACGACAATTCAATGATTCGCTGCAATACGGATTCATTCCGCGGATTTGCAGGCGCAACAAAAAAGACGAACAAAAGAACGCCGCGCAAAGCCCGCCCGGCAAAGCGTCTTCACTTCGAATAGGCGAACGATCCCCCTCGGCGAGATACCGATTAATCGCGAAACGGCGATCAGCCGGGATTCGAGCCGATTGAATAAAATCGAAAGGATCGATTAACTAAACGGAAAGGAATATTCTCGTGTCCGGAATTTATTAAATTAAGTGAAAATACCGGCGCATATTAGGTTCCGGATTTATCGCCGTAAAGTAATAATTTGTTACAGCGCTCGCCATTCGGATAAAAGGCCGTACGGGACCGATTCCAGGCGACGTCAATAAAAAAGCCGGACGACGGTCCGGCTTGCTGGAGAACGCGTGGCGGGCGCCGTCAGAGCGGCACGTCGATCGTGCCGACGCCGACGGAAATCGCGTTCGCGCCCGGCGCGGTCGAGATCGGCGGCAGGTTCGCGCTCGTCAGCGCGGGCGCGGCGCCCGGCGTGCCGCCGCGCGGCACCGTGCGGATCACCTGCGACGGCGGCAGCGGCGCGCCGTTCTTCAGATGCCGCCACATCAGGTTCAGCGCCTGCACGTTGTAGTAGTGAACCGGCACGAAGCGCGTGTCGAAGCCCGGCACCGACAGGAACGCGTCGAAGTGCTGGCCGTTCGTCACTTCGTAGAACACCAGCTGGCTGCGCCCGGCTTCGCTGATGCCGTTCTGCGCGACGTACGCGCGCGACGCATGGTTCACCGGTACGAGCGCATCGCTGCGGCCCTGCACGATGATCGCCGGCTTGCCGTGCAGGTTCGCGTTCACGCGCACCGCGTCGACGTTCGCGGGCATCCCGAGCATCCCGTTGGTCCACAGCTGGCGCAGGCACAGCGCGCCCGCGAAGCTTGCATCGGGCGTCGCAAGCCGGTGGTCGGTGCCCGCGCCGTCGTTGAACACCAGATTGATGCCGGCAGTCGGCGGCACGCCGTTGCCGACGCCGAACACGCTCGGCATCGGCGATGCAGCGGGCGCCGCGACCACGCCCGTCGCCGGGTTCGTCGTCGCGAAGCTGAAGTTGCACAGGTTGTCGGTGACGCGAGAGCGCGTGTATGCGTTCGCATAGGTGACCGCGATCGCTGGAATTGCCTGCGAATCCCACATCGGCGCCTGCAGCAGGTCGGAATCGGCCAGATAGCCGGCCGCGTGAAGTTGCGCGAGCGCGTCGGCCGCCTGGCTCTGCGTGTCGGCGCCCGCCACCAGCCCGGCCGCGGCGAGCGTCGCGCAGCGCTGCGTGCGGATCGACTGCGTGGTCGTGGCCGGCAGCGCGCTCAGGTACGGCGCGCCGGCGAGCGACGCCGACGCGGCCGCGCACGGTTCCAGCAGGTTCGCGAGCGTCGCGTAATCGGCCAGCGGCCGGCCGAACGACGGCACCGGCTGGCCGCCCGCGCGGACCACCGCATTCGGCGCCATCCGCACGTTGATCTGCGGCTCGCCGACCACCACCGCGGTGATCCAGCCCCGATTGTCCTGTTCGGCGGCAGCGAGCGACGCGCCGCCGCCGTTGCTGACCGACGCGGCGATCGTCGTGATGTCGCCCGCGCGATAGCGCACGCCGTGACGGGCACCGTCGATCACCGGTCCGAACTGCTCGTTGAGCGCCCAGTACGCGAATTCGACCGACTGCAGCGTCACGCGCCCCCAGTCCTGCTCGGGATTCTGTTGAGAGTGCGCATGCTTGAACGCATAACGGTTCGGGAAGCGGCTGTTGAATGCGGCGAGATCGCCGCTCGTCACGTTTGCGGTGAACAGGCTCGCGGTACCGGCCAGCACCGCGTTGGCGAGCGTGCCGTCGATCAGCGTGACGGTGTCGGAACCGAGCTCGTGCGCGCCGTTGCCGCCGCCCTTGTCGTTGTAGGCCACCGCGCAGCCGCGCTTGAGCGCCCACTCGCCGGCCGCGGAAATCGCGCCGTACACGCCGCGCGAGCCCGACGACGTCGCCGTGACGATGCACGGTTGCGCGGGGTTGAAGCTCGCGGGCACCTGCACGAGCAGTGTGACGTTCTTGCTGCCGCTGCCGTCGTCGGCGTACGCGAGATATTCGGTGCCGGGGATCTTGCCTTCGCCGAGCGTGTCGTTGCCGTCGAGGTCGACGTTCGGCCCCCAGAAGCGGCCGTAGCCGCCATTCGCGCTCATGTCGACGAGCGCGCGATAGTTCGACCAGATGGCGAGACGGCGCAATTCGGCGCTGGTCGGCCGCGACGGGTTCGCGAACCCGGGCGCAGTCGCCGCCGCGAGACCGGTCTTGCCGAGGCCGGCCGTCAGCAGGTCGTCGCTCGCGCCGTCGTAGGCCGTCGTGCGCACGCTGCCGGACACGAAGCCGGGCAACCGGTTGCGCTCGGCCGACTCGTCGCCGTTGCAGGCGCCGAGCATCGCGACCGCGGCCAGCGCCGCCCCCCACACCACCCGCCTGCCCCACCCGAATTTCGTCATCGCCGCCCCCTCGATATCGTTATCGGTCCGCCGCCACGTCGCACGCGGCGTTCGGCCTCTGAAGCGCAAACGGGCCCCGGCATGCCGGGGCCCGCCTGAAAACGGGCGCACGCGGCGCTCGCGCGCCGCCGCCCGGCGTTACTGCTGCTGAACCGTCAGCTTGTTCGTGACCGACGTCACGCCCTTCACGCTCTTCGCCGCCTCTTCCGCCTTGTCGATCTGTGCCTGGTCGGGCACCGTGCCCTCCAGCGAGATCGCGCCGCCCTTCGAACGCACGACGATGTTCGCCACGTCGATGCCGCCTGCCTTCGTAATGGCCTTGCGCACCGCGTAGCCGAGCTTGCGGTTCGCCTTCTTCGCGGTTTTCGCGGCGGCCTTCGGCGCGCTGCTCGCCGCCGCCGGCGCTTCCGTAGCCGCTGCGTCGCTCGACTGCGCATACACGCTGCCCGACAGACAGGCCGCCACGGCGGCGACACCCAACGCTCTCAACACGATCGACTTCATGCTATCTCCTTATCACTCCGGAACGGCCGTGCACAGTACGGCCGAATACCCCCAAAAACAGCCGGCCCGCGCGCGAACGGGCGGGACAGCCGGTGTTTTCCACGGCGATACGAGAGAGGCGTCACGGGCCGGCGGCCGGCGCACGCGAAAGCGGGCCGGCCGGGCCGGGCAACCGCCGGCCGGACGCGCCCGGTCTGATGACGTGCCGGGTCGCGCGCGAATCGGGCGCGGCTGCGTCGCACAATGTAATCCAGCGCCCGCCGAAGCGCAAAGCTTTTGACGCGGGGGTGGTGGCCGCCGTCCCGATGCCGCGGTGCAATACTCTCCCCGACTCGCGCAGGCGCGGGGAAACCGGGTACCATCGCCGCGAGACTCCACGTCGTCCCGCGACGACCGTCACCGATGCGTCACGCCAGCGTCATCCGCCAACCCCATGAAGCCTGCCCGCCCTCGCCCGCCGCGCCGCATCCTCGCCCGCTTCGTCGCCGTCTCGTGGCGCGACCTCGCGCTGTCGATCGGCCCGACCGTGCTGCTCGCCGGCGCGGCCGTCTGGCTCGCGGTCAAGCTGATCCAGCCGGCGCCGCCGTCCACGCTCGTGATCTCGTCCGGGCCGCCCGGCAGCACGTACTGGAACGCCGCGCAGAAGTACAAGACGATTCTCGCTAAAAACGGCGTCACGCTCGACGTTCAATCGTCCGAAGGTTCCGCGCAGAACCTCGCGCGGCTGTCGAATCCGAACGCGCCGGTCGACGTCGGATTCGTGCAGAGCGGCATCGGCCCGAAGGAGCGCGACGAGCATCTCGTGTCGCTCGGCAGCATCGGCTACGTGCCGCTCGCGATCATGTACCGCGGCCCGGTCGTCGCGCGCCTGTCCGATTTCAAGGGCAAGCGGCTCGCGCTCGGTGCGGAAGGCAGCGGCGCGCGCGAACTGAGCCTCGCGCTGCTGAAGATGAACGGCATCGTGCCGGGCGGCCCGACCGCGCTCCTGCCGACCGCCGGCGAGGACGCAGCGACCGCGCTGCTCGACGGCAAGATCGACGCGGCCTTCCTGTCCGGCGACTCGACGCAGATCCCGGTGATGGCGAAGCTGTTCCGCGCGCCGGGCGTGCACGTGTATTCGTTCACGCAGGCCGAAGCGTACGCGCGGCGCTTTCCGTACCTGACCGCGATCACGCTGCCGATGGGCGTCTACGATCTCGGCCTCAACCTGCCGCCCGCCGATATCCACACGGTCGCGCCGACGATCGAACTCGTCGCGCGCGACTCGCTGCACCCCGCGCTGTCCGACCTACTGATCGAGGCCGCGCGCGAAGTGCACGGCCACGCGACGATCCTGCAGCACGCGGGCGAATTCCCGTCGCCGGTCACGCGCGGCTTCCCGCTGTCCGACGACGCGTCGCGCTATTACAAGTCAGGCAAGACCTTCCTGTACCGGCGGCTGCCGTTCTGGGTCGCGAGCCTGGTCGACCGGCTGCTGGTCGTGCTGGTACCGCTGGTCGTCGTGCTGATTCCCGGGCTGCGGCTCGTGCCGTCGCTGTACGGCTGGCGCGTGCGCTCGCGCATCTACCGCTGGTACGGCGCGCTGATCGCGCTCGAACGCAGCGCGCTCGGCGACCATACGGCCGAGGAGCGCGTGCAGTTGCTCGACCAGCTCGACGACATCGAGGAAGCCGTGAACCGGATGAAGATGCCGCTCGCGTACGCCGGTCAGTTCTACGTACTGCGCGAGCACATCGGCTTCGTGCGCGAACGGCTCACCGCGCACGACCAGGATGCGCCGGCGGGCCCGCCCGGCGCCGGCAGCCCGCCGGCACGCACGCAAGCCGCGCCGCCGCCGGCTGGCGACGCCCCCCGGGCGACTCCCGGTTCCGCGTGAGCGAACGATCCGCGATCATTGCTGCATGCGCGCGCCGCCGCGTAACATGGAGGCCGCCGCCAGGCGCCGCACGCCCCACCTTCTGGAGAACGACATGACAACCGGCCTCGATACCGCCCAACCCGCCTGGTTCTTCGACTTCGTGTCGCCGTTCTCGTATCTGCTGCTGGAGCAGCACGACAAATGGCCGGACGTACCGTTCGTCCCCGTGCCCGTGTCGCTAAGCGACCTGCAGCGTCACTGGGGCCAGCGCCCGACCGCCGACGTGCCGGCCAAGCGCGTGTTCACGTACCGTCACGCGCTGTTTCGCGCGGAGCAGCTCGGCATCCGTTTCAAGATGCCGCCCGCGCATCCGTTCGATTCCGACAAGGTGCTGCGCCTCGCGATCGCGCTGCGCGCCGATATCGTGACGGTGCTGGAAATGTTCCGGTTCATCTGGCGCGAAGGCAACGATCCGTCGACGCCGGAAGGCTTCGCCGCGCTGTGCGAACGCGTCGGCGTGGGTCACGGCGACGAGCTGATCGAATTCGAGGAAACCGCTGCGCAACTGACCCGTAACACGACCGACGCGATCGCGCTCGGTGTGTTCGGCGTGCCGACGTTCTGGATGAACCAGCAACTGTTCTGGGGCGAGGACGCGCTGCCGATGGTGCTGTACTGCGCACGCACGCCGAACTGGCTCGAATCGCGCGAGGTCAAGCGGATCAGCACGCTGCCGAAGGGCCGCGCGTGATGGCGTGCGTGATGGCCGGTATCACGCACGGCAACGTGCGGCTGCGGTAAGGTTACGCGTCACTAGGGTCTGTTTACATATGGAACGCGCATGCGAATGCCCGAAATCGCGCGTAGGGCAAGGAGTGAGGAGCGCCGTTTGGCCGCGCCAAACAAGCGACGAGCGACGCCGCCATACGGGCGATTTCGGGCATTCCCGTGACATGGATTTATTAATTTGGGGTTGCCACGAGAACGGCCGCTCGCCGCGTTGTGCTCCTTGCGAATACGTCAGTATTCGCGGCGTCGCACGCCTCGCGAGCGGCCGTTCTCGTGGCAACGCATGCGCGTTCCATATGTAAACAGACCCTAGAATCACCCTAATCGATGGAAGACGACGACCGTACCGCCTCGCTCGACATCTGGCTCGTGCGCGTGCTGCGCACGCTGCTGCTCGAGCGCAGCGTCACGCAGGCCGCGTTGCGGCTGAACCAGACCCAGCCCGCGATCAGCACCGCGCTGCGCAAGCTGCGCGAGACGCTGAACGACCCGATCCTCGTGCGCGGCAAATCGGGCATGGTGCCGACCGAATACGGCGCGTCGCTGCTCGAAGCCGCGTCGCGTGCGCTGCGCGAGGTCGATTTCATCGCGACGCCGCACGGCGACTTCGATCCGTCGTCCGCGCGGCGCACGTTCCGCGTCGCCGCGCCCGACTACCTGAACGATTTCTTCATGCCGACGCTGATCGAGCGCTTTCGCGACGCGGCGCCGCATGCCCATCTGGAAATCGATTCGCTCAATCCCGCGCTCGACCACGCGGGCGCGCTCGAATCGGGCGCGCTCGATCTCGTGATCGGCAACTGGCCGAAGCCCGACCCGCAGTTCGCGCGCCAGGACCTGTTCTCCGACACGATCGTGTGCCTGATGCGCGACGCGCATCCGCTTGCCCGCGCGCCGCTCACGCGCGAAGCGTATGCATCGGCCGCGCACGTCGCACCGACGCCGTACACCGGCGACAAGCGCAACGCGATCGAAATCGGCCTGGCACGCGCGCGCCTCACGCGGCGTATCGTGACGACGCTGCCGTACTTCGGCATCGTGCCGCAGGTGCTGCTGCAGTCGGACCTGATTTTCACGACGACGCGCCGCTTCGCGACGCACTATGCGCAACTGCTGCCGCTCGTCGTCGTCACGCCGCCCGTACCGTTCCCGCGTATCAAGAGCTACCTGCTTACGCACCCGCAACCCGATCGGCCTACCGACATCGCGTGGCTGTGCGCGCTGATGCAGAGCGTGTCCGACGAACTGACGGTCGCCCGCACGCGCAAGCGCTGACGCGCGGCCCAAGCGCAGCATGACGGGGCAGGCAGCGCGACGGGTCAGGCAGCGCAGCCGCTCAGGCCGTGCAGAAGGTTTCCTGCAGATGGGTCCAGTGCACGACGCCCGCCGCATCACGCGTGAACACGGCGGTCGCACGGCGCGCGGGCAGCTCGCCCGCTGCCGCGTGCTGCGCTTCGAGATAGGTGAGCACCGCATGCGATGCGCCGGCCGCGAGCACGCGGATCTCCGACAGCGTGATGCGCAGCCCCGGCTTCGCGCCGGCCAGCTTCGCGAACAGCGCGTGCATGCCGTCACGGTCGACCATGCGGCCGTCGGTCAGGATCATCGTGAAGTCGGCGGAAAACGCGGAGAGCAGCGCATCGAGCGCCGCCGGCGCGGTATCGATGCCGGATAGCCAGCGCTCGATGGCGACGAGGCTCGCATCGAGCGCGTCGAGATAGACGGAGTGATCGGACATGGGTGCGTGCACGGTGAGGTGAAGCGCGACCCGCTGCCGCGCATGGTCGTGCAGTGTATGCAAAAACGCGCGGCCGTGCGCCGGCCGCGCGGCGTCGCCGTTTTACCGTGGCTTTATCGCGGCTTTATCGCGCGCAGGACACGTCGTCGCGTGCGCGGCCGGCCGCGGCCGCCTTCGCATCGGCCACCGGCATGCCCGAGCGGGCCTGCAGCAGTTCCGCGCAGACGGCCACCGCGATCGCGCCCGGCGCCTTGTCGACGATGCCCGCGACGCCGATCGGACACACCATCTCCACGAGCCGCGCCGGATCGACGCCGCGCGCGGCGAGCCTGCGCTCGAACTTCACGCGCTTGGTGCGCGAGCCGATCATCCCGAAGTACGCGTAGTCGCGCCGCCGCATGATCTGCGCGGCGAGCGAGAAGTCGAGCGCGTGGTTGTGCGTCATCACGAGGAAGTACGCGCCGGGCGGCGCCGCGTCGACGACGGCCTCCGGCGTGTCGGTCGGCTCCGGCTGCACGTTCGGCGGACATTCGTCCGGAAACAGCTCGTCGCGCGTGTCGACCCACTGCACGACGCACGGCAGCGCGCCGAGCAGCGTGACGAGCGCGTGGCCGACGTGCCCCGCACCGAACAGCACGATGTGCATCGGCGCCGGCGCGCCGGTCGCGCGGTTGCGCTGGCCGGTGCCCGGCGCGAACGGCTGCATCGACGACGGCGCGCTGCCGCACGCGCCGTCGCATCGGGCGGCGGGCGCCTGCGACGCGGCACGAGGCGAACGAGCGGGGCCGTTCATGCCGGCCTCCGCCGGGCCGGCCTGACGACGAGGCTGACCGCCCCGTCGGGGCCGGCGCACGAAGCGAGCGTGGAGAGGCGGTTCATCTCAGCCTGCCCGCGCGGCGCTCGCCGCACGCACCGCGCCGATCGCGCGCAGGATCGACTCGCCGGTGGCCGGCGCATCGAGCGGCGGGTTCACCTGGTAGTCGCCGACCGCGGCCACGGCGTCGCGCACCGCGAAGAACACCGAGAACGGCAGCAGCAGCGGCGGCTCGCCGACCGCCTTCGAGCGGTGGATGCTGTCCTCGACGTTGCGGTTCTGGAACAGCCGCACGTTGAACTCGGGCGGCGTGTCGTTCACCGTCGGGATCTTGTACGTGGACGGCGCGTGCGTCATCAGCTTGCCGCCCGGGTTCCACCACAGCTCCTCGGTCGTCAGCCAGCCCATCCCCTGGATGAACGCGCCTTCGACCTGGCCGATGTCGAGCGCCGGGTTCAGCGACGCGCCCACGTCGTGCAGCGCATCGACGCGCAGCGTGCGCATTTCGCCGGTCAGCGTGTCGATCACGACTTCCGACACGGCCGCGCCGTACGAGTAGTAGTAGAACGGCCGGCCCTGCAGCTTCGACTGATCCCAGTGCAGCTTCGGCGTCGCATAGAAGCCGTCGGACCACAGCTGCACACGCGCGAGGTACGCCTTCGCGATCACTTCGCCGAACGGCACGCCATGGCCGCCGACCCACACGACGTCGTTGCCGAACTTCACGTCGGCCGCATCGACCTTGCCGTCGCCGAACTGCTTCGCCGCGAACACCGCGAGTCGCTCGCGCAACTGGCGCGCCGCATCCTGCGCGGCCTTGCCGTTCAGGTCCGAGCCCGTCGACGCCGCCGTCGCGGACGTGTTCGCGACCTTGCTCGTGTCGGTCGCCGTCACGCGGATCCGGCCGAAGCGGATGCCGAGTTCATGCGCGACCACCTGCGCGACCTTCGTGTTGAGCCCCTGCCCCATCTCCGTGCCGCCGTGGTTCACGAGCACCGAGCCGTCGGTGTAGATGTGCACCAGCGCGCCGGCCTGGTTGAAGTGCGTGACGTTGAACGCGATACCGAACTTCACCGGCGTGAGCGCGATGCCCTTCTTCAACACAGTGTTGCGTGCGTTGAAGGCGCGCACGCCCGCGCGCCGCGCACGGTAGTCGCTCGTCGTCTCGAGTTCGCCGAGCAGCTCCTGCAGCACGTTGTCCTCGACGGTCTGCCCGTACGGCGTCACGTTGCGCTCGGTCTTGCCGTACAGGTTCGCGTAGCGGACGTCGAGCGGATCGCGGCCGAGCGAGCGCGCGATGTCGTCGAGGATGTATTCGATCGCGAACGCGCCCTGCGGGCCGCCGAAGCCGCGGAACGCGGTGTTCGACTGCGTGTTGGTCTTGCCGCAGTAGCCGGCGATGTCGACGTCGCCGAGCCAGTACGCGTTGTCGAAGTGGCACACCGCGCGCGTCATCACCGGGCCCGACAGGTCGGCCGAGAAGCCGCAGCGCGACGTCATGTCGAGCGCGACGCCGTCGATGCGGCCATCGTCGTCGTAGCCGACGTCGAAGCGGTAATGGAAGTCGTGCCGCTTGCCGGTGATCATCATGTCGTCGTCGCGGTCCGGGCGCAGCTTCACCGGGCACAGCAGCTTCCACGCGGCGAGCGCCGCGCAGCATGCGAACAGCCCCGACTGCGATTCCTTGCCGCCGAAGCCGCCGCCCATCCGGCGGCATTCGACCAGCACGTTGTGCGACGCGACGCCGAGCACGTGCGCGACGAGGTGCTGCATCTCGCTCGGGTGCTGCGTCGAGCAGTACACGTGCATCCCGTCGTCGTCCTTCGGCACCGCGTACGCGATCTGCCCTTCGAGGTAGAACTGCTCCTGCCCGCCGAGCAGCATCTCGCCCGACTCGCGGTGCGGCGCGACGGCGAGCCGCGCGGCGGCATCGCCGCGTGCGAGCTTCAGCGGCGGGATCACGTAGGTTTCGGCCTTGCGCGCTTCCTGCGCGGTCAAAATCGCCGGCAGCTCCTCGTAGTCGACCTGCGCGCGGCGCGCGGCGAGCCGCGCGATTTCGTGCGACGTCGCGACGACGATGAACATCGGCTGGCCGACGAACTGCACGACGCCCTTCGCGAGCACCGGATCGTCGTGGATGATCGGGCCGCAATCGTTGACGCCCGGGATGTCGTCGGCCGTGAACACGGCGACCACGCCCGGCGTCGCGCGCACCGCGTCGAAGTTCATCGAGACGATCTTCGCGTGCGGCTTCGCCGACAACCCGAGCGCCGCGTGCAGCGTGCCGGCGACGAGCGGAATGTCGTCGGTGTAGGTGGCGCGCCCGCTCACGTGCAGGTGGGCGGATTCGTGGGCGCGCGACACGTGCACCTGCGCGGCGTCGGCCTGCGGATCGAGGGTGCTCAGGAACGGTTCTGCTTGCTGGTTCATGTTCGGTGTTCTCCCTCGTCAGACGCGCGCCGCGTCGTTGGCCGCTTCAGCGGCGACTTCGGCGGCCACTTCGCGCACGTTCAAGGCTTGCGGCGGCAGCGGGTCGTGCGGACGCGTCTCCAGCCAGAATCGATACATCAGGTTCTTCGCGGTATCGAGCCGATACGTGCTCGTCGCGCGCATGTCGGACAACGGCTGGTAGTCGCGCTCGAGCGCCTGCATCGCGGCCTGCGCGGCGGCTTCGTGCCACTGCGCGCCATCGAGCACGGCTTCCGTATTGGCCGCGCGCTTCGGCGTCGCGGCCATCCCGCCGAACGCGATACGCGGCTCGCGGATCGTGTCGCCGTCCGCGATGAACGCGAACGCCGCGCACACGGCCGAGATGTCCGAGTCGAAGCGCTTCGACAGCTTGTACGTGCGGAACTGCAGCTTGTCGCGCGCGCCGGTGCGGGTCGGCACCTTCAGGCCGACGACGAATTCGTGCGGCGCCATGTCCTTCTGCTGATAGCCCGTATAGAGCGCCTCGAGCGGCAGCTCGCGCACCGTATCGCCGCCGCGCAGCACGACGCGCGCGCCGAGCGCGATCAGGCCCGGCATCGAATCGCCGATCGGCGAGCCGTTCGCGACGTTGCCGCCGAGCGTGCCCGCGTTGCGGATCGGCAGCGACGCGAAGCGCTTCCACATCTCGGTCAGTTCCGGATACGTACCGGCCAGCGCCGCATAGGCCTTCTCGACCGTCACGCCCGCGCCGATCTCGATCCAATCGTCGCCGTGCACGATCTGCTGCAGTTCGGCGATCTGGCCGACGTAGATCAGGTCGTCGAGGCGGCGCATCTGTTTCGTGACCCACAGGCCGATGTCGGTACTGCCGGCGAGGATGCGCGCGTCGGGGCGCTCGACCTTCAGCGCAGCCAGCGCGTCGAGCGTGCGCGGCGCCGCGAAGCGCGCGCCGTCGATCGTCGTGTAGTCGAACGTGTCGTCGCGCTTGAGCGATGCAAGCGTGCGGGCGAGCGCGGCCGTGTCGACCGGCGCGGCCGGCGCCTGCGCACCTTCGCCGGTTGCATCAAACATCCGTACCGCCGCATCGACGATCGGGCGATAGCCGGTGCAGCGGCACAGGTTGCCGGTCAGCGCATCGGCGATCTCGGTGCGCGTCGGCACGTCCTTCGCCTTCGCACACGCACTGCCGCAGCCTTCGTGGCCGTGCTTCTCGTACAGCGCCCACATCGACATCACGAAGCCGGGCGTGCAGAACCCGCATTGCGAACCGTGGCAATCGACCATCGCCTGCTGCACCGGATGCAGCGTGCCGTCCGGCTGGCGCAGGTCCTCGACCGTCAGGAGCGCCTTGCCGTCGAGCGTCGGCAGGAACTGGATGCATGCGTTGACGGCCTTGAACTCGACCGCGCCGGCATCGGTCAGCTCGCCGACGACGATCGTGCACGCGCCGCAGTCGCCTTCCGCGCAGCCTTCCTTGGTGCCGGTGCAATGCGCGTCCTCGCGCAGGTATTGCAGCACGGTGCGGGTCACGTCCGCGCCGCTGACTTCGCGGATCGCGTGACGATGGTAGAAGCGGATCGGCTCACTCATGTCTCGGTGTTTCTTCAAATGGGGGGCAAGGCGGCCTGCGCGGAGCGCTCGACCGACGTTTTTCTGACAGTTTGCACGCTATCACCGTCAAATTCCGCAACCCATAGCCCATCACGCATGCGGCTCATATAACTGCCGCGATATGCGCGCCCGGCCGGCCGACACCCTTGCCGCACGGTGCGCTCGGGCCCGTCCCGGTCGCCCGCGACTGTCCGTGGTCCGCCAGAACGGGGCGCGATTAACTAAATGGTACCTGCGGGAAAACCGGTTCCATGGGAAAATCCCGATTCCCTTTTCCGCCGTTTTCCGTTCGTTCCGTCATTCGTTCCGACCCCATGTCCTCCGATTCCGCCACACCGCCGCGCAGCGGGTTCGCGGTCACGCTGCAAATCGTGTCCGTCGTCTGCTTCACGTTCATCTGCTACCTGACCATCGGCCTGCCGCTCGCGGTGCTGCCGGGCTTCGTCCACGACGACCTCGGCTTTTCGGCGATCGTCGCGGGCGGCGCGATCAGCGTCCAGTACTTCGCGACGCTCGCCTCGCGGCCGCTCGCCGGGCGCCTCGCCGATACGCTCGGGCCGAAGCAGACCGTGCTGCGCGGGCTGGTCGGCTGCGGCGTGTCGGGCGTGCTGCTGCTCGTCGCGCTGCTGCTCGCGCACTGGCCGGTCGCGAGCCTCGTGCTGCTGGTCGCGAGCCGGCTCGTGCTCGGCGTCGGCGAAAGCCTGTGCGGCACCGGCGCGATCCTGTGGGGCATCGGCCGGGTCGGCGTCGCGCACAACGCGAAGGTGATCTCGTGGAACGGCATCGCGACCTACGGCGCGCTCGCGCTCGGCGCGCCGGTCGGCGTCGCGATCGCGCATACGCTGAATCCGGCGCTGATCGGCGTGATCGTGATCGCGCTGGCCGCGCTCGGCTTCTACCTCGCCCGCCTGATCGCGCCGGTGCCGCTGGTGCACGGCGAACGGATGTCGTATGCGAGCGTGTTCACGCGCGTGCTGCCGCACGGCCTCGGTCTCGCGCTCGGTTCGGCCGGCTTCGGCTCGATCGCCACCTTCGTCACGCTGTACTATGCGGCGCGCCACTGGCCGAACGCCGCGCTGTCGCTGACGGTATTCGGCACGCTGTTCATCGGCGCGCGCCTGCTGTTCGCGAACACGATCAAGACCTACGGCGGCTTCCGCGTCGCGATCGTGTCGTTCGCGTTCGAATCCGCGGGCCTGCTGCTGCTGTGGCTCGCGCCGGTGCCGCACGTCGCGCTCGTCGGCGCGGCGCTCACGGGCTTCGGCTTCGCGCTGATCTTCCCGGCGCTCGGCGTCGAGGCCGTCGCGCTCGTGCCGCCCGCGAGCCGCGGCGCGGCGCTGTCCGCGTACTCGGTGTTCCTCGACCTGTCGCTCGGCATCACCGGCCCGCTGGCCGGCTATGTCGCGGGTGCGTTCGGCTATCCGCAGGTGTTCCTGTTCGCGGCGGTGGCAGCCGCCGCAGGCGTCGCGCTATCGATGGTGCTGTATCAGCGGCAAGCGCGCGTGGCGGGGAGCGGCGCGGCGGCGTGATGCCGCCTGCGCCGTGCACGGCGGCCGGCCGCGACCTTCGCCCCGCCGCCGCCAAAATAAAACGCCCGCGCGATGCGGGCGTTTTTTCATCCGTCGATCGATATGACGACAGCGAGGATCGATCACGCCGTCCGCAGAAACAGCTTCCGCGTGAGGTCGAACGCGACGAGATTGCCGGCCACCACGAGCAGCAGCCCCAGCACCGCCAGCGGCGACCACTGGTAGCCCTCGAACACCGTCGACACGGCCAGCGCGACGATCGGGAACAGCACCGTGCAGTACGCCGCGCGCTCCGGCCCGATCCGGCCGACGAGCGTCAGGTAAGCGGTGAAGCCGATCACCGAGCCCGGCACGGCGAGATACACCAGCGCGCCGAGATAGCGCGGGCTCGTGTCGAGCGTGAACGGCATCCCGGCCGCCGCGCTGCCGACGGTCAGAATCGCCGCGCCGATCAGCATCGCCCAGCCGTTGGTCACCAGCGGATGCAGCCCCATCGACTGCATCCGGCTCGACAGCAGGTTGCCCGCCGAGAAGCACATCGTGCCGGCGAACGCGATCGCGAGCCCCGTCCACGTCGCATGGTCGTCGAGATGGCCGGCCATCTGCTGCCAGAACAGGCATGCGATGCCCGTCAGGCCGAGCAGCGCGCCGGCGATCGCCGACGGCCGCAGCGGGCGGCCCATGAACAGCCGGCCGTTGATCGAGTTCAGCAGCGGCGCGGTCGAGAAGATCACCGCGACGAGCCCGCTCGGCACGACCTGCTCCGCGTAGTAGAAGCACAGGAAGTTCAGGCAGAACAGCGCGAAACCCTGCGCGACGAGAAAGCGCCACGCCGCGCGCGGCGGGCGCACCGGGCGGCGCATCACGCGCAGCAGCGCGAACAGCACGGCGGCCGCGAGCCAGAAGCGCCACGCGATCGACACGGGCGGCGGCACCGAGCCGAGCTGCCACTTGATCGCGATCCAGGTGGTGCCCCAGATCAGCACGGTGACGAAATAAAGCGACAGGTTCATGGCGGCATTCCGGAAAATCGGGTGAATCGGGATCCCGACTATGCCGCCGCCCAGCGTGGGTCGATTGTCCGGAATTGCGGTCTTTTTCGGCGCGCCGCACGCGGCGCCGCGCGCCCGCTTATACTCGGCGCATCATGAGTCTCTCCCTCTGCGCCCCGCCCGTCGACCGCGCCGCCGCCCTGGCCGGCGGCGATCTGCCGTTCGGCCTGCAGTCGGTCTGCCGCACGCTCGCCGACGCGAACGCGACGCTCGAGCGCTTCGCATGGCTCGGCGATCACCTCGCGATCGCCGAATGGACGCGGATCACCGATGAAAGCGAGACGGTCTACGAGCAGCCCGGCCATCACACGCTGTCGTGCTACCTCGACGGCGGCTACCGGACCGAGCGCCAGCGCGTGCCGCGCTATGGCGCGCCGAGCCTGCTGTGCGCGTTGCCGGGCGACCATGAATCACGCTGGTGGGTGCGCGGCGAAATGCATTTCGTCCACCTCTATTTCCTGCCCGAGCACTTCACGCAGCGTGCGATCCGCGAGCTCGATCGCGAGCCGCGCGAGCTGAAGCTCGCCGATCGCACCTATTTCGAGGATGCACGCGTCGCGGCGCTGCTGCGCTCGCTCGCGCTGGATGGCTGGGACGATGCCGACGAGCGGCTGCGCGTGAACGAGACCGCGCACGAAGTGCTGAGCCTGCTGCTGCGCGGCCAGAGCACGACGCGCACCGACACGTCGTTCCGCGGCGGGCTGGCGCCGGCCGTGCGCCGCCGCGTGCGCGACTACATCGACACGTATCTCACGCAGCCGCTGACGCTCGGCGAACTTGCCGAGGTCGCCGCGCTGTCCGAATACCATTTCTCGCGGATGTTCCGGCTGTCGTTCGGCCGCGCGCCGCACGCGTGGGTGGCCGAGCAACGGCTCGCCCGGGCCCGCGAGCTGCTGCGCACGACGGCGCTGCCGCTCGCGCAGATCGCGGCCGACTGCGGCTACGCGAACGCCGGCCACTTCAGCCATCGCTTTCGCGACGCGCACGGCACGACGCCGAATACGTATCGGCGCGCGATGCAAGGCCGCTGAGCGCGGCCCCTTTCCGCTGTTCCGCGCTTACGCGCCGCGCCGCGACAGTTCCTGTTCGAGCGCCGCGACGCCGGCCGGCAGGTCGACCGGCACCTTCAGGTCGACCATCGTGCGGCCGAACGCATGCAGCGTGCGGAACAGGTTGTGTTCGCGGCACTGCTCGCCCATCTGCCCGATCCGCACGATCGGCAACCCGAACGAACCCGAGATCTCGACCTGGTACTGCTTCGAGATATGGCCGCAGACCATCCCCGGCGTGAGCCCCTCCGGCGTCTCGATCCCGACCACCGAATTGAGCCGGCAGTCCTTCGGCGCATAGAGCTTGAGCCCCATCGATTCGACGCCCGCCTGCAGCGCCAGCGAGCAGCGCAGGTGGCGCGCGAAGCGGCTTTCGAGCGTCTCCGCGCAGACGAGCCGCAGCGCCTCGTGCAGCGCGAGCACCCCCGACACGGGCGCCGTGTAGTGATAGCCGGCGTTGTGCCAGAAATTCTCCGCGAGCGCCATGTCGAGACACCAGTGCGCGTTCGGCTCGGGGCGCGTCTTCATACGCTCCCACGCGGCATCGGAGAACGCGATCAGCGACACGCCCGGGATCGACGACAGCCCCTTCTGGCCGCCGGTGATCACCGCGTCGATGCCCCACGCGTCCATCTCGAGCGGCATCGTCGACAGCGTGCACACCGCGTCGACGACGACCAGCGCGCCGGCCGCCTTCGCGAGCGCCGCGATGTCGCGCAGGTCGCGGTTCCACACGGTGTTCGACGTCTCGCCCTGCACGATCGTGACGATCTCGGGCCGCTCGCGCGCGATCGCGTCGGCGATCTCGTCGAGGCTCGCCACCGCGCGATCGGCCACTTCGAGCGTCGCGACGTCGGCGCCGACGCGCGTGGCCATCTCGGCCATCCGCGCGCTGAAGAAGCCGTTGCGGATCGACAGCACGCGCGTGCCGCGCCATGCGAGGTTCGAGATCGCCATTTCCATCGCGGCCGAGCCCGGGCCCGCGACGCCGAGCACCCACTTCGTGCGGGTCTGGAACACGTAACGCGCCATCTCCTTCACCTGCTCGATGATCTTCGCCATCGTCGCGCCGAGGTGGTTGATCACGATCGTGTTCGCCTTGGCCACCGCGGCCGGGATCGGAACCGGGCCGGCCCCCATCATCAGCAGCGGTTCTTCGGGCAGGATCGCGTCGAGCGGCACGACGACGGGACAGGGAATCGGCGAGTAATCGATGGACATGGCTGGAAAAGGATGAGGAAAGGAAGTGCTCGAACGCCCGCAGCACGGGGCCCGTGGCGCGGCGCCCGTTGCACGCGGCGAACTGATCGATCATTCCGTGTTCCGCCGCCTCGCGCAAGAGGCACGCACGTCCGGACAGCGCGACGGTGGCCCGGTCATCGAACCGGGCCAGACCGGCCGTTCGCCGCACGCGCCATGATCTTCCGGATTGGAAAAAGGATTGCCCCCGGTTGCGAAACGGTTCCATTCGGGTTCCGTACGCGCGATTTTCTTCGCCAATATCAAGACGATTCTTCGAAACCGGCGGTTCAGCCCAATTGGCGGATCGAACGCAATACACCGGCCACCTGATACAAATCACGGAGCGAATTCGATACACAAAATCCGAACGTGGAAAAAACATCCACCATTCCTGATCGTATTGGGGAACGACTCCTGAACTGCCGCGTACCGGCTCGCTCGAACTACCTACAACACATTGATTAATTTGATAAATATTCTCCAAATCGACACATACTCCAATACCGATTCGGTTTTGCCCCGTGCGTTCTTGCTGCGTTGCAGCGTTAAACCGGTACCCGCGATTTCGATTTTACGCAAGCCGCCCATTTTCTCAGGTTGACGGATATCGGTTCTGTATTGAACAATTGTCTACGGAATCGAAAAATCGATTTTTCGATACGAGGGCAAGCTGGAGCCGCGCGATGCGCTTTCGACGTTGCGCGGCGAAAAATCACAACCATAATCAATCAACCGGGCCAGAAATACGCAAGCCATGAACCAGATTCAGACCATGCGTGTATTCGTCTGCGTCGCCGAGCAGCAAAGCTTCCGGCGCGCGGCGCACCATCTCGGCGTGTCCAATGCGCTCGTCACGCGTTCGATCGCGATGCTCGAGGGCCACCTGAACACACGGCTGATCCATCGCACCACGCGCAATCTGTCGCTCACCGAGGCCGGCGTGCGCTACCTCGATGGTTGCCGCGCGCTGCTCGAGGAATTCGACCACCTCGAATCGTCCGTCGCGCATGCCGTGCGCGAACCGGCCGGCACGCTGCGCGTCGTCGCGTCGGGGCTGCTGTCGCCGCTGGCGCTGACGCCGCTCGTCAGCAGCTTCCGGCACCGCTACCCCGAGCTGCGCGTGCAGCTGACCGTCGCCGAAGGGCCGCTCGACGTGCTCGATTCCGGCTACGACGTCGGCATCGTCACCGGCACCCGGCTCGACGGCAACCCGACGCTGATCGGCCATGCGCTCGCGCCGAACCCGTTCGTCGCGTGCGCGGCGCCGGCCTATCTCGACCGCCGCGGCGAGCCGCGCGTGCCCGACGACCTGCCGGGCCACGACTGGGTCACGCTCGCGCCGCACCAGCACGCGCCGACGTGGCAACTGGTCGGCCACGACGGCGTCGCCCATTCGGTCACGGTGCGCCCGGCCTGCACGGTCAACCAGCTCGCGCTCGTCCAGGCGGCAGCCGTGGCCGGCGCCGGCATCGCGGTGCTGCCCGAGCCGTGCGTCGCCGACGCGCTCAACCACGGCACGCTCGTGCGGCTGATGGCCGGCTACCGGATCGACGATCCCGACACGCAGTTGTCGCTCGTCTATCCGAACCGCCAGTACGTGCCGGCCCGCACCCGCAGCTTCGTCGAGCACGCGCTCGAGCACTTCAGCGCGCCGGCCGCCCGCGAGCAGGCGGATTACGGCTTCCTGCGGCCGGTACGCGGCCCCGAACGCTCCGACATCGTCACGGGGCTGCAGTAAACTGCGCGCGTCAGCCATCGGAGGTGCAGCGTGCGCGTGATCCTGTTCAGCAGCCGGCAGTACGACGACGATTCGTTCACCGCCGCCAACCGGCAGTTCGGCTATCGGCTGCACTTCCAGCCGTCGCACCTCGACGCGGAAACGGCGATTCTCGCGCACGGCTATGACGTGGTCTGCCCGTTCGTCAACGACACCGTCGACGCGGCCGTGCTCGAACGGCTCGCCGACGGCGGCACGCGGCTGATCGCACTGCGCTCGGCGGGCTTCAACCATGTCGACCTCGCCGCCGCCGAACGGCTCGGCATCACGGTCGTGCGCGTGCCCGCGTATTCGCCGCATGCGGTCGCCGAGCACGCGGTCGCGCTGATCCTCGCGCTCAATCGCCGCCTGCCGCGCGCGGTCGCCCGCACCCGCGAAGGCGACTTCTCGCTGAACGGCCTGCTGGGCTTCGACCTGCACGGCAAGACCGTCGGCGTGATCGGCACCGGCATCATCGGCAGCGTGTTCGCGAAGATCATGATGGGCTTCGGGATGCACGTGCTCGCGCATTCGGTGCCGCCGTACAACGACGAGCTGATCGCGTTCGGCGCGCGCTACGTCGAGCTCGACGAGCTGCTGCATCATGCCGACATCGTCAGCCTGCATTGCCCGCTGCTGCCGTCGACACACCACCTGATCAACGAGCGGACGCTCGCGCGGATGAAGCACGGCGCGATGCTGATCAACACCGGGCGTGGCGGCCTCGTCGATGCGCAGGCGCTGGTCGACGCGCTCAAGAGCGGCCAGCTCGGCCATCTCGGGCTCGACGTGTACGAGGAGGAAAGCGGGCTCTTCTTCGAGGATCACTCCGACCTGCCGCTGCAGGACGACGTGCTCGCGCGCCTGCTGACGTTCCCGAACGTGATCGTCACGTCGCACCAGGCGTTCTTCACGCGCGAGGCGCTGGCCGAGATCGCGCACACGACGCTGCTGAACATCGAGGCGTGGCATGCGGGCGCGCCGCAGAACGTCGTGACCGCAAACCGCTGAGAAACCGCACGTTTAATGGCGTACAGCGCATCCGCAATCGTTTGCTCGTGCATGCTGCCGCACACTGCACCCGCCCTCGTCAACAATTCAGCGCATTGTTTCGGCTGAAGTAACGTTTCGCGCGCGCCGTCTGCTATCGTTGCGCCGACGTCCTTCCCTGCCTTTGCCGCTCATGCGTTTCGACGATTCAGACATCGCCGCCGTCTACCGTGCCATCTTCGAACGGCGCGACATGCGCCACTTCACGCCGGCGCCCGTCGATCCGGCCGTGCTCGCGCGGCTACTGCGCGCGGCGCACCATGCGCCGAGCGTCGGTTTCATGCAGCCGTGGCGCTTCATCCGCATCACCGATCCCGCCCTGCGCACCTCGATCCACGCGCTGGTCGAGGCCGAACGCCGCGCGACCGCCGACGCGCTCGGCGAGCGCCAGGACGAATTCATGCGGCTGAAGGTCGAAGGCGTGCGCGAATGCGGCGAGTTGCTGGTCGTCGCGCTCGCCGACGGCCGCGAACGCCACGTATTCGGCCGCCGCACGCTGCCGGAGATGGATCTGGCCTCCGCCGCGTGCGCGATCCAGAACATGTGGCTGGCCGCGCGCGCGGAAGGGCTCGGGATGGGCTGGGTGTCGCTGTTCGACGTCGATGCGCTGCGTACGCTGCTGCGGATGCCCGACGGCGCGAAACCGATCGCCGTGCTGTGCGTCGGCCACGTCGACGCGTTCTATGCGAAGCCGATGCTCGAAGCAGAGCGCTGGGCCGCGCGGATGCCGATCGAAGCCTGCCTGTTCGAGAACGGCTGGGACGATCCGGCGGCGATCGATGGGGCCGGATCGGCTGCGGCGCCAGCGGAGGTGGCCAGCGAAACGAAGCACACGCCGGACGCGATGCGCGACGGGCCGTCCGAACGCATCGCGTGATCTCACCCGCCGGCAGCCGCCATCATCCCGGCCCTGGGACCCCCGCGAATCCCACACTGTGAGCTTGCCGCTCACCACCCCGTCGCACGCCGGCAACACCCGTTTTGGCCCCGAGCATAGGGGTTTTCACTGAAGTAGAATCGCGGCTGACGTTCGCCTCACCGACCGCCCGTCCCGCGCCTCCCGCGCCTGGCTCGAGCGGCATCCTTTCCCGAGCCTACCGCGATGCCCCTGCCTCTTTTCGCCCTTGCCGTCGCCGCATTTGGAATCGGTACCACCGAATTCGTGATCATGGGGCTGCTGCCCAATGTCGCGCGCGACCTCGGCGTGTCGATCCCGGCCGCCGGGATGCTCGTGTCGGGCTACGCGCTCGGCGTGACGATCGGCGCGCCGATCCTCGCGATCGTCACCGCGAAGATGCCGCGCAAGCGTGCGCTGATGAGCCTGATCGGGCTGTTCATCGCCGGCAACCTGTTCTGCGCGATCGCGCCCGGCTACGCGGTCCTGATGGCCGCGCGCGTCGTCACCGCGTTCTGCCACGGTGCGTTCTTCGGGATCGGCTCGGTGGTCGCGAGCAACCTCGTCGCACCGAACCGCCGCGCGCAGGCGATCGCGCTGATGTTCACCGGCCTCACGCTCGCGAACGTGCTCGGCGTGCCGCTCGGCACCGCGCTCGGCCAGGCGTTCGGCTGGCGCGCGACGTTCTGGGCCGTCACCGGCATCGGCATCGCCGCGGCCGCCGCGCTCGCGGTGTGCCTGCCGAAGGACCTCGCGATGCCCGACACCAGCATCACGCGCGAATTCAGCGTGCTGAAGCACCCGCAGGTGCTGATGGTGCTCGGCATCAGCGTGCTCGCGTCCGCGAGCCTGTTCAGCGTGTTCACGTACATCACGCCGATCCTCGAGGACGTGACGGGTTTCTCGCCGCGTCAGGTCACCTACGTGCTGCTGCTGTTCGGCCTCGGCCTGACCGTCGGCGGCACACTCGGCGGCAAGCTCGCCGACTGGCGCCGGATGCCGTCGCTGATCGCGACGCTCGCGCTCATCGGTATCGTCCTCGCGCTGTTCGCGGGCACGATGCATCTGCCGTTCGCCGCGCTCGCGACGATCTTCGTGTGGGGCATCCTCGCGTTCGCGATCGTGCCGCCGCTGCAGATCATGATCGTCGATCGCGCGAGCGACGCGCCGAACCTCGCGTCGACGCTCAACCAGGGCGCGTTCAATCTCGGCAACGCGACCGGCGCGTGGCTCGGCGGGATGGCGATCGGCTCGGGCGTGTCGCTCGTGAGCCTGCCGTGGGTCGGTGTCGCGATGGCGATCGCCGCGCTCGCGCTCACGCTGTGGTCGGCGTCGCTCGAACGCCGCCCGGTGGTCGTGCCGACCGAGTACGTCTGACGCGAACCCTGCTGCAACCCTGCCGCAATCGTTGCGTACGCAACTCCATTCAAACGTGACGACCTTCATGGACCTTTCAACGGTCGCGGTGTAGCATCGCGGCCGATGAAAGCCATTCTCAATCGCGATTTCCTCGCGCTGATCCTGAGCGTCGCGGTCGTCGGCCTCGGCACCGGCGCCACGCTGCCGCTCACCGCGCTCGCACTGACCGAAGCCGGACACGGCACCAACGTCGTCGGCATGCTGACCGCCGCGCAGGCCCTTGGCGGCCTCGCGATCGTCCCGTTCGTCACCGCGCTCGCACGGCACATCGGCGCGCGCCGCGCGATCGTCGTGTCGGTCGTGCTGCTCGCGGCGGCCACCGCGCTGATGCAGTTCACGTCGAACCTGATCCTGTGGGGCGTGCTGCGCGTGCTGTGCGGCGCCGCGCTGATGCTGCTGTTCACGATCGGCGAAGCATGGGTGAACCAGCTCGCCGACGATTCGACACGCGGCCGCGTCGTCGCGATCTACGCGACCAATTTCACGCTGTTCCAGATGGCCGGCCCCGTGCTGGTCAGCCAGATCGCCGGCGCGACGAGCATCCGCTTCGCGCTGTGCGGCGCGCTGTTCCTGCTCGCGCTGCCGACGCTCGCGACGATCCGCCGTGCGCCGCTCGCCGGCGACGACGCGCATCACGCAGCGCACGACAGCTGGCTCGCGGTGTTGCCGCGCATGCCCGCGCTGATCATCGGCACCGGTTTCTTCGCGCTGTTCGACACGCTCGCGCTGTCGCTGCTGCCGCTCTACGCGATGGATCACGGCGTCGCGAGCGCGACCGCCGTGCTGCTCGCGTCGATCATGCTGTTCGGCGATACCGCGATGCAGTTCCCGATCGGCTGGCTCGCGGACAAGCTCGGCCGCGAAC
>Ga0209463_1000438_pt1 | contig 34088 bp, 35 predicted proteins | sample AgamicMgSfrz_FD_187169 | JGI IMG/M metagenome (GOLD analysis project Ga0209463, IMG submission 187169) | Agave microbial communities from Guanajuato, Mexico - Mg.Sf.rz (SPAdes) (version 2) | ecosystem: Host-associated > Plants > Phyllosphere > Phylloplane/Leaf | place: Guanajuato, Mexico...
TGGTACAGAATCTTAGGATTTTTAACGTACCATACCGTATCTGCCGGCAATTCCTCCCCCACTTATCGTTGGGCTATCGCCCTTCACACGATTGAAGTAGGGGGTATCCTTGCCGATTTTAGATGAAATGAGATAGTAATAACCATTCAATAGTATCACCTTGTATGGGTCGTGAAATACAGAAGAAATGTATGCCATGATGACATGTCAGACGATGCAAAAGATATGTTTGTTCGACTATCTGAAAGCTAGAACATCACATGAGTTGAATGGAATCATGATATAGACCATGTTCATATTTTCTTCCGGGCATACCCGAATACAGAAATGACAACATACATCCATGCTTATAAAAGTGCAAGTTCTCGACTTATGAAAAGAGACTTTCCACAAGTGAAAAAGAAACTTTGGAAAGAGATGTTTTGGTCAAGAAGTTTTTGCTTGCTCACTACTGGTGGTTCGCCAATAGACGTAGTAAAAATATATATGGAAAATCAAAGTGAGGTGAAATGATGGACAAAACAGAATAAAGCCTATACATTCCGTTTGTATCCAACAGAAGAACAAGCACATCTGATGCGTAAACCTTCGGTTGTGTACGTTTCGTGTATAACAGAATGTTAGCGGAACGGAAAGCAGCGTATGAAAAACAGAAAGATGATAAGGATTAACGAAAGAAACAAAAGCTTCCCACTCCTGCAACATACAAAGCAGAATTTGAGTGGTTAAAAGAAGTAGATTCCTTCGCTTTGGCAAATGCTCAACTAAACTTGCAAACTGCCTATAAAAATTTCTTTCATGGTCAGAATGACTTTCCAAGGTTCAAAAGTAAAAAAGACAGAAAGTCTTATACAACGAATATAGTGAACGGAAATATTACGTCGCTTAACGGTCATATCAAATTGCCAAAACCTTATAAAAGTCTATAAAGTTTGTTTATTTCCCTGTTCTACGAGTCCGTTTTTGCCAAAGCTACTACCATTTGATATCCCTCTCCAAGGGCGTAACTTCGAATACAACGCATCCTACATATTAGCCATAACGTTTAAGTGTTAATTGACTAATTCATAATGTGACCAGTTGATGGCTGCATTCAAATCCCAATCTATGACATGACTACAAGCACATTTATATATGTGATTAGATAGCTTTAGATCTTTCTTGATGCTTCCACAACTTGAACACATCTTAGAAGATGGATACCATTTATCAGCTTCCATGCATTCAATACCGTATTTTTCGCTTTTATATTGCATTTGTCGCTTAAGCTCCTATAAGCATTGCTTTGCAATAGCTTTAGACAAGTGCTTATTCTTCATCATTCCTTTGATGTTCAAGGTTTCCATCACGATTCGATATGGCTTGGTTTTCACGATAGCTTTCGTGACTTGATGAAGATCATTTGTTCTGATATTGGTCAACCTTTTATGCAAGTGTTGTATTTTTTTTTGGACTTTTATACTGTTGCCGGTTTTGATGAAACGGTTTCCCTCCTTATTCATTTCCTATTTGCGAGAAACTTGACGTTGCAACCTACGAAGGCGTTTCTCTACCTTTTTTACTGTTTGTGTTTTGTTAATATTTTTCTTTTTCTCTTCATCCGAGCAAACAGCCAGTTCCTTCATATCAAAATCAATACCTAGTGAGACATCTGTTACTTTTATTTTTGGACACTCGTTTTCTACGCCAACGGACAAATCCCAATACTTCCTGTCAAAATGAATACGTGGATTCGTATACTTTACATCGACTGGTAATGATTCGGAAGTTTTCATCCATCCAACTTTTTCAATCAACACTTCGTTATTTCGAACTTTTCATTTCACATTATCATTGTAAAAAGACGGCTTGGATTTTCTTCTACTTTTGACACATGGTTTATCAGCCAGTCCCTTGAAGAATCGCTTATATGTTTCACAAGCATCTTTGATCGCTTGCTTTGTCATGTTATTGGATACTTCGTATAGCCAGGCATATTCTTCTGTTTGTTTCAAAACTGTTAATTCTTTACGAAGGATGCCGTCAGATAGAAATTTACCACTGTGCTTGTGATGTTCTTCTTGTTTACCTCATGTCCAGTTATAAGCCCATCGGGCTGTTCCAACGGATTTTCAAAGTTGATGTTCTTGTTCTTTATTTGGTCTTATTCTTACTTTCCTCGGAAGTATCATTTTCCATCAACTCCTTACTCATCTTCTTGGCTTTATTGGCTCTTTTACCTTGCCATCTACAGCTGAAAACAGTGACAATCTGAATGAAATCTTCTACTAATTCTTGTTTCTCGGTCTTTTCGGTATGGTCAATGACCTCAATAGTCGTTCCATATGTATCACATAGGTTTTCGATTCATTCCTACCCGAATCGAATGAACCAATCTTTATATAGAATAACAATCTTTGCTACTTCCGACTTAATGACCTATCAATTCGTTGATTTAATCCCTTTTTATAGGTTTATTTCAACTGTTATTCCCCTCCGTCTTGAGTTATAACCATTAGCATACAGTTTTTCCTTTTAGAAGTAAGTACGGTTACAAGGCCATTAACTTAAGGGTGGATTCTATTCGTGTCGTTCGTTTTTGAATATGTCATTACCTTTGTACCAAACATAAATAAAATGACATTTGATAAAGTTACTTTTTCTTATTAACATTTTAAGCTTAAATGATACAATCCTTCTTTAGAAGAGCGATTTAGAATAGGAGAGGAGTTTAGGAGTAATAAAAATTAAGTTAGATATGTATCGTACCCTGTTGATTGTATAGCTTTGCAACAGAATAAATAAAAAGGAGTGACTTTAGTTATGCAAAAACTAAAACATACAATTGCTGCGACCTCGCTGGCAAGCACGTTTATTTTAGGAGCGAGTATGTTAGTGGACCCTGTACTTTCATATGCAGCAGAAAATAAAGGTTCTAGTCAAATGGAGGTGGTGGATGGAAAATATTTTAAAGATATTGTTTCTCCTCAAGATTCGAGTACCTCGTTACCTTTAATAGGTGAGAAGACTACTGTAGAATCTGATATGGATAAGTATGTATATATTGATGTAATAGCAATGAAAGATTTTCCTAAAGGTTCTTGGTTCCCGCAAGGAAATCCGGGAACTATATTTCAACATGCCATTTTTATGGACAAAGATTTAAAGCCTTTTCCTAAAATAGATGGAAAATACTATTTGAAAAATACAACGGAGGTCAAAGCAGGTGAACTTCTAGGGAAATGGGCTGTTTTAAAAGAAGAAGATTGGGTAAAAGGAACCAAGTCTATAACAGAGTATTATTATAAATTAATAGATTCACAAAGGTTGAATAAAACTTCGTCTTATTCATTTAATCTTGATAGTACAGTAGGTGTTTCACAAGAAGAAGCGTTTTCCATTGGACAAACTTTAGGATTAGATTTTCAAGTTGGATATAAACATGCATTTAACTTAGGGGGGAATGGGATGTGGCAAACCACGCGAACGATAGGAAGTAATTTATTCCAACAGAGTTCCATTAAACGGGAGTTTAATTTACCACAAGCTGTTTTTAATTATAACCATCCGTATTTTTGGGTAGGTGTTTATCAGGGGGTAACAGATTACTTTGTAAAACCTTCTACAAAACTACAAGAAGTACTAGATGCATTTAACAAATCTTCATTATTAGGGCATCAAATGGAGATAAAGTTACAATTACCTAATATTCACTCTCAAAAAACTTCTCTTTTTCAAACTGTTCGTACCAAGGGATCGGGGAATCCAGAAGAAGTTGAGCAAACACAAATGGGAACCGAGTAATTGTGATTGAAGATTTGAAAGGGAAGAATATGCAGAAGAATCGCAAATTAGCAAAAGCAATCAGTGAAGTATCTTCGCTAGAAAGCAGTATGGAAAGGGCATGTTTTGATAATCGCACCTAAGAACTACGCAAGTAGTGAATTATGTTCATCTTACAATTATAAAAATAAAGATGTGAAAAATCTTAATCTTCTTGAATGGATTTGTCCCGAATGTAATAGTCATCATGGCAGAGATAGAAACGCAAGTATCAACATGCTAAAACTAGTCATATAATTGGTATCTTTGTAGGGGCAGGAACTGCCCTTATAGCTTGGTAATTATAAAAAAATCTAGTTCCCAAGAAGCGACACTTCAAATAGACCGCAGGCTGTTAAGGCAGATAGTTCACGTCATACATAACAAGTAAGGAGCTGTAGAGATGTTAAAAAAAGTTAATAAATTTATTCCTACACTAGCATTTGTAGTGGCACTTCCTTTTTTGTACTCCCCCCCTTCATTCGCAAAAGAGGAAACGATTCCGCTGAATCAGATTATTCCGCAAGGGAAAATAGAACACAATGATACTGAGATTTTGAATCGTGAGAAAAGATCTGGTTCTGTTGTAATAGGTAAATATTACAATAATAATAGAACAAAAGGTTTAAAAAATAAATTAACACAGCGATTTGCAAAAAAATATAGAGAACCTAATGGTCATGCTATACAGAGAGCATTTGAAAGGGGGATATCGGATGAAGATATCGTAAATACAATTGAACATGGAAAAAAATATAGAGATTCTATAAATGATAGCAATATATATTATTTAGCTACAACTGGTATTGCTGTTGCAGAAGGGTATGATGCAGGGACAAAAGAATACTTTCTTAAAACGGTTATGTCGAATGTCCTAAATCCAGGTCAAAATTGGAATCAAATATCATAAAATTTTAACGTATTATTCGAAAGAAGTCTTCTTCCTTAAGGAGCATGACGGGTTACGGTTCAGTGAGTAGGTGGGAGATGAATTGGCTGAAATGATAAATTTTGACTGTATCCAACAGAAGAACATATACATCAAGTGAAAAAGAAACTTTGGAAAGAGATGTTTTGGTCAAGAAGTTTTTGCTTGCTAACTACTGGTGGTTCGCCAATAGACGTAGTCAAAACATATATTGAAAATCAAAGTGAAAAGTGAGGTGAAATGATATGACAAAGCAGAATAAAGCATATAAATTCCGTTTGTATCCAACAGGAGACCAAGCACATCTTATACGTAAAACCTTCGGTTGTGTACGTTTCGTGTATAACAGAATGTTAGCTGAACGGAAAGAAGCGTATGAAAAACAGAAAGATGATAAAGATCAACGAAAGAAACAAAAGCTTCCCACTCCTGCGAAATACAAAGCAGAATTTGAGTGGTTAAAAGAAGTTGATTCCTTAGCTTTGGCAAATGCTCAACTCAACTTGCAAACTGCCTATAAAAATTTCTATAGTGGTCAAAATGACTTCCCAACATTCAAAAGCAAAAAAGACAGAAAGTCTTATACAACGAATGTAGTGAACGGAAATATTATGTTGCGTAACGGTCATATCAAATTGCCAAAACTGAAAATGGTACGTATCAAACAGCATAGAGAAATACCACAAGGCCATATCATCAAGTCATGTACGATTTCTATGACACCTACTGGTAAATACTATGTGTCCATTTTGACTGAATACGAAAAAGAGATCGTACAAAAAGAAGTAGAAACAGTTGTTGGATTAGACTTTGCGATGGATCAATTATACGTCAGTTCTGAGGATGAGAGAGCCAATTATCCTAAGTTCTATCGTGAAATGTTAGACCGATTAGCAAAGGCGCAACGAGTATTATCAAGAAGAACAAAAGGTTCTATTCGTTGGAATAAACAACGTATCCGTGTAGCTAAGTTACATGAAAAAGTAACGAATCAACGTAAGAACTTCCTTCATCATAAGTCTAAAGAGTTAGCTACTTATTTTGATGTGGTAGCTATTGAAAATCTAAATATGAAAGGAATGTCGCAAGCACTTCATTTTGGAAAAAGTGTCGCTGACAATGGTTGGGGTATGTTCACTTCTTTTTTAGCTTATAAACTAAATGAACAAGGCAAACAGCTTGTGAAAATAGACAAATGGTTTCCTTCCACAAAAACATGTAGCAGTTGTGGAAATGTGAAAAATATGTCATTGTCTGAGCGAGTCTATTCTTGTATATGCGGTGTAAATCTCGATAGAGATGATAACGCAGCTATCAATATCAAAAATGAAGCAATACGCCTATTGGCGTTAGCATAGATAGCAATAAAATAACCCTTGGAACAAGGGAGTTAGCTCGGCTGTCTTAGGACAAATTCGTTAGCTATCAAAAGTAACGACTAACCGAGAAGCCCCCACTTCAAACAGTCCGTTAGGACGTTAAGTGGCGGGTAGTTCACTTTTGGTTTACCTTACATATAATATACAAGTAGCTCTGGATCAATTGGTGGATTTTTCAGTGCATCCATGTTCTTACCTCCTGATTCATCTTAATGTCTCGCAACACTTGCTGCGATATATGGAATCACCCCATCCATTCCAATTTCAATGAAAACTTCTTTTCCTGCAGCAAGTGCCCTTAGAACGGTTTGACAAATTGAAGCGAATTTAGGGAGTCCCATCAAAGCTAAAGCAGAAATAATCGCTCCCCCGACTGGCGTAGCTGTAATTGCTGATAAAAGACGTTTCTTATGCCTAAAACCGCATAATATATAGATCTAAATTGCTTGAACTTCTTTAGTATACAACAAATGGTTGACACTCCCACGGCTAAAGCCGCAAGTCCTACACCTTACGGTGTAACGGATGGGATTCCTGAATGACTAAACGTTCGCAGTCCATTTCGGTTATGAACAGCCTTCAAGATGAGGGTATGTCATCACCCCTCCTAAGACAGACCATATAGGTTCTTAGGCTGATTGACTATTACCGCCAACCACAGTTGCGTAGCGAATATTCACCGCCCCAACGATATCACGATGTTTCTCAAATCCACATTGGTACTTGTATTTTCTGTCTTGCGCTTTGTTCTTTTCAGAACCTCTTGGGCATATTTGACTTGTATAAGAAGGGTTCCCAAACAATAGTTGCCGCATACATAATACGTATTGTGTTATGAAAAAGTTTTCTTGTACAATAAAGAGACAATATCGACAACATATCAATGGAAAGGAACGTATATGAGCCAAATGAAAGAATATGATCTCGCATATATTTGCTATTATGCAGAGAAAATTGAGCTATCCGCAATTGCAACTGGTTTTGCTTCTAGCTTATCAACAATAGCATTGGAATCTTTAATCCAGGAATTAAAAGAAACAAATCAATTTGATTTTTATAAAAAAATGTATCAAGACTTGTTAGAATAATCCCAAAAAGGTGGTTAAGTATATGGAAAAAGTTTCGAAACATGTATTAGACATTTTATCAGCAGGGATTTCAGAGCATACCCAGGATATTGTATGGATGATGATGGCATACGAAGATGAATTGGATACGGTTTCAATAGAAGAGATAGACTCTGCTTATAAGAAATTAGAAGCTGCTATTGTATTTTATCGTTCTCATGCGATGGGGCCAGATCGTATATTAATTGAAGAACTATATAAAAGACTGCAAATGAAAATACACCGTATAAAAGGAAAGGATCTAGAGAAGGAATCGAATGTATTAACTAGTAACATGTCTTCTTTTCCAAAAGGAATTACAGCTCATGTAGAAGAAGGAGAGCATATGTACTATGTGTTTGATCATGATGTGTTGGGAAGGATTGGCCGTCTGTTTATACAATCTGATGGTGTCAATAATTTACAAGTTATAGCGGAGATGACAGAAGAATGCCGAGGAAATATAGTGAAAGAGAGAATGCTGCAGCGTGTCGTAGACTCTTTCGAAACAGACATTCTTGGTGCGCGTGCGTAACTGGTAATTATGAATTGTTATTTTGTTGTTTATATGGCGGTATGAAACAGGTTTGAGCTTTAATCGTTGGAATACGCTTGCTTTTTAGAATGTTAAGAAGAAACGAATGTATGCACGTGGAGATTCACAAATTGAAAAAACACCCTAAAGAAAATTTTCTCAATATAGGGTGGAATGTTGTATGATACGATGTACATACTCCTTACGCCTGATGAACAAATCTTAAAAATTTCTTCAATTGCAAATAAAAAAAGTATCCCCTTACTAGGCATATAAGAGCGGGATGCTTTTTTTATTTATTTTAAAATTACGACAATTGATAACGTGATTCTTACTATACAATAACCCTTATTCTCGTACACGTTTGTTTATGCACTAATAAAAATTATAATGATAGTGATAGTGTTTTCACTGCTCGAATCACTTGTGCATCTGTCACTTTATAATACACTTCTAAACCCTTCCGATTGTAAGAAACTACTTTCAATGATTTCAATTTACTTACATGCTGTGAAACTGTAGGTTGAGGTAATTGAGAAAGATGTTGTAATTGAGAAACATTCAATGGGCCTTTCTGTACTAATTGATGCATAATTAGTAAACGCATGGGATGTGATACAGCTGTTACTATCTCTGCGCTTCTTTCAAAATCATGTGCATTCATCATAAAATGTTTAGACATCTTTCTTATCCCCTTAAAATATAGATAATGAATGATTGGTGGACCGCCTATTTTATCATATACATTCATACCGTATTTTGTATTGTATATACTGCCAGCCCCTTTCTCTACTAATAAAATATATCACATTATCCTATCAGTATAAAAGAACCATCACAATACAGTGATGGTGTGAAAGGGAAAAGATTTTATCCAAATTATTGAAAGAAAGAATGCAAAGTCATCTTATCATACTCCAGTCGTGACTACCATCAAAATCACCAATCACATTGTATTTTCTTCTAAGAGTATTCTCTCTGTTCTCGAGCTACCTTACATTGCTTCTTATGAATCCTGAAAAATAGCTCATTCATTTCCTCTTGTGTAATCTCTTTTGGTACTTCTATCATTCTTCCAAACGTTTTTTTCCAGGATCTTTGTAAATTTTCTATTTGTCGCCTAGAAACAGAACGTGTGTTTCTTCTACTTTCTTTCCGTTTTTTCTTCGCTTCTAATTCCAGTAATCTTTTCTTTAGATACAAAAAATCCTTTGGTAATTCCTCTTGTATCCCTAAATCTAATAATAAACGATAAAAGTAATTTCTATGTTTTAACGTAGAACTTCGTTTTCTCAAAGATGGTTCTTGTAACTGTAATAATTGCTGCAGTTCTAAACAATCAATTGTAAACCCTATGTTATCCCACTTGATAAAAGCCGTAGACCCTTCTAAATATCCTTTAAATACCTGAAGAAATTCCTCGGTAACAAAGGATTTATTTTCTTCTATCACAACATACTGAATATCTTTCAAGAAAAATCTTAAAACCCTGGATAAATCTGATCGAAAACTATACTGATATGCAGGTGTTAATTCCTTATATACCATCTCCTATACACTCCCGCTATTATAATATTGCATGTGTTTTACCCTGCTTAAAATTTAACAGAGCACATCTTACGAGTAGTAAGACGCGCTCTTTCCAAAAAAATGTACAATATAACAATTTATACGATTCCTACTTCTCTTATTGCACAAACAAAATCCGTAAACTTATCATACCATGAATACCTATTGTGTTTCCTTTAGATTATAATCAATACAAAAACAAATTGTTATGACATAACATCATATCCGGAATTGGCGCAAGCACAGCGTGTTCTTTCTAGAAGAATGAAAGGATCTTCTTGCCGGAATAAACAACGAGTAAAGGTAGCTAGCATTCATGAATATATATCAAATGCTAGAAAAGATTACTTGGACAAAATTTCAACTGAAATCATCAAAAACCACGATTTGATCGGTATAGAGGATTTGCAAGTATCGAATATGTTAAAGAATCATAAGTTAGTAAAAGCAATTAGTGAGGTATCTTGGTCGCAATTTCGATCCATGTTGGAATACAAAGCAAAATGGTATGGCAAACAAGTCATTGTCGTATCGAAAACATTTGCTTCCAGCCAATTATGTTCTTGTTGTGGATATCAAAATAAAGACGTTAAAAATCTCAACCTACGTGAATGGGACTGTCCTTCTTGCCTGACACACCATGATAGGGATCGTAACGCAAGTATCAATCTAAAGAATGAAGCAATAAGGCTTCTAACTGCAAGGACTGCGGGGTTAGCCTAATCAATTAGAGTTCGATAGAACTCTTTACTTAGGAATCCCTCACTTCTAAACGAAGTGAAAGTGGGGGTAGTTCAAGAGCAAAAGTTAGAACAAAGAAAATATGATGAATATGAAATTTGAATCATTATTTGTACAGGGGTATGTCTCTATGTTTCACACCATTTTTTACCAGGTTTTCAATGGGGTATATTGGAAAATAAAGTATATACGATTTTCCAAAAAATTTCCATTTCAGAAAAAATGATATTTCAAATTCGCGTGTAATTAATTTTAAAGAAACTTTTAATACATTTGGTATCGAATGTATTTGTGCTCTTTATTCGGCCCTTTAAGTGGATTAAATGAGTTTTTGGAGAAAAAGGGGTGTGAAGATAATTTTTTTAAAGGTTATTGCATATATTTTGTTACGTATAGGAGTTTGTACAGTTGTTTTAGCAGGAATAGTCGAGATTGTAAAGAAACAAATGATAATCGCAAATATAAACCTATTCTTGGCTATGTATTATGTTTGTTCGAGAAGTCTTCTATATTTGTGCAAGTTAGGGGAAACATAGGATATTTTCTGACAAGCCTTTTGATTTTAATTGTAGAAATTGCGATTATCCGATTAAGAAAAAGCTGGTATGTACCGTAAATGCGTACTTATCTTCAAAAACTACAGGAGCAAGCGACAAATAAGAATGATCTGTGAGGAAATCCAGAGGAGAAGGAGTGGAGAGATCTTGATACATCAATATGAATTTAACTTTTCAGTGATGTATAGTGGCAAGGTAACAGACTCACAATTTACGATTATTCCAGCAAGTTCTTTAGAGGAAGCAAATAAAAAATTACAGTCGGAAGTAAAGCGACGATTAGGTAAATGCAGTATAAAAGTGAATGCAGCTAGTTTATGTGTTTCAGAAGATAGCCGATATACAATTGAATAAGATAATAAAAAAGTTTCTACATGGGGGACGAGCTACCATGTGCTTCCGATTCCTCACGAGTAGTAGCTTACGATCAAAATCTAAGGACACAATGGTTTCCTAGATATCGTGGGCCAGGTATTTCTGTTTAGTGGCATGTTGAGGAAAAATCAATGTACATTTATTCTCAAGTAAACGCACCTAATTCTTCTGAAGTGGTTGCCATGTTAAGCTTGCAATTAATTCAAAACTGCATCATTTACATTAATACTTTAATCATCCAAAAACTACTCAACGAAAAAGAATGGGAAAATCGTTTGGAAGAAGATTATCGGGCACTTATACCTATGATGTACTCTCATATTAACCCCTATGGTGAAATTCGTTTAGATATGGATAAAAGAATAGCTATTTAAAAGTAGAACCAGCATTATTAATTTTGTGATTCCTCTACAACTTGTCTTGAAGAATAATCTATAATATTTTTCCCTGCTGGTAACGCCGCCACAGAACAGGGGGCCCCTATCATAAAACTACAATAAGCAAGTATACCTGGAATAACAATAGATTTATTTTTTCTCAAGTACATCTTGTGAAACCCCTCCAATAAAGTGTTGTATAGCATATAAAACCATACAATAATGAATTTTGATTTACTAGATTCCAGAGGTTGAGAAATATCTGACGGGATAATCTGCGTACCAAACAAAGATAACCAGAATATTTCACCATTTTACTCCATCAATATCAAATGATCTTCATAATCCTAATACCTGTATAGTCTCGATGCCTAGTGAGTAGGTGGGAGATGAATTGGCTTCGAACAAGGGATGGCAGGAAGCCATCTTACTTGTTCGACATACAGAAAGTGTTACGCCACTACCTATCGAATATATGTTTGGTGCATAATAGTCATATACCAAAATGGAGAGGAATGAAATCATGATTCATAAAGCCTATAAGTTTCGAATCTATCCCAATCAGGCACAAGCCATTCTCATCAACAAAACGATTGGGTGTTCTCGCTTTGTATTCAATCATTTCCTATCCTTATGGGATCACGCATACAAAGAGACAGGAAAAGGCTTGACCTATGGTACATGCTCTGCCAATGCTACCTAGCATGAAGAAAGAGCTTGTTTGGCTAAAAGAAGTAGATCGTATTGCGATTCAGTCGTCTGTTCACCACCTTGCGGATGCGTATACACGCTTTTTCAAAAAACAAAACAGCGCACCGCGCTTTAAATCGAAGAAGAACAACGTACAATCTTATACCACAAAACAAACAAATGAAAACATTGCCGTTGTAGGAAACAAAATAAAGTTGCCAAAACTAGGCCTTGTTCGATTTGCCAAAAGTCGCGAAGTAGAGGGGCGTATTCTACATGCTACAGTGAGACGGAACCCTTCTGGTAGATATTTTGTGTCACTATTCGTTGAAACAGAAGTACAAGAACTTCCGAAAATACATTCTTACATTGGAATAGATGTAGGACTAAAAGATTTCGCTATTTTGTCAGATGGAACAACCTATAAAAATCCGAAGTTTTTCCGGTCATTAGAAGATAAGTTAGCGCAAGCACAGCGTGTTTTTTCTAGAAGGATAAAAGGATCTTCTCGTTGGAATAAACAACGAGTAAAAGTAGCTAGCATTCATGAATACATATCAAATGCTAGAAAAGATTACTTAGACGAAATCTCAACTGAAATCATCAAAAGCCACGATGTGATCGGTATAGAGGATTTGCAAGTATCCAATATGTTACAAAATCATAAGTTAGCAAAAGCAATTCGTGAAGTATCTTGGTTACAGTTTCGAACCATGTTGGAATACAAAGCAAAATGGTATGGCAAACAAGTCATTGTCGTATCGAAAACATTTGCTTCCAGCCAATTATGTTCTTGTTGTGGATATCAAAATAAAGACGTTAAAAATCTCAACCTACGTGAATGGGACTGTCCTTCTTGCCTAACACACCATGATAGGGACTGTAACGCAAGTATCAATCTAAAGAATGAAGCGATAAAGCTTATAACCGCAAGGACTGCGTGGTTAGCCTAATCAATTAAAGTTCGATAGAACTCTTTACTTAGGAACCCCTCACTTCTAAACGAAGTGAAAGTGGGGGGAGTTCAATTTCCGGGATTTATATTTTTATTTCGAAAATTCAAAAACAATGTAACTTTGTACCAGGACCGTATAATTTTCAGAAGAAATCAAATACTGATAAGGGATTCTATAAGAAAAGGAGAATTTTTCATGGTATTTAGTTGGCTCTTAAAATCCCTAAAGACAATAGATCAACAAAGTCTCCCTCAGTTAAAACAATCAGAAAAAAAAATTCCAATTCAGAAGGATATACGTGCCACTATATCTCAATTGAAGTGCAAATTAGGATATAGTCCAGATTTAATAGTTCGCACGTTTCAAGTTCAAAATAGCCCAACTAATCAGATAGCTACTATATATATGCAAGGGTTAGTTGATGAAGATAAAGTTAACCATTTTATAACTCATTCTTTATGTATAACACCAGGAGAATTGAATTCTTCTTCACTAATTTATTCAAAAAATTGTTTTGAGGATATCAAAACAAAAGCGTTAACGGTTGGTAACGTACAAATTGAAAATGATTGGAATAATATGCTTCATCAATTGTTATCAGGAGACATCATTATATTGGTAAATGGTTTTACAAATTGTATTATAGGAAATCTTCGTGGTGGCGAAAGGAGACCGGTTTCGGAACCTCAAGTAGAGACCAATATTCGGGGCCCAAAAGATAGCTTTACGGAATCAATCGGAACAAATATTGCGTTAATTCGTAGAAAAATTAAGAATCCTAATCTTTGGATGGAATCCATTTGTATTGGAGATATTTCTAAAACTGATGTTACGATAATGTATGTGAAAGGTATCGCTGAAGAACAGTTGATTGAAAAGACAAGAAAAAGTATTCGAAATATTAAAGTTAATTTCATTCTAGATTCTGGATATGTTGAAGAATTAATACAAAAACAAGCATATACACCATTTCCAACTATTTTCAATTCAGAAAGACCAGATGTAATCGCTGGCAATTTGTTAGAAGGAAGAATTGCTGTATTTGTTGATGGTACACCGAATACCTTAATTTTACCAACTACATTTTCACAATTTTTTAAAGCGGCAGAAGATTACTATCAAAAATTTGATTTTTCCGTATTTATGAGAGTAATTAGGTATCTTAGCTTTTTTATTGTCATATTGATGCCTGCGATATACATTGCGCTCACAACTTATCACCAAGAAATGATTCCTACTCCTCTTGTAATTACTTTATTAGCACAAAGAGAAGATACACCATTTCCTGCTGTTGTAGAAGCCTTATTAATGGAATTTATATTTGAAATAATTAGGGAAGCAGGGATTAGAATGCCCAGGGCCATTGGTCAGGCAGTTTCTATTGTAGGTGCCATCGTAATTGGTCAAGCTGCAGTTCAGGCTGGTATCGTCACTGCGATGATGGTAATCATTGTCTCAATAACAGGGATTGCTAGTTTTGCGTTGCCTTCCTATTCTCTTTCCATTTCCGCACGACTTATACGTTTTCCTATTATGGGTGCCGCAGCCATTTTGGGAATTTATGGTGTTATTATGTCTATTATCATTTTAGTCGCTCATATGAATAGTTTAAAATCTTTTGGCGTTCCCTATCTCTCTCCATTTGCGCCTTTTCACTTCAAACAACAAAAGGATACGATTTGGAGAGCTCCTTTTGAATCGGAAAAATCATATCCTATAGGGAATGATAGGGAAGATGATTGATTTCTCAAAAATAAAGAAAAACTAGGGGGGATTAAAAAGAATTGCGAATCAAAGATATTTTTTTATCGCTCATTATCTTATGTATATTTTTTCTAAGTGGATGTTGGGATTATCGGGAATTAAACCAAATCGCATTTGCTATGGCTATAGGCATTGATAAAGTACCCGATAAAAATGAATACCGCATCTCCTTTCAGATTGTTAATGCAAAAACAATAGCAAGTGAAAAAGGCGCAATTGGAATGGCACCCATTATTGTATACTCTAGTACAGGAAAAAATTTATTATTAGCAACAAGAAAGGCATCAAAGCAAGTACCTAGAAAAATTAATGCACAGCATACACGCGCTATCATTATAGGAGAACAATTGGCAAAAGAGGGAATACGAGATGTAGTAGATTTAATTGAGCGCGACCCAGAACTTCGGGTCACAACTACAGTTTTAATTGCCAAAAATTCTGATGCCAACACAATTTTAAAAACATTAACGCCCATCGAAAATATTCCCGCCAATGCAATTCTTGGAAAGTTAAACACAACAGAAAAAATATTCGCCGCAAATTACAGTGCAAATATTGATGATGTAATTCGAGGGATATTAACAACTGGAGGGGGACCTATCATTAGTGGAATTCAATTGACTAACAAGACTGTATCACATTCTCATCTATCCAACTTACAAAAGACCGATATATCTAATCGGCTGAGCATCCAGGATATGGCGGTTTTTAAAAAAGATAAACTAGTAGGGTGGATAGAAGGTACTAAGAGAACACAAGGACTTTCCTGGATAAACAATAAGATGAAAGGCAGTATAGTCGCTCTGAATTGTGGAAGAAAAAAGGAAGCAATTGCAATTGAAATTTTTCATTCTAAAACAAAAATAAAGGCAGAATTTAAAGATAACAGACCACTTATACGTATACATATTACTGAACGTGGCGCTGTGGGAGAAGCTATGTGTGCAGTTCATCTATCAGATTTTAAAGAAATTCATATGCTAGAGCAACAGTGGGAAAATAAAGTGAAATTAGAAGTGCAAGAAGCTATTAAAAAGGCGCAACGTTTAAAAACAGATGTTTTAGGATTTGGAGTGGCCCTTGAACGGGACAATCCCCAAAAATGGAATGAAATAAAAAACACATGGAGGGAAATTTTCCCCACCTGTAAAGTAGAGGTACAAGTTACAGCAAAAATACGACGTTCTGGACAAATTATAAATCCTTATTAATTTAATATAAATAATTTTAGAATTGCGGGGAACTGCCACATGACAAACGCAAAAATAAGCTCAGGTCAACTATTTATGTTGATGGTGATTTTTAGTATGGGTACTGCCATTCTACGCCCTTTAGCTATACAGGCCGGAAAAGATAGTTGGTTAGCTACACTTTTAGGGGCAATAGGCGGTATGATTATACTTTGGGTTTATACTACTTTATATCGTGCCTATCCTACCTTTTCCTTTACCGGTTATATGGTAGAAATTTTAGGGAAAAAAACAGGCTATTTCTTTGGATTGCTGTACACGTTATTTTTTATTCATGGCGCCGCAAGAGATGTACGAGAGGGCGGGGATTTGATTGGTAGTACTATATTAGAACGCACACCTGTAACAATCGTCATCTTTGTCTTGATTATGGCAGCTAGCTATATTCTTATTCAGGGAATCGAAGTACTGGCTAGAACTGCAGAAACTTTTTTCTTTATTTTAATTCTGTTAATAGTAGTAAGTAGCGTATGTATCTGTTTCTCTGAAATTATAGACTTGAGCCGTTTATTCCCTATTTTAGGTAGTGGTTGGACTCCTGTTATAAAAACAACTTTAAAACAGACCATTGAATTTCCATATGAGGAGTTCGTTTGTTTCACTATGATCTTCCCTCATCTTAAACAGTTAAAAACAGGAATAAAAGCTGGTTTTGCTGCAATCATAATCAGTGGCCTACTTTTAAGTTATATAAGTGCTATAAATATTGTTGTACTGGGGCCCGAAATTGTCTCCCATGCTTCATTTCCCCTACTTCATACTATCAGTTTAGTGGATATAAATAATTTTATACAAAGATTAGATATATTAGCTGTTTTATTATTAATCCTTAGTGATTTTTTTAAGATTACAATTTTTTTTTATGCAGGAGTAATAGCAGCAACAGATATATTTCAGATCCATGACTATAGAAAAGTGGTTTATCCTATAGGCATAATTATTCTATTATCATCCAAACTGCAATCGGCTAATTTTGCAGAACAAATTCAAGAGGGAAATATATTGTTAGTCACAACATTTTTTTTATTTGGTGTAATTATCCCTGTTTTTTTGGTAATTATACACAAACTGCAATTAAAATATAACAAGATCAGGAGAAGTTAATTTGCGTATATTTTGGGTTTCGATTTTCCTTTTTATACTTAGTGTATTCTTTATTATCATTATGGATTTATTGATAGGGATTTCCCTTTCAGCTTCTTGGCTAAATATTTATTCTACGTTTTTAGTTATGACGAGAGGGGAATTGATTGTCTTATTTTTAGCAATATTTTACGGATTAACAAGACCTATAGTTTCTCATTTTATAGATAAACAATCATGACTTTTCAGGCTTCTGTTGCAATGTTGAAAAAATGCCTGAAATGCTGAATTTCATACGCGGTTTTTTGTATATTTACTCTACTAATTCTCTTTAGTTTTGTTTGGATGCAAAAATTTCAGCAAGGGCCTCTTGAAAAAAATTTGCGTATTTTTACATATGGAAAGCATAATCCTATCACAAAGATTTAATAGGTTCCGTTGCAAAGTTTTTGAAAGTAAGCGAAACTTTTTCAAACCAGAGTGAGGAGCATCCAAAATGAGATATTTTAAAGGGAAACGGTTCAAGAAAGGCATTATTTTAGTAGCTGTTGGCTATTACTGTCGTTTTTCTGTAAGTTATCGTGATGTATCTGAAATCTTGAAAGAACGTGGTGTATCAGTACATCCTACAACTATCATGCGTTGGGTGCATGAATATGGAAATATGATTTATCAAATTTGGAAGAAGAAAAACAAATCAGCACACCATGCTTGGCGTTTAGATGAGACGTATATCAAAGTCAACAGAGAATGGTGTTATTTATATCGCGCCATGGATAGTGAGGGGCATACACTAGACTTTCAACTTCGAAAAACACGTAATCATCAAGCAGCTTATTCCTTCATGAAAAAATTGGTTAAACCGTTTGGAGAACCATCGGTCCTTACAACAGATAAGGCACCTTCTTTGTTTTGTGCATTTAAAAAATGACAGAAAGACTTATTATAAGCGTACGAAACACTGTAGAATTAAACATCGTAACAATTTCATTGAACAGGATCATCGACATGTCAAACGCCGCTTTGTGAAATCAGCTGGATTTCAAACTCTTCGTCATGCTTCTCGTACCATCAAAGGAATCGAAACGATTCAGGCTATATACGTCGAAAAAGAGCAGTCATATGCCAGACTTCTCTTTTTCGACGTATAATGAATGACAGGAGTTATTCAAAACCGCTTAAACTATCATTATATTTTGGAGACAAATTTGTGTTTTTCAAACTTTGCAACAGAACCCGCAAAACCTTCGGATACGTGTTTTGTATCTAACAAAATGTTGGCTGAACGAAAAGAAGCATGTGAAAAACAGTTTGTAAAATATAATAGGAAAGAAAGCTCTTGCTTTATGTATAGGACAACAGAGCAAGAGCTTTCTTAGTTTTTAATCTTGGTTTTATCTTACATATAATATACAAGTAGCTCTGGATCAATTGGTGGACATGGTGGACAAATTACTGGATACATATTCTTCCCTCCTAAAATATTTTATTATACATCTGTATGGCTAATTATATACTTAGCTTACAGAAGATTTATAGTATATAATTTCCCTTTGACATAAGTCATTTTTCCCAGATATATTTTTGGGGGTATCTTAAAAACAGATTCTTAAGAGGGTGCTTCTTTTTTATCCGATACTATGGAGATAGAATATGAACAGAAACGTGACTTTATAACTAATTATACTTCTTTGGACTCCCCCACTTTCACTTAAAAAACTTTGCAACAAAACCTAAAATGGAACACTAAATAGATTACGCAATTGATTTTGAATATTGATAAGGAATCATTCCATTTAATTTTGAATGGGGACGAACAACGTGCTAAAAACATATCCCAATTTGATGAGAATACTCTTTATATAACCGTTACTACTGGAGCTGGGGCATAAAAATTGATAGAACTTAGAAGAATAGCGCTCCATCAAACCCTTATTGGTTACATGAAGCGCTATTTTTTTATCATTTTAGCCAATTCATCTTCCACCTACTCACTCGGCTATGCCCTTCATGCTCCTTGAGGAAGGAGTCTTCTTGGCTAAAATGATAAAATCGTTCTTTACAGCGATAAGGAACTTTTTGAACATGCTGACAACCTTCACATACAAATAATTTAAATCCACTTTCAGGGTCTCCAGACCCTCTAAATTTTTCAATTCCCTTCAAAAAACTGGACGAATCTTCGCTTCGTATTTATTTTTAAATCGCTCCCAATGACTATAATCATCAAAGAAAATACGTTTTACCATATTTTCTTCCATAACTAAAAAATATAATTTAACGCGTTATGGAAATTCCAAATATTGATTACAATCCTGTATACAACAAGATTTCCAAGGAAGCACTTCGTGCTTAAAAACTTATACTTTCTTATTCTTAAAAATAAATCGGCAGACCATAATTGGCACTGAAATGAAACCTACACCAACATCAAAAGAGAGTGGTGTTATCTGTATCGCGCGATTAATCGAGAAGGATACACCTTGGATATTCAAATTCATAAAACACGTGATCATAACGTTCATATGTTTATAAAGCGATTAATCAAAGCATTTGGTGAACCAACGTTTCTCCCAATAGATTAAGCGCCTGCCTTGTTTTGTAAACGCGTTTATATTATTTTCAGGCTTTGTAACGAAACCACATGAAATAACTTTTATCAAAGGCTACTTTCTTACATGTGTACAGGCTCTTTGTTGGTTATTATTTTACCATAAGTTGAATTTGTTTTTTACGATTCATTTTCCGAAAAGCGGCGTATGGCATGGAAAATAAATCTGATTCAAATTGGTTAAATGGATTAATTTATAAGCATTTCATTTGTTTATATCTGGAGTGCGTTTAGAAATGTTACTCCCAGAGAGATGTTAGTATTAAATTTAACTTATAGAGATTTACGAAAGGGGAGAAGAAATCATCTAGGCATTTTATTCTTGTTATATGCATACAGAAAGGGAGAGGAACATGAAGATAAATAATATATACAAAGTATTAGCAACTACAGTTGTATTAGGACAACTAATGGGTCCCGGGATTTCTTATGCGGCTACCCAGAATGGGAGTGAACCATCCAAGCAAGAACAAAAAGAAGTGAATCATGGCTTGTTAGCAAATTATTATACAGATGCTGCATTTAATAATTTGGCAATGTTTACAACCCAATCTACAGGGAAATCGCAAATCAACAAAGACACGTTACAGGAAGCTTTATCGAAAGATAAGCAAGAGTTCCAATCGGTACGATTGATGGGTTATATTCAGCCAAGTGAAAGTGGGGCATACGAATTTTCCACTTCAGACGATCAACAAGCTACGATTCAAGTTGATGGAAAGGTTGTCTTGCAGAATGCTCCCATGAAAGAAAAACTGAAGTTAGAAAAAGGGAAAGTGTATCCCATTATTGTAGAATATCATACAGATAAAAAGGGCACAGAAAATCTATCTTCTCAGTTTGAATTATTATGGTCTATGGACGGGAAAGAAAAAACAATGATTCCGGAAAAGAACTTAGCTTTACCTGATTTTTCTACAGAGAAGGCAAAACAATTTACAAGAATGGCAAAAAACAATGCCATGACAGGGGATTCTGGAGCAGCAGAAATTACACGCGATTCTGATAATGATAATATTCCAGATGATTGGGAAACAAATGGATATGCAGTGAAAGACGGTCTCGTTGTAAAATGGGAGGATTCGCTGAAAGCACAGGGATATACCAAATACAAATCGGATCCATTAAACAGTCATACAACGGGGGACCCTTTTACAGATATTGATAAAGTGTTAAATCACGTGGATCAGAGCATCTTGGATGAAGCCAAAAATCCACTTGTAGCTGCTTTTCCAAAAATCGGGGTCAATATGGAAAGAATGATTTTATCGAAAAATCAAAATGTTTCACATGAACAAGGCAACACAGAAACAGATGAAACAAGTCACACGGTTGGCATTTCCACTACAACGAGTACAACGGATTCCATTGGCGGATCGGTATCTGGGTCTGTAAGTATATTAGGACCCACGGTCTCGACGAGCCTTACGTTTGACACGTCAACAACTGTGTCTTTCGAGGATTCGGATTCTCAGACAACCGGGCATAGTAATGGGAAATCATGGAGTGAAACATTAGGAATTAACACAGCGGAACCAGCTTTTTTAAATGGAAATGTAAGATATATGAATATGGGGACTGCACCGATTTATAACGTAAAACCAACTCTTAATTTTGTCGTAGACAAAGATACACTGGCAACGATTGCTGCAAAAACAAATACAATTGCCAATGTGTTGAACCCTGGACAATCCTATCCAGCAAAAGGACAAAATCCAATTGCCTGGAATACAATGGATGATTTCAATGCGCAGCCGATTAAGGTGAATATGGACCAATTGAAAAAGATGGAAGACGGAACACCGTTACAAATTCAAACCACGCAAACATCTGGAAACTATAAAACATATAATGCAGATGGGGGTACGATAGTGAATGATTCTCAAAAATGGGAAAATGTCATGAATGATGTGGAAAGTAAAACAGCATTAATTCGGTTATCGACAGGAGCAGATACGAAAGAACGATACATTGCAGCTCGGAAATCCGCCAATTATGATATTCAAAGCCTACCAGAGTTAACGATAGGAGAGGCGGTGGAAATGGCGTTTCCAGGGGCGAAAATTGATGGAGACAAAATCTCGTATCCGAATCTTGTGCTCCCACAAATCGTAGTCGATCAAAAAACATATGATGATTTAAACAAGCAAGCGGAGCAAACAGGGGATAAAAATATATATCATGCAAAATTAAAACAAGGTATGAATATCTTAATTCAGCCAAGACATTACACACGAACAATTGATGAAGGTTACTCTACACTCACTTTTAAACAAGAAGGACAACACACATTAAAGGTTTCCTTTGATGAATCTAAAGATAGAAAAAGCTATGTGGGAGCGCCAGGTACTGCTGATCAACTTGGAATTAGTTTTGATGATAAGCAAGAATGGCAGGTTATTGCCGATGGTAAAGTAGTATTTACATTTAAGGAAACTGAGCTAGTTGGAGATATTGTAAAACGTTTTCAGGCATTAAATATACAAGGCGATGTTTTTTCTGTAGAAAAGGTTCCTAAATAGGTCAAGTAATGCTTTGACTCTTGAAATTGATATCAGTGCGTGCATATCTAATAAAAGTATCATTTTAGCCGATAGCGTCTACGCAAAAAACAGGCTGGAGGGGCGCTTGAAGACCTAGCGAACTTACTACAAACGACTGCCCTCCATATACGAGGAGGGCAGTCGTTGAATTTTTTTGCTACGTAGAATGTAGTAATTGGTTATCTAGATACCGTGTAATGGTATTCTGACGCTATATGCCGTGCTTTTAGAGTAGGAAAATTATGCTTGAACGGATTGGTAACATCCATATCATGGTGTTTGCATGGTATGAATATATTTGTAGCACCGGTAGCACAAAAAAGGAGTGTGTATGTGAATGAAAAGAGGAAACGTATATAAAATGATAGCAACGACCGCATTAGCGGGGCAAGTGATGTTGATTCCCTTTGCGGCTTATGCGGATCAGATTCCCCTTAATACTGGATCTGTAGGCGTACACACCGTACGTGCTGTGGCGGATGAACTCGATTTAAATAAAGAATCTGAAAAAGATGTGAAAAGCTGGGAAGACACGGAATATAAAAGAGTAGAAAATTCCCTCTCCTCAGCAGAAAAAAATGTACTGCGTGAATATACGAAAAATATAGATGAAATGAATCGCTATGCGAAAGAGCATATTTATGCGTATGATTATGAGCAAGATGAACAATTCAATAAATCGATCAAAGAAGTAGAAAAAATACTCATGAAAGCGTCTTTACCTCGTCCGATGGCTGTATATAGAGCTGAGACACCAGAGACATTCGGTTTTTCAGGAGATTTGTATCAAGCTGATCATCCATCTACCATCTCGATAGAGGCTGCAAATAAATTGGAAGAGCAAATTGTGAATCAAACATTTCGCGTAGATGGGTATACCCCAAATGCTCTTACAAGTGGGAAAAATGGACAAAATCCCATTATTCTCTGCTTACATGCACCGGCTGGTACACATGCTATGCTGTATAAACCAGAAGAATCTGCGGATATGAGTGTGCTACTGAAAGATGGGTATAGTATCCAACCTGAAAAGGTGACAATCATTACACAACAAGGAAAAGAATATCTAAAAGTAGATGCAACCGTCGTAGAAACGGTAGACTTTAAAGATGATACGGCAAAAGCAACAGAATGGGGCAAGCAACAATATGATGCTTGGGGAAATCATTTAACAGAAAGTCAAAAAGAAGATTTGAATGGGTATATGCGTCAAGATTACAAAGAAATCAATAAATATCTTTGGGAACAAGGACCGGAAAAAAATCCGAATCCAGCGTTAGATGAAAAAATTCAAAGCCTAGAGGATTCTTTATCCATGCAACCTATTCCGGAAAATATCACGGCATATCGTAGAATGGGTGCAGCCGAATTTGGTATGGATTTAACAGACCCAGCTTATAAGTTTGAAAATCCTGAAAATGTGAAAGCCTTCCAAGACAAATGGGAAGGACAAATAAAAGACAATCCAGGATTTTTGAGTACCTCGCTATCCAGTACAAAAGAAGCGGCGTTTGCACCAAGAAAATTTGTATTACGTCTAAACGTCTTGAAAGGGACCGAGGGCGCTTATGTTTCGGTATTAGAAGGATATCAAAACGAACGTGAAGTTTTATTAAATAAGGGATACAGCTACAAAATCAATAAAATTACTCCTTTTATAGATAAAGGAACTACGAGACTATTAATCGATGCAACCATTATCCCAAAATAAAAGTGGGTTATGAAAATCCATGGATGTTTGTAACCTACATTCCGTTCAGCAGCTATTATTACATGCAAGGGTAGGATATATGACAGACACATAGAGTGTGTTACTTCTGTTTCGACACAAAAAGTCTCATATACATTCTTGTGTTATCGTATGAGGAGCATGCTGTAATGACGGACGCGTTTGAATGTTTCGTTTCTTATTTTTGATGACATCTATCGTTTCATAGATAGAGTAGGATTCATGCCATGGCAAAGATGAACGATACAATAATACGGAATTTTCTGTATTTAAAAACTATAGATGAGGACGGTACACATTTATAGGGAGGGGTTCAAACGCTATTTGTCGAAAGGGCGAAATGAAAATATAGACAAATGGAGCGGAGTAACATGATACAGGCAAACGAAAAAGAACAGCTACTTGTAGCGATGAAAACGGTGAAAACGAAACGAATGTACGAACGTTATCAAGCGGTTTATCTCTATATACAAGACTATTCTATCAAAGAGATTACGAAGATGATTGGTCGTTCTGAAAAAACAATTTATAACTATGTGAATGCCTACAAAGAAAAAGGATTAAATGGTCTAGTCATAGGGCAATCACCAGGTGCGCCACGTAAATTATCTCCTGAGCAAGAACAGGAATTAGTAGGGGTGATTGCCTCTAAACGACCGAATGATGTCGGATTGGTCGCAAAACGTACTTGGACTTTAGCTCTTATTACCGCTTTCATCAAAAGGGAATGGAACGTCAGTTACACATTGCGAGGTGTGTCTCGTCTGTTACAGGATGTAGGGATTTGTTATAAAAAATCGCCGCATGCATTAGAAAAATCAAAACGGATCAAACAATGATAATAGCTAAGTATTCATTCAGGAGTGAGACGAATCCAAGTAAAGAAGTGAACCACTGATTATAGGCAGAATGATTCGTTTTACATGATAAATAGAAAGGAACGAGTGTAGATGAAATTCAAAACATTCATGATAGCAAGTGTATTAACAAGTATCGCATATAGTATGCCTCTTGTACATGCACCGTATCACGTACCTGTGACGATAGTACATGCCGCGGATGAAGTTCGGGATTTTAACACGGACAAAGACGCAGCTGAAAAATGGGCGATAGAAAAATATAAAGACTGGGAAACGAACAAAATAACAAAGGATGAAAAAATAGCCCTAACTGATTATACGGCGAGTTGGGCGTTTAAACTGAATACTTATTTAAGAAACACCGAGGGGAAGTTGGTTGAGAAAGAGGAAGATTTACCAAAAGATCCAAAAACAAACGAAATACGAATTAATCCAGACACAGACAAACCGTATAAATTGTCGGAGGTCCAAAACTACAATGAAAAAATTAAAACGATAGAAAAGGCGTTAGACAAAGCGAGTACACCTGAAACCATTTCAGTGTATAGACGCGTGAGTGAAGAACAATTTAGTAACGACCAATTTCAGATTGAGGCTGGTGACTTGCGCCCGAATGGTTCCACGCTAGACGAGCCCAAAATGAATGAACTATGGAATCAGTTGGAGGGCAAGACGTTTGAGTCCTTTAATTTTATGAGTACATCCCTATCGAAGGACCCAGATAAATCGTTTAGTACAGATCGTTATGCCGTTTTATTGCATATTACAATTCCACAAGGGACAAAAGCGGCTTATGTAGGCGACATAAGCAAATATCCAGATCAATTAGAATTATTGATACAAAAAGGGTATGAGTATCGATATGATAACGCTAAAATTATTACGGATAAGGGAAAAGAGTCCCTTCAAATTGATGTTTCTTTAGTCAAAAAATAAGGACATTAAGTGGCGGGTAGTTCACGCTCCGTTCTGGGAGGGGTAGTTGGAAAAGTACTTATTTCAAATATGTAACTCGCTGGCTACCTACTCTACCGCACGTACGGTGTGAAGTGGGGGTGCGACAAGAAGCGACTTCTTCCGCACAATGTCAGTGTCTAATCAGACTATCCAGTTGCAATGGATATTCCCTTCCAAAACTGCATTATGAGTAATTGTAATGTGGGTTGCATGAGGATATGCTCAACCAGAAGCTGAGTGTCTAAGCAGAAGGGAGCTAGGGAAAGAGTAGTATGGTTAACGATAAGTGAATCTCTATAAGCATCGTCACCACAGTCGTTAGATAAGGCACGGTTAAGCTAACGTTTTATAGGTAGGGAAAATGTTCTCCCCTGAACAGTTTCATTGCAACCCATAAGCCTATCGGTGTATTGGAGAAACCTAACCTACTCATATCTGACAGAAGTCGAACTTGGTAAGTCCAATTGGGGTCCTTCATTGAAGGTAAGTCTAGCGTAAGCGAAACCCAATTCCCCAAGTGGATATAGGAAGTTGGAGCAAGCGAATGTTACCTTGCCGAAAGGCAACAGGAATCGGAAATAACTGGGTGAATAATGCCATTTGGCATAACCTGAAAGGGTGCTGACTTCCAACTGGTATGCAACATGGTAATAAAGCGTTGAAGAATTACTTGAAAGGATGGTAACAGTCGATGAACACTTCTACTAAGAAGTCCGCATTACCAGACATTACTGATTGGAACGACATCAATTGGTTAAGTATCAGTCAGTATGTAGAGAAATTACAGCAACGAATATACCATGCCGAACGTCTTGGAGAAATCCGCAAAGTAAGAAACTTACAAAGGTTGCTAATGAGAAGTCAAGCCGCACTTCTTCTATCAATTAGGAGAGTAACTCAAATTAACAAAGGCAGGCGGACTGCGGGTGTTGATGGGTATAAAGCCCTGACCCCGCATGAGAGAGTCGAACTTTACAGCCCTTTCCGAACGAGAAAGCCCATCGTCTTTAGGCGTGGGATGAAAGTGAGGTTGGATACGGAGTGCTACCAAAAAACCGTAAGGTTTGTGGCACTTTAAGTATCCAACATGTTGGTATTATTTTTTTATCTTTTTGTTGCAGTTTTATAAAATAACTGACACAATATGGACATGATAAATAATTATAGAAAAACCAAAACAACTGTTTCATTCATTAACTACCATTTTGTGTTTTGCCCACGATACAGAAGAAAGATTTTTCTTAACACAAAAGTAGAAGAACATTTCAAAGGGTTGGTCCAAGAGGTATGTAACGAACTGGATATTGTTATTGTCGCAATGGAATGTGACACAGACCACGTCCATTTGTTCTTGCATACACTTCCAACACTCAGTCCTGCTGATACAATGGCGAAAATCAATGGAGTGACATCAAAGCGTTTAAGAAAAGAGTTCCCTCATCTCGCGCACTTGCCAAGTCTGTGGACTCGTTCCTATTTTGTTTCTACTGCTGGGAATGTACCAATTGAGACAATAAAACATTATGTAGAGAGTCAAAAAACAAGGGGGTGAAACTAGTGACACAAACCATCACGGTCAAAGTTAAATTGCTTCCGACAAAAGAACAAATCAAGCTATTGAAACAAAGTAGTTCTGATTATATTAAACTCATCAATACACTGGTATCTGAAATGGTTGAAGCGAACCAAAGCACGAAGAAAAGCACAAAAGATATTGAAGCCAACCTTCCGAGTGCAGTTAAAAATCAAGCGATTAAAGATGTGAAAAGTGTATTTTCTACAAAAGTGAAAAAGAGTACATACAAAATCGTTCCGATTTTAAAAAGACCAGTTTGTGTGTGGAATAACCAAAACTATTCCTTTGACTATACGCACTTTTCCATCCCGTTCATGATAAAAGGCAAGTCAACACGCTTAAAGGTTCGTGCTTTATTAATCGACAAACATAATCGCAACTTCGACTTGTTGAAACACAAGTTAGGTACCCTTCGTATCACAAAGAAATCTGGTAAATGGATCGCTCAGATATCTGTCACGGTCCCTACAATAGAAAAAACAGGAACGAAAATTCTAGGAGTAGACTTAGGTCTCAAAGTTCCTGCGGTAGCCATCACAGACGATGATACAGTTCGTTTCTTTGGAAACGGTAGGAAAAACAAATACATGAAACGTAAGTTTCGTAGTGTTCGTAAGAAGTTAGGAGAAACTAAGAAACTAAATGCCCTTCGACAACTTGATGATAAGGAACAAAGGTGGATGCAAGACCAAGACTACAAAGTAAGTCGTGAAATCGTCGATTTCGCAACGAATCATACGATCTCTGTCATTCGATTAGAGCAATTAACGAACATCAGACAGACGGCACGAACAAGCCGTAAAAACGAAAAGAATCTACACACTTGGTCATTCCATCGTTTAGCACAATTCATCGAGTACAAAGCGACATTAGTTGGCATAAAGGTCGAATATGTGAACCCTTCTTATACAAGTCAAACATGTCCAAAATGTTCTGAAAAGAACAAGGCGCAAGACAGAAAATACAAGTGTCACTGTGGATTTGAGAAACACCGCGATATCGTTGGAGCGATGAATATTCGCTACGCAACTGTGGTTGGCGGTAATAGTCAATCAGCCTAAGAACCTATATGGTCTGTCTTAGGAGGGGTGATGACACACCCTCATCTTGAAGGTTGTTCAAAACAGAAATGGACTGCGAACGTTTAGTCATTCAGGAATCCCATCCGTTACACCGTAAGGTGTAGGACTTGCGGCTTTAGCCGTGGGAGTGTCAAAATATCATGAAGGATATGAATATTTACAACCATAGACCTAAGCCTGCTTATCGCACGTATATTGAGAAAAAGAATGGAAAACTCAGACCTCTTGGGATACCAACTATTAAAGATAGAGTCTATCAAAATATCGCTAGATTAGCACTAGAACCACAATGGGAAGCTAAATTTGAACCCACCTCTTATGGATTTAGACCAAAAGGAATTGTCATGATGCGATTGAAAGGATTTTCAACACCATTGGAAACAAAAAGCAATGGATTTTCGAAGGTGATTTTAAAGGATGCTTTGACAATCTAAATCATGACTATATTCTTCAACACATCAAAGGTTTTCCAGCATTAGATGTGGTAGAAAAGTGGCTGAAGGCAGGATTTGTAGACAACAACGTATTTCATACGACAGAGGACGGTATTCCACAGGGAGGAATTATATCACCTCTACTAGCAAACATTGCATTGCATGGTCTAGAAGACTTACTGGATATTAGCTATCGTGAGGTAAATAGGAAAACAAAAGTAACCTATGAAAACCGTTCTAAATTTACAGTAGTAAAATATGCAGACGACTTCTTAATCTTATGTGAATCGGAAGAAGATGCTAACGGAATGTATAAAACCCTAGAACCCTATTTGGAAACTAGAGGTTTAGAGTTAGCAATGGATAAGATGAAAGTTACTCACATTGAAAATGGATTTGACTTCTTAGGATTTAATATACGAAAATATAAAACTCATAATGGTAGTAAAGTTCTTATCAAACCTTCTAAAGATAGCATTAAAACGGCGAAAAGAAAGCTCACAGATAAAATTAGAAAACTTTATGGCAAAAATGTTCAAGTGCTTATCAGTACACTGAATCCTATTATTATAGGGACGGCAAATTATTGGAGTCCAAGTGTAGCGAAGGAAATCTTCTCCGAAATGGATTCCCACATCTGGAAAATCCAATACAAGTTCCTAAGAAGGCTCCATCCAAAGAAGAGTTGGAATTGGATTAAACATAGATATTACAAGCTAGACAAAACAGGGCAAAGTAAAAATAAATGGATACTAACAGACCCTATCACTAATAACCAACTCAAAAGAATGGCATGGACACCCATAGTAAGACATGTACAGATAAAGCATGATTATAGCCCTTTTAATACATTTCTCAAAGAATACTTTGAGAAATGTATTAAAAGAGTTCGATAAAAACAATGTGGCGTATAGACAGAAATTAGCTAAAAAACAAAAATACAAATTTCCTTTGTGCGGTCAATCAATTACAGACGGCTCAGAAGGTTTAGAAACACACCATAAAACCCCAAGAGTCAAGGGCGGTACAGATGAATATAAAAATTTAGAGTTAGTCCATATATCATGTCATTTAGAATACCATGAGGTATTCCCTGCAAAAGGAGATATTCCAAACGACGCTCAACTTAGAGCAGTTAAGAAATATATCCGTAACAAGAAACTCTCAGGACTAATCTAGCAAGGCGTGGATAAAGGCATGCTTGAGCCGTATGTCAGGAAATTGACACGTACGGTTCTTAGGGGGGAAAGGAGTGGTAACACTCCTGACCTACCCGACAAAACAAGAAATGATTAACATGGATGAGATCATTCAAGAATTAGCACAATCAAAAGCTATAACCGCAATAGAAAACCACACCTCATCTGAGTGATATTAGAAAAAAGTACCTCTTAAACCAATAAAGTTTTGAGAGGTACTTCTTAATATACCTTTTGGAGGGGGTGGCAATAAATTCCAGGTTGTTTTCCCTCTTAAGTTGATGGGCATGGGTTCTACCCCTAGTAATCAATTTTTTACAATCAATAAGCACAAAACTTTTAAAATTTCAGCAGATTGCTCGTAATTAGTAGAATTCATTTGAAATATTTTTGACATAAACGACATCTCCTTAAAAATTTTTAGTGTTTTTACATCAGAACCAACAAAACACGAAAAGGTGTCTAGGTAGTTGCAAAAAAATCAAGAAGATTTTTAGGTTTTTACTTATGCTATTTTAGAGGTGGAAAATAGCGATTTATAAAAGTTATAGTAAAAATAAGCTATTAAAGTATGATTACAAAGGGAGGCTATACTAAATGAAAGTGTATAAAAAATTAGCAACCATAGCACCGATTGCGGCGCTAAGCACTTCTATTTTATTTACTCCAGTTATGACGTTCGCAGAGGAAAATCCAGCAACTATGCAAACGAAAACGTTAGCAACACAAACAAATCCAATAGTGGGTTTATCTTCCGGTTCTAATCTCCAAGTTGTAAGTGTTTCTGATATAAAAAGTGCTATCGATCAAATTTTGACAATTAGATATGGTTCAGATTCCAATCCACAATTTCAAGCGAAATTAAAAGCAATTGTTAATAATTGGACACCAACATTTGAAAATGCCACTACCGACTTTTCACTAGGAACAGTAAAAGTAGATCGCTATGATGATGATAATCTAGAGCTTGTAAGTTATGAAAATAATACAGGTACAGGTAAAGACCAAACATTTGTAACACCGGCCACTAAAAAAGCAAAAACCGAATCATTTACATATTCAAATTCTGAAGGTGTTAAACTGGGCGTATCATCGGCAACAAAACTTTCTGCACAGATTCCATTTGTTGCTGAGGGTGGTGAAACAATAACAACTTCTTTTGAAGCAAATTATAACCATACATCTTCTAATACAACTACTAATACAACGGAAGTAACATATCCATCTCAAACAATAGTATGTCCAGATGGATATAAATTATCGTTAATGGTAAAAACATCAAATGCAATTTTTTCCGGAAGTTTTGTAACCGATAAAAAAATTGCAAATGAGCAAGAATTAATAGATCAACTTAATCAGTTGGTAGGAAGTGGATCACCGCAACAAATACCTAAAGATTTAACGCTGTATAAAATTTTCTCAGATAAAAGTAATTTAAGTTCAGGACAGCTTAGTTCATGGATGGATGCTTTTAATAAAGTAAAGCCTGAACTTAATAGTTCTACACAAACAGTTAATTTTGGGACAATAAGTATTCCATTTACAGGTGTAGCAGGACATTTATCAGATGCGAAGCTAACAAGTGTAAAACTGACAAATCTTGATACTGGTAAATTGGTAACAATGCCATTAGATGAGTATAAAAATCCAACAATACGTACGAAATTATTACAACAAAGTAAATAAGGATAAACAGCTATATCTTATAAGATCAAACCCAACACCTGCGAGTAAAATAGGCATTTTTTAATATTCTGAATAAAAGATGTTTTATATAACAAAAAGTGACACAGAACAATAAATTCTGCGTCACTTTTTGTTGATGTATCTTTTCAAAATGGTAGGGAAACCCGTGAGAACCTATTTGAAATCTTTTTAATAAATTAAAAACTTTGCTAGCTTTAGAACTACCTATGAATTTGTTTTCTGAAATACCGCCTAAAGTACTTCAGAAATACAGGTTACGTGCTACTTCTGAAGATAAAACAGAATTGCAACGTCACAAGAATCCGATTCGGTATACATTACTCGCCACTTTTTGCTGGTTAAAAATAAAAGAATTGAATGGAAAGATATGTGATGATCAATCTTATGTAAAGAAGGAATGCTAGTATATAGCGCGCCTTCTTTTTTACCCGATAAAGATAAAATCACGAGCGAGGAGATGTTTTGAAATGCGTAAATTCGTTTATATGTGTTGTATTTTAAGTATGATGCTGTGGTCGATGGGGGTAACAGGAAAAGCTTTCGCTGAACCAAATGTGCCAACAGTCATGGATGGTCTTGTTAACCACATTTCAGATAGATATCCTATTATTTTAAATGAAATCGGTGGAGCAAAAAAAGCAGAGATTTCCGTCTCAACATTATCATCTATCAAAACTAACGTAGAAAACATCTACAAGCAGTCTCAAAAATGGAAAAATTGCTTTGAAGGAAAGCTGTATCAAAATCGTTCTCAAATTGTAGATTATGATCGTACATTTGATTCTTTATATGCAGAAATTCAGCAACAAATACAAGGAGGAAATAAACAACAAGTATTACAATTACTTCAAACATTGCAGAATGATTTACGTGAGAAAGAAACGAATGCAAGTAATCTTATTGCTAATGTAGGATTGTTTAAATCAGAAATGATAGAGTACGCAAGACAATTACAAAATGATATGACTCCCATCCATTCTCGTATGGAAATGTATCAAACGGATATTCAGAATTTAGAGAAGCGATTAGAGTCAGAACCTTCAGCTAAGACCCGTGAGAAGATTGCAGAAGAAATGATGGGGCCGTCTGCGTCATTATATGATACATTAGAACCTTTGTATAACCATTTGGATTTTTTAATTCAAGATATACATGGTGTAAATGATGGGCGCTTGTCGATTGGTTGGCAGGTATCCTTAGAAGATATTTTAGTAACATGGAACTCATTAGATTCTATGTTATCTAGTATAATTGATGAGGTAAATCATGCCTCTCAATTAAATACAATGTTTATGAAGGGGAGAGTACAAGCGGCCCATGATTTATGGAAATCAGATATTATCGAAAAATTAACAATATAAAAAATCTTATTAACGATTAGAGGCTATGAGCCAGATACAATATTCACTTTTGTTTAAAGATTCTAATCCAGAAATGAATGTAACTTTATTTTTTGTATCAATTACTGCAGGACTTACAGTAGATTTCCAGTGTTGAGCATGATCTTTAGCTTGAGATTGATGATTTAAAATGGTTGTTTTTCTTTTTTCTCTAATTTTCGTAAATCTGATATTGGGTTTCTTTGCCCATCGTCGGGGGAATAGCACGGGATTTAGTGACAAAACCCTTATAAATAAAGGATTTTGATTTCTTTTTAAAATAAACATGTCAAAACATATACAGTTTAATTGACGTGTTTCAAATGTTATTAAGTTGTATTTTTGAAATGAAAATACAAGATTTTTAGCTATGTCATAAGGAGTCACGGCAACGATTCCTTCTTTTTGGGGCCACTCAAAAAAACAGAACAAATATCATTTTGAATTTGATCTGTTTTTTTATTTTCCACACTGAACTTTAGCGTGTAGTTGTTCAGTAATTCTGTGAAATATTAATAGCGAAAATATCCTAAGTCACGAATATACAGCTCATTCTTTTGTATCATGCCTGTTCGAGTCGCACCATACGCCTGATCACTTCGTTTTCCTGGTTCAATTTTCACACCAGCTTTATCATTTTAGCCAAGAAGACTCCTTCCTCAAGGAGCGTGAAGGGTCACAGCCCAGTGAGTAGGTGGGAGATGAATTGGCTTCGAACAAGGGATGGCAGGAAGCCATCTTACTTGTTCGACATACAGAAAGTGTTACGCCATTACCTATCGAATATACGTTTGGTGTATAATAGTCATATACCAAAATGGAGGGGAATGAAATCATGATTCATAAAGCCTATAAGTTTCGCATCTATCCCAATCAGGCACAAGCCATTCTCATCAACAA
>Ga0209463_1000440_pt1 | contig 33942 bp, 33 predicted proteins | sample AgamicMgSfrz_FD_187169 | JGI IMG/M metagenome (GOLD analysis project Ga0209463, IMG submission 187169) | Agave microbial communities from Guanajuato, Mexico - Mg.Sf.rz (SPAdes) (version 2) | ecosystem: Host-associated > Plants > Phyllosphere > Phylloplane/Leaf | place: Guanajuato, Mexico...
TTCTCCACGCCAGCTCATATGATTGGCTGTTATTATTTATAAGAAAAACGGTGTAATGAAAGACAAAATAATCAATAAGAAAAATCGACTTGAATAAAGTCAGTATCTGGAGTATTAAATTAGTTCCCGTCGGATCCTCTTTAAGTAACAGGATACTGATAAAAGGAGCACTTTTTAGTTTGCTTGTCTTTTTTAAAAAATCTGTGTCATTGTTTAGCTTTGCTATATTTCTGGAGGTGAGGATCATAGTAAGACAATAAAACAGCCTTTCATATTCTGCTTCGTTTTTAGTACGGTTTATATAAAATAAAAAACTGTTCACTAACATACTGATAAAAAATAGACCTAAACCTATTTGAAGCGAAAGACCTATCATAGCCAATCCTGCAATAGGAAGCAAACCTAGCAATATAAAAATGTTATTAAATGTACTATTAGGCTTTAAATAAATATATTCAGATGAATTGGCATACGGTGCTTTTCCTAATGCTGATAATATCAATGATAGCTTTATCCGGTAGTCTTTGTTACTGCTGATTTTCTCTATCTTTTTTTCTTCAAATAAATGTGGTTCATGTGCTGCTTTCAATCGGTAGTACAGTAATTCTTCACCTAGTGAGGTAAATGTGTAATTAATAGTTTCAAAAATCTTTGATAGGTTTAAGTCATGCCAGCTAATGTCATCCACATCTACACTATTTTCTATATTCCCTTTTACATTATTAAAAAAATGTTTATATGTTTTATGTAAATTTTGTGTGTGGTCTAATTTCTCCTCCCTGTCCCATAAGCTAAGAATCAGCTTTCTTCTTTTCCTTGTATAATACATATTAACAAGTACTGCTATTCCACTTACTAATGCGATTAATAAAACATAAAACATAATATCCTCCTAAACTATCAATTGTATATAGAACTATCCTAACTCAAAATACATTTTATTACCAAATATGTTATTTGTTATACTATCTTGAGTGCGTAGAATTTTTAATTCCATAATAAAATAAAGGAGCTGAAATTTCAGCTCCTTTTACCTTTCGCGACAAGCATCGTTACTTGTGCAGATGTGAATGGCAGGGACGACTTCCTTCTGTAGCCTAAGTATTTCGGTTCCCATATGTCACAGTACTTGTTTTTAAAATTTCGTAGGCCTTGAAAGTGATAAAAAACATGTCCATGCCTGAAAATTTGTGCCGCAATCTTTTCACTCAAAAATGAAAATCGTGACAGTCCAAGATTTGAAAGTGGCGCCATACCTAAATTGCAGCTTTCCGCCCCTTCTTCTTTCAGATATTCAAAGGTATGCATATACAGAAAATCCATAGAGCCGGATGGTGCTGCCGGCAAGCTTCTCATTAAATCAATCGACCACATATGTCTCTGTTGATACGAAGGAATCAGCGTTAAAAAAGAAATTATTTTACCGTCAGGATCTTTTACATAGATAACTTTAGAAGTGTCTATATAGTCCCTTGTAAAAAAACCGAGTGAAAAGCCCTTTTCTCTTCGTCCTCCAAGCCATCTGTAGCTTATATTTTCCAGTTCATTTAAAAGTTGGGGATCATGCTGCGGCAAAGAAACCTGAACAGTATAGCCTTCTCTTTCAAATTTATTTTTTATCGCTCGATAATTCTTCATCTTCTTACCTGACAGCGAAAAGCTGTTCAAATCAACATGTCCTTCTTCTCCAAGTTTGAAAAAATCATATCCATTAGCATGGAGAATCGGCAGCATGTTTCGGCTAGTTTGGTAAAAGACAGGAGTAAACCCGTATATATCGGCTTTTTCATATAGCTCTTCCACAGCCTTTACAAAGTTTTTTTCTTCTCCAATTGGATCTCCTAATACAATCAATTTGTCTGCATATGTCTCATAAGCAAACAGCACATTCCGCTCTTTGTTCCAAAAGATAAATTTATCATGCAAAAAAATAAGATGTGCTAAGGTGGTGCCATTATAACTTTCCAAATGTGCCATTATTTCCGTTTCCATATCTTTTGATGGCAACTTCTGTAAGCTTTTTGGTTTTTTTATCCAATAGCCAAGCAAAATGATGATGAGAGCTATAAATAAAGAAACAAATGCACTCCAGAACAGACTTTTCGCATCTGAAATAATATAAGGCCTCATAAATTTAGGCACGCTTGCAATGCTGGTTGGCAAATTTAAATAACCGAGTATTAAATAGCCAAATGAGAAAAACGAAATAACAATTATATCAAAGCAAATTTTACCCCATGTAAGTACAAAGCTTTCCCTGTAAAACTTTCCCCTTGAGAGCAAAAGCAGGATTAAGACAACGACAATAATAGTTGCTTCTTCATAATCGAGCCCTTTTAAAAATGTCGTGACAGCAGCAATTGCCAAAACAAATAAAGTGAAATGATAAGTCCTCTTTTCTCGATATTCAATCCCTCTGGCAAGACCTAACAGCACAAGACCGGTACCTACTGAAACGTGATGCGAGATGTTCATGACAGGTAAGCTAATATATTGCTCAGAAAACTGCAGCCTTTCCAAAATCCCCGGTACTGCTCCTGAGATTAACAGCAGAATACCTGATAGAAACACAAGAATTGTCAGAAAGAAATGGCTGATATTCTGTACAATCGCACGGGGGATATTGCTCCAGTATTTATTCCATTTTTTCCATAAATCACGCAGCAGCAAAAGCAGACCTGTAAGGAATGGTATAAAGTAATAGCCTATCCTGTAGAGGAGAAGGACAACGAGCAGTTTTTCTGTCGAGGCACCTATATATTCAAAGCCCCACAAAAATACAAGGTCAAATGCCCCGATTCCCCCAGGAATCATGCTGACAATTCCTGCACCAACAGCAATGAGAAAGATCTTGAGGAAATCCCATCCTGATACAGGGAGGTCAACAAGGCATGCCAGCCAATATAAATAAATATATATGAAACTCCATTCCAATATGGATGCCCCTAATAATGACAGGGCCATTTTGCGGGATTTAATAATTTTATGTAAATTGGTTTTCTTTATGTTGTAACTTATAATAAGTATCGGCAGTATCGCAGCGACAACTAAAGATGTCACCATCAGCCAATGATGATTTTGTATGAGCGGCATATTCCAGCTGTCGAATAAAATCACCCATGTTAAAAAGCTTACGCCAGTTAAATAAAACATTGTAATAAAAGCGATGCCTTTGAGCAATTTCTTTTTATCCTGCTCATATTCTTTATAAAAATAAGTCCTTAAAGCAATGCCAATCAATCCGCCAAACCCTAGAAGATTAGAAAATGAATTGCTGATAAGTGAATATTTAGTCAGCCGTTTTACAGATATTTCGGCCTTCAAGTATTTGCTTAGAAAATGATCGTAAAAGTACATAGGCGAAAGGGCTGCAAACCCAAAGACAATGATGAGGGCAAGCTCTATAAAGTCCAATTTATCAATATATTTCATTAACAGGCCGAAATCGATGGTAAGAAACATATCCCTGAATTCCAATGAAACAAGCAAAAGCAGGGTTACTGGAAATAATATTTTCAGCAGCAGCATTATTCGGTCTTTTGTTATAAATGACATTAAAACACCTCAAAAAATTTTTTACACTTCAGTCAACATTATGTATCATATCGAAGCATGTCCATCATTATGCCTTGTTTTTGTTAAGACACATGGTTATTAAAAATAGGATACAAATCATCATACATTAAAGCATACTCCCCTATCATATCTTAAATTGGTTGACCGGAAAATAAAAATTAACTTTTTTACATGCTTTTACCATTAGTAAAATTATGCACAAGTCATAATACAGCTAACCCTTTTGTTAAATGGAAAATTTATTTCACAAAAAACAGAAGGTTAATTCGCCTCCCTCTATTATATAACAGTTAACAAAATTAAAATTTGTTATACACTTAATACCACCTTGTTTTAAGGCTTATTCGCTTACTTCCATGCCTTGAAAATCCTGATATACCAAGGTGTTCACAGATTGGTCACAGAATCGCCTTAACTTATACATAATTATGTGAAATAAATCACATTGTTATCTGTTATATTTAATTTAGAAATATTTTTATTATCTGTTATACAAAAAAACGAGGTGACTAGTAATGGAAAAGCTGGAAACAAACTATTGGAATGGATTTAAAGGCGGCAGTTGGGAAAAGGAAGTAAATGTGCGCGATTTTATCTTAAAGAACTTCAATCCCTTTTACGGCGACTCGACTTTTTTGAGCGGTCCGACTGTTGAGACAACGCAGCTTTGGGAACAAGTTCTAGAACTTTCAAAAAAAGAAAGAGACAGAGGCGGCGTCTATAACCTGGATACAGACATCCCCTCTACCATCACATCACATGGACCTGGCTATTTGGATAGAACAAAGGAAAAAATTGTAGGTGTTCAGACCGATGAGCCCTTTAAAAGATCCTTTCAGCCAAACGGCGGCATCAGGATGGCTGTGCAAGCATGTGAGTCTTATGGCTATAAAGCAGACGAAAAATTAGAAGAATTCTATACGAAACACCGTAAAACACATAATGCCGGCGTCTTTGATGCTTACACAGATGAAATGCGCCTCGCCAGGAAAGCAGCAATTATCACTGGTCTGCCTGATGCATACGGCCGCGGACGGATTATCGGTGACTATCGCCGCGTCGCTCTGTACGGAGTTGACTTCTTAATAAAAGAGAAACAAAAAGATAAAAAAGCAACTAGCTCCGTGATGACAGAAGATATTATGCGTCTTAGAGAGGAACTGTCTGAACAAATCCGTGCCTTAACAGAACTCAAGGAGCTCGGAGGAAGCTATGGCTTTGATCTGTCCAGACCTGCAGGTAACACACAAGAAGCATTTCAATGGCTGTACTTGGCCTACCTTGCAGCGATTAAGGAACAAAACGGTGCTGCAATGAGTCTTGGACGTGTTTCTACCTTCCTTGACATCTATATTGAAAGAGATTTGGAGCTAGGATTATTAACAGAGCCTCAAGTTCAGGAGATTGTTGATCATTTCATCATGAAATTGCGACTTGTTAAATTCGCAAGGACACCAGACTATAATGAACTGTTCAGCGGCGACCCTACATGGGTAACAGAATCAATCGGCGGTATGGCCAATGATGGACGCCCGCTTGTGACTAAAAGCTCGTTCCGTTTCCTTCATACTCTCGATAATCTAGGACCTGCACCTGAACCTAACTTAACAGTCCTTTGGTCCACACAGTTACCGGAAAATTTCAAAAAGTACTGTGCGCAAATGTCCATTCAAACAAGTTCAATTCAATATGAGAATGATGACATTATGAAACCTCATTGGGGGGATGATTACGGTATTGCCTGCTGCGTTTCCGCTATGGAAATAGGCAAACAAATGCAATTCTTCGGTGCACGCGCAAACCTAGCAAAATGTCTCCTGTATGCAATAAACGGCGGCAAGGATGAAAAATTGAAAGAACAGGTCGGACCAGACTACAGTCCTATAGCTTCCGAGTATTTGGATTACGACGAAGTGATGGAGAAATTCGATCAAATGATGGAATGGCTGGCAGGTCTCTATATCAATACACTGAACGTCATTCATTATATGCATGACAAATACAGCTATGAAAGAATAGAAATGGCATTGCATGACACTGAAATCTTGCGGACGATGGCAACTGGAATTGCTGGACTCAGCGTTGTTGCCGACTCATTAAGTGCCATTAAATATGCAAAAGTTAAAGCAATCAGAGATGAAAACGGCATAGCAGTTGATTTTGAAACAGAAGGAGATTATCCAAAATTCGGGAACAATGACAACAAAGTTGACAGTATTGCCGTTTCCATTGTCGAAAGCTTTATGAAAAAGCTACGTAAACATGTGACTTACCGCAACTCCATGCACACGATGTCAATCTTAACTATTACATCTAATGTTGTGTATGGTAAAAAGACAGGAAACACACCGGATGGTCGCCGTGCCGGAGAACCGTTCGCACCTGGAGCAAACCCAATGCACGGTCGTGATACGAAAGGTACTTTAGCCTCTCTGGCATCTGTTGCTAAACTGCCTTACGATTCATCATTGGATGGTATCTCTAATACTTTCTCTATTGTTCCTAAAGCTCTCGGCAAAGAGGAAGAAGACCGGTCATCCAACCTTGTCTCTATATTAGACGGATATGGAATGAAAGCAGGCCATCATTTAAATGTTAACGTATTTAACAGGGAAACACTTCTAGATGCGATGGAGCATCCGGAATCTTATCCGCAATTGACTATTCGTGTATCTGGTTATGCTGTTAATTTCATCAAGCTGACACGAGAACAGCAATTAGATGTCATTAACAGAACATTCCATGAATCTATGTAATTTCTCTCCTATCAGCAGAACCCACCCTTCTGCTGATAGGAAATCCCATTTTTATTCAGGAAGATTGCTTACAGGCTAAGGGAGTAAAATTTAAAACATCTAAAAGTAGCTTACTCTCCCCTTTTGCCTTATAAGTGACCTTCATTGCCACTGATACACAGGAGGAGTATAACTATGAAAGGCAATATTCATTCAATTGAGACTTTCGGCACAGTTGATGGACCAGGCATAAGATATGTCTTATTTTTACAAGGATGTTTGCTGCGCTGTCAATTTTGCCATAATGCAGATACTTGGGAAATGCATACAGGAAATGAAGTTGAAGTGAAGGAAATTATCGAAGATTTAACTGAGTACCTCCCTTTTATAAACGCATCTGGCGGAGGAATCACCGTAAGTGGTGGTGAACCGCTGCTGCAGCTGCCTTTTCTGCTTGAGCTGTTTAAAGAGTGTAAAAAAATTGGAATTCATACAGCCATTGATACGTCTGGCGGCTGTTACTCAACATCACCCCTATTTCAAGAACAGCTGATAGAGCTATTTTCTGTAACTGATTTAATTTTACTAGATTTAAAGCATATTAACCGTAAAAAACATATTAAATTAACAGGAATGGGAAATGATCATATCCTTTCATTCGCAACTTTTCTATCTGAAAAAAAGATCCCTGTTTGGATACGGCATGTCTTAGTCCCAACTATCAATGACAGTCCAGAAGATTTAAGAATGCTCGGGGATTTTATTTCTACCCTTTCAAATATAGAAAAAGTTGAAATTTTACCTTACCATAAACTAGGAGTCTATAAATGGGAAGCGCTTGGTCTGGAATATCCGCTTAAAGGTATAGAACCCCCAAGTGAAGCCTCTGTCAAGTTTGCATATAATATGCTCACAAGCTCTGAAATAAAATTTTAGATAATGGAAGACAGAGAAAAGCCTCAAGCAAAATGAGTAAAATGAGCTCGAGGCTTTTATATTTATTGCAGTTAATGAACACAGCTTAGGCTATTTATTCTTCTTCTCCATATTCTTCATCTTCATGGGAATCTTCCACTTTTCCTTTTCCTACTGATAATCCCCATGTGAAGTTAACTGGTACGTTTAGCAGCAGCATGCTTAAGTTCACGCCAAATATTGTCATACGTTTCCCTCCCTCTTACCATATTGCCTGCCTTTTCCTTCACTTAAAAATCAAGCATCTTTTTACTTACACTGCTAGCTTATGTAAATCATCTAGGACATGCGTGTGTAAATAACCAATTTTAAATTTTTTTATCAAAAAACCTCCCGCTTTAAAAACGAGAGGTTTAAAAATATAATTATTTCCACCATTCATCAAACATAGATGCTGGAACTTGGCGTTTATGCTCCGTAATTAAGTAGCGTGCTTCAATTTTTTCAGCAGCTTCTTTAGGCACTTCCTTGCCTTCTAAATAGTCATCTAGCTGGTCATAAGAGATTCCAAGCTCGGTTTCATCAGCTTGACCTGGTTTCTCATCAAGCAAATCAGCAGTTGGTACTTTCAAATAGATCCTTTCCTCTGCCCCAAGTTCTTTTAAAAGCTGTTTTCCTTGACGCTTTGAAAGTCCTGTTAATGGAAGTACATCCGCTCCGCCGTCTCCGTATTTTGTAAAGAACCCTGTTACAGCTTCTGCTGCATGATCTGTGCCGATTACAAGAAGATTTAACTGTCCGCCAATGGCATATTGAGCAATCATTCTAGCTCTAGCCTTTATATTTCCTTTATGATAATCAGCTAAAGGAGTATCAGCCATATCGTCATAAACTTTCTTAAATTCGTCTACAGGACCGCGTACATTAAATTCCAGCTCTTTATCTGCTGCAATAAACTTCAGCGCTTTATTTGCATCATCTTCATCTGCCTGCACACCATACGGCAGTCTGACCGCAACAAATGTTGCATCATAACCTTCACTGCGAAGCTCTTCTACAGCCAACTGAGCCAATCTGCCAGCGAGGGATGAGTCTTGGCCTCCGCTTATTCCTAAAACAAACCCTTTTGCTTTAGTTTTTTTCAAATATTCTTTCAGAAAGTTTATGCGCAGTCTTATTTCTTCCTTCGCATCAATTTCTGGTTTTACATTTAGTGCAGCGATAATTTGACTTTGCATGCTCATGTTAGCATTCCTCCTGTTATTCTTTATTTTTTATGTTGCTTTTTACTTTTTCCAAGTGACTCATTTTGTTTTCCCAACATTGCGGGCTTAAATCAACAGGATATTCCTCCGGATTGAGGGAACGCTTGTATTCATCCCACAGCACATCCAAATTATCCTCGGCAAATTTTTGTGATTCAAAAATTGTCGGAGACTTATAAATGAGTTCTCCATTTTTGAAAATATCCTTATGAATATCCTTCGCATGGAAATTAGTAACAAATTTACTAATGTAAGTATGTGTTGGATGGAACATTTTTAAGCGTTCCTCTTCTTCCGGATGCTCGGTTTCCAAACAAATATAGTCACCTTCTGATTTATGGTTAATGCTGTTTATAATGCGGTATACCCTTTTTATGCCTGGTGTCGTCACCTTTTCCGGGTTTCCGCTAATCTTGATCGTATCTTGCATATTACCCTCTTCATCCTCAATTGAAACAAGCTTGTAAACACCGCCTAAAGCCGGCTGGTCAAAAGCAGTAATCAGCTTTGTTCCAATGCCCCACACATCTATCTGGGCACCTTGAGCCTTTAAGTTGATAATTGTATATTCATCCAGATCATTGCTTGCGACTATTTTCGTTTCTGTAAAACCTGCCTCATCAAGCATTTTTCTCGCAGCTTTTGACAAGTAAGCTAGATCACCGCTGTCCAGTCTAATGCCAACAAAATTAATGGAATCACCGAGTTCTTTCGCCACTTTAATGGCATTGGGAACACCTGAGCGCAATGTATCATACGTATCAACCAAGAAAACGCAGTCCTTATGACGCCTGGCATATTTATGAAAGGCTGTATATTCGTCTCTGTATGCTTGAATCATGCTGTGTGCGTGTGTACCTGATACAGGAATGCCAAACAGCTTGCCAGCTCTAACATTAGATGTGGAGCTGAAACCGCCGATAAAGGCTGCTCTTGTACCCCAAAGTGCAGCATCTAACTCATGGGCACGTCTGCTGCCGAATTCCATTACAACTCCCTCACCAATTGCATGTTTGATACGAGAAGCCTTTGTCGCAATCAATGTTTGGTAATTCACAATATTAAGCAATGCCGTCTCAATTATTTGTGCTTGAGCAAGCGGTGCTTCCACTCTCACTAATGGTTCATTAGCAAAAACAAGTTCTCCTTCCTCTACTGAACGCAAACTTCCTGTAAAACGAAAGTCCTTTAAGTATTCCAGAAAGTCGTCTTTAAAACCTTCTTCCCGCAAATATTCGATATCACTGCTTGTGAATCTCAATTCTTTTATGTACTGAATAATTCTTTCTAAACCTGCAAAAACAGCATAACCATTATTGAAAGGAAGCTTACGAAAATATACTTCAAATACAGCATTTCGTTCTGAAACGCCATCCTCCCAATAAGTTTCTGCCATATTAATTTGGTATAAATCTGTATGCAGCATTAAGCTGTCATCATGAAAATTAAAACTCATGTTTATCCTCCTGCGGTTAACCAATTCGTCTTACAAAATGGATGCACCTAATGTGCTTTTAAAATGATCAAGCGCCCAAATATGACCTGCGTCATTAAAGGATGCTGTTGCCTTTTCATGAATGAAAAGGTTGAAGCCTTTATTATAACAATCTACAGCCGTATGAAGCACACAAATATCTGTACAGACACCAACTAAATGTACATCCTTAATGTTTCTTTCATTCAGTTTTATTTCAAGATCGGTGCCGGCAAATGCGCTGTATCTAGTTTTGTCCATCCAATATACATGCTCAAGTTCCTTGTTTTGCTCATACACTTCCTCTAATGCTCCATAAAGGTTTCTCCCTTTTGTACCTTTTATGTTGTGAGGCGGAAACAGCTTTGTCTCCGGATGATATTGATCCTTTATTGTATGTAAATCAATAGCAAAAACAGTAAAATGACCTTCTTCAATAAATTGTTTGGTAATGGTTGAAATAGCGCTTTCTATTTTAATGCCAGCTTCTCCGCAAGGCAGAGCCCCTTCAATAAAGTCGAAAGTATAATCAATATTTATCAGTGCTTTCACGCTAGTAGCCTCCTTTTAGGATAACGCCAAAATATGTGAACACATTATACCGAAGTTCCTGCCATTTTACCATCAACTAAGCCTGTTCTTTTGAAACATGTAGTAAAGTTAACCATTTTGTAAGTGATATATTTTTAACTCTATCATACACCTTATTATGACAATTATTAAGGAAAGTTTTTAGTTTGAGACAATTTTTTTGATATAAACTATTTTATCTCCTGTTTATATTAGTTCCATTTAATAGGAAAAATTGTGTACAAAGTATGACTGGTAATAGAACACGATTGCCATTTAGCCTTATTTTCGATATAATTTGATTGTTGATAACGAACCTGAGGTGTATAAATGTTTGAATTCTTAATTGATTTGACAAACATTCCAAGCTATCAAACCATCTACATTACCGTAATGATCGGATTAATGGTTAAATATTTTTGGGATATTAACCTGCAAATCACTGTTAATGATGAATTTATCGCATCAGATGGCCTTTATTTACAAAGAGTCGTCACGACGGTAAATTTTAATGTTCAAAAATACAATACTCCTATTCTGCAATGGATATGCAAAAATATCCGTAAAAGAATGGAAAGCTCTGCTGATGATCCGGAAAAACCGCTTCTCCTCCTGCTATAGACAAAATTTTTCAACGAAATAGGAGGAGTCGAAATGACGAAATCAGCAAAAAAACTAGTTTTAGTATTCATGACAATATTAACTGCCATCACGCTTAGCGCATGTTCAACTACAGGCAGCGGAAGTGGAAACAGCGGAGGCTGGTTCCATAACACGGTTGTAGAACCATTCGCTTCCTTAATACATGGAATGGCAATGATGTTTAACGGCAACTTTGGTCTTGCCATCATTTTGATTACACTTATCATTCGCCTCTTATTAATGCCGCTGATGTTAAGACAATACAAAAAGCAGCAGCATATGAAAGAGAAAATGGAAATAATCAAGCCGGAAATGGAACGAATCCAAAAGAAAATCAAAGCGACGAAAGACCAAAAAGAACAGCAGACCCTGCAGCGGGAAATGATGGATCTTTATAAGACACACGGTGTCAATCCATTATCAATGGGCTGTCTGCCAATGCTTATTCAGATGCCGATTTTAATGGGCTTCTATTACGCGATAAGAGGCTCGGAGGAAATCGCCAGTCATTCATTCCTTTGGTTTAATCTTGGCCATTCGGACCTGATTTTAACAGCTATCGCTGGTATTGTTTATTATTTACAATTCCGTGTTACGCAAAACACGATGACTGCTGAACAACAAAAACAAATGAAATTCATGGGGTTAATCTCCCCTATCATGATTGTTATGGTCTCTTTAAATGCTCCAGCTGCTCTTCCATTATACTGGACAGTCGGTGGTATCTTCCTTATCTTCCAATCAATGCTTGGACGAAAACTGTATCCGCCTGCAAAGATAGCTGAAAGCACAACAACAAAAGCTAAACAATAAGAAAAAAGCAGTACGGACAATCAGTCCGTCTGCTTTTTTTGTTGTTAACCAATCTGTCCTGCAATATAGCCTAGCCAAGCAAAAGCAATGCCTCCTCCAAAGGAAAGCAGCAGATACCAATAAAATATCCGTTTGTTTTCCCTCCACAACTGCACTGCCTCGACTGCCAATGTTGAAAAGGTGGTAAAAGCTCCTAAAAATCCTATGGCAAACAGCAGATGTACTATTTCATTTACATGAAGTCCTGACATTAAACCTAATAAAAAGGAACCAAATAAATTAATAGATAATGTAGCAACTGGCATATCAGCGGTTATTTTTGACTTTATGTATTGCATTAACCAGAATCGGCTTATTGCCCCGATAAATCCGCCAATGGCGACGGCACCAACCATATTAACCATGATTCTGTCCTCTTTCTGCCAGTTTTGACCCAGTTATCATTCCAATAAATGCTGCAGTTAGTCCGAGTGAGGTACTAGCTGCTATATATATAAATGCTTGAATGATTTTACCTGCTTGCAAAAGAGTCAGTGTATCAAGACTGAAGGTAGACAAGGTTGTAAACGAACCGATTATTCCTGTACCAATGGCTGTCGTAAGTGTAGGTGACATGCTCTTTTTTTCTGCAGCGAATTTAGTTAAGAAGCCGAGAAGAAAAGAGCCTAGAATGTTAATAGATAATATGTTTAACGGAAAACTTCCCTGTCCCATGCTGAATAAAAATCTTGCAACACTTCCGATAATTCCGCCGATGCCTACATATAGATAAATCATTTTATTTCCTTCTTTCCATTTAAAAAAGGAGAAAACATCAGCTGCTTTCTCCCTCCTGTTCACTCTTATAAATCTTGAAAATAATCCTTATAAAATCCGCCGACTTTGCCTGAGTTATCAACAATGAAGTAAAACTCGTCTGTTTCATTTTTAACTTCGTATGTTTGGCCTTCTGTTAACACTCTATTAACAATATACTTGCTTGCATCAGTATGTATGCACTTTACTTTTTTGACAGTATTTTTATCATTCCAAATTTCATGTATCAATTGATAAAGCCCCTTTCACTTATATACTACTTTAGTATATAGCCAGTAAGCCCTTAAACGCAACAAATCCTTAGCTTAAGACACTAAATTCTTTTCATTTTCCAAAAGAAAATAAAAGCTGCTTCGATTAAAAGTAAACCATTTTCCTGTCGAAACTTGTTGGAATGTTATATAGCATTGCTTATTTATCCAGTCCATTCTTTTAAATTCCATATATGAATATGTCTCATCTTCATGTTTAATAGTATATACTAGATTCTTCGCCTGTATATTCATCATATGACCTTCTTTCTATGATGTCTTATAATACATATATACCACTGGCAAATTGTCCGTTAAACATAAATAAGCCTATTTTTTATTTGTTCCATTTTGTAAAATTTGTCCAATCATGGCCCTCAATTTCATGAACAAGCATTTCTTCTTTATTGCACACATAGGTAAAGGCCTTGAGGGGCTTCTCATGTCCGTATACGTCCACCTCTGCTCTTATATAAAGACTGTCTGTGTCACCTGGTGTATAATCTTCAAATTCGTCCAGCAGATACAAGTCTGTTGCAGGCACTTCAAATACCTCACCAAGCACCTTTTCTTCTCCTTTGTCTAAACTCAAAAAGGGATATCCTAAACCTGCATCATACAATTTGCCGTAAATCCACATATTTTCAGCAATGCAAGGATAATTTGTCATCATATAGTGGTTGATCTGCTGCTTTCTTAAAGTACCGTATACAAAGAGATGGACTTTCACTGCATCGACCCTCTTCCTTTAGCTTAGCTTGGTATAACTTTAACGGTATAGCTTCTGTGTCTCGGTCCGTCAAATTCACAAAAATAAATGCCTTGCCATGTTCCTAAGCTTAACCGTCCTTTTTCTACTATCACAAGCTCGGATGCTCCAACTGTACTTGCTTTCATATGGGCCGCCGTATTTCCTTCCATATGCCTATCGCCGTTAACATTCCATGGATACACTTCCTCAAAACGGCGAATCATATCACGGACAACATCTGGATCAGCATTTTCATTTATCGTAATTCCAGCAGTTGTATGAGGGCAGTATACAACTATGATACCTTCCTTCATTCCATATTCGGTGACTGCTGCTTGAACCTCATCTGTTATTTCATAGAACATGGTATGCTCTTTTGTCTCCAGTCTTTTATGAATCATAGCCTGCTCCACCTCTCTTATTCTCTTTTTTGTTTATCAATAACTATAACATGTCTCATGTCCTAAATTCTAATAATGACGTTAAATTTATCCAACTGCAGGTTATCACTTTTCATTGTCTAAACATTGCGTTACTATAAATATTGTAAGAATATTCAATTCATTTATTTAGGGAGGATGCAAAATGAAAATTATGAGCAATGAACAGCTGATTTTTTCTTATCGAGATGCATTAAAGGCCGGAAATGAAGAGGAATGGATTCTTATTTTAAAGCAAGAAATGGACAAACGAGGACTTAATCCAATGATTATGGAATAGCAACAGAAAAGAGGATGCTTCTAATGAAGCATCCTCTTTTTATTAAGCTTCAAACAGTAAAGATTCTGGGTCTTCGAGCAATTGTTTAACTCTTGCCAGGAAGGTTACTGCTTCCTTGCCGTCAATGATGCGGTGATCGTACGAAAGAGCTAAATACATCATTGGCCTGTTTTCCATTCTTTCATTATCAATTGCAACGGGACGCATCTGGATTTTATGCATTCCTAAAATGCCGACTTGTGGGCCATTTAAGATTGGTGTTGACAGTAATGAACCAAACACACCGCCGTTTGTAATGGTAAATGTGCCTCCTTGCAGGTCAGACAGGGATAATTTGTTGTTGCGTGCTTTATCTGCAAATGTCAAAATATCACTTTCGATTTCCGCAAAATTTTTACGGTCTGCATCGCGGAGGACTGGTACAACTAAACCTTCATCTGTTGAAACAGCTATACCGATGTCATAATATTTTTTGAGGACTATTTCATCCCCTTGAATTTCAGCGTTTAAGAGCGGCGATTTCTTTAAGCAAGCTACAACTGCTTTAGTGAAAAAGGACATGAATCCAAGTTTTACATCATTTTCTTTTTGGAACTGATCCTTCCGTTTCTTTCGAAGGTTCATAATATTCGTCATATCCACTTCATTGAAGGTTGTAAGCATTGCTGTATTTTGCTGAACCTCCACAAGCCTCGAAGCAATAGTCTGCCTTCTGCGTGTCATTCGGACGCGTTCAGTCGGTTTTCCTGGATCTGCCTGTTTGGCCTGTGGTTTCTCCTTTTCTGTTGGAGCTTGTTGAACAGGCTGTTCTTTTTTGCGATCATGTTCGATAACATCATGAGCACGTAATCTTCCTAAAGGATCATTTGCTGAAACTTGAGTCAAATCAATGCCTTTTTCTCTTGCCAGCTTTCTGGCAGATGGAGATGCGATTGGATAGCTTTTTGCTTCTGGCTTATTTGGGCTCGGAGTTTCCTCTGCCTGAACCGAAGGCGTTTCTTTTGCTGTTGGTGTCTCTGTTACCGCTGCTGGATCTTCAGCTGGTTTGCTGCTTGTAACAGCATTTTCGGAAACGATGGCGATTGTTTCCCCGACTTGTACCGTATCGCCTTCATTCGCTTTTAGCTCCTGTAGAATACCGCTTTCCTCAGAGATGATCTCAACATTTACTTTATCTGTTTCTAATTCTACTATGTAGTCGCCTTTTTCTACATATTCACCTGTTTTCTTAAGCCACTGTGCCACGGTTCCTTCTGTGATTGATTCTGCTAGTTCTGGTATTTTAATCTCACCCATCTTAAAAATCCCCCTCTATTCAGTCCATGTCAATGCTTTATTAATAATTTTTGCTTGATTTTTGCGGTGAACAATTGGGTCCCCTTCAGCAGGACTTGATCTTCTGCGGCGTCCGATATAATCGAATGACACAGTATCTTGGAGCAGTTTTTTCACTCGTGGTTCCATGAAGCTCCATGCACCCATGTTTTGAGGCTCTTCTTGTACCCATCTGATTTCTTCTAAATTAGGATATTTTATTAAGATTTCCTTCAATTTATTCGCAGGAAACGGATAAAGTTCTTCCATTCGCACACTATGCACCCAATCGGAATTTTCCAGTTGCTTTATTCCTTGATGAAGGTCAATCGCTATTTTCCCCGTAGACAAGAGAATTCTCTTGACTGATTGAGGATTTTTACCGGTAAGTTCGTCCTCCACTACGGATTGGAAAGTTTCATTGCTAAAGGCACTTATGCTTGATGCTACATCAGCATTTCGCAACAGACTTTTCGGTGTCATGATTACTAAGGGTCTGACTTCTTCCTTATTCAGGATAGCTGCCTGCCTGCGCAAAATATGAAAATATTGTGCGGACGATGTCAGATTAGCGACTGTCCAGTTGTTCTCTGCCGCTGAACTGAGGAATCGCTCCAATCGGCCGCTGGAATGCTCCGGGCCTTGCCCTTCATACCCATGTGGCAACAGCATAACCAAGCCCGATTTTTGACCCCATTTCGCTCTGCCGGCAGATATGAATTGGTCAAATATTACTTGCGTAGCATTGGCAAAATCACCGAATTGCGCCTCCCAAAGAACGAGTGTTTCTGGTGCAAATACATTATAGCCATATTCAAAACCAAGAACTGATCCTTCAGACAGCGGACTGTTATGGACCGCGAAAGAAGCTTGAGCAGTTGATAACAAATGGAGCGGCGAGTACACTTTTCCTGATTCATTATCATGAAGAACGATGTTTCTATGGGCAAAAGTACCTCGTTCTGAATCCTGCCCCGACAAGCGAATCGGCGTACCGTCTTGAAGTATGCTGGCATACGCTAATGTTTCTGCCATTCCCCAGTCTATTTTGCCGTCTTCTATTGCAGCTTTACGGCGTTTTAGAATTTTTCCAAGCTTATCAAACACTTGGAAGTTTTCAGGAAACGAAATTAGTTCTTGATTGATTTCTTTCAGTCTATCAGCTGAAATAGTTGTATCAATCATTGGCAAATCTCTTTCAACAGAATTCGGCGGCAGTGCTTCTTCGTCCATTTCTTCCTTCGTCGGCACTTTATCATACGCCTGTTTTAGTTTAGCAACCACCTGGTTTTTGAAGCTTTGGAATTCTATTTCTGATAGAACCCCTTCATTTTGTAATTGACGGAAATAACTTGCTGTAATGGTAGGATGCTCTTTAATCTTTTTATACATCAATGGATTTGTTGTCATCGGCTCATCCATTTCATTATGGCCGTATCTTCTATAACCGATTAAATCGATAAGAAAATCCTTGTTGAACGCAGCTCTGTATTCACAAGCAAGCTTTGCAGCTTGGATGACAGACTCTGGATCATCGGCATTTACGTGAATAATCGGTATTTCAAATCCTTTAGCAAGATCACTCGCGTACCTTGTGGATCTTGAATCGCTGGATTCAGTCGTGAAGCCGATTGTATTATTTGCTATGATATGAATTGTGCCTCCTGTCCGGTAGCCTTTCAGCCCAGTCAGGTTAAGTGTTTCCGCTACAATTCCCTGGCCAGGAAATGCCGCGTCCCCATGAATAAGAATTGCTTGTGCCGATTGATGATTTTCCTCAGGGAAGCCTGGGGCTGTTCTATCATCTTGTGAAGCACGTGTAAATCCTTCCACAACTGCGCCGACAAACTCAAGATGACTTGGATTATTGGCTAGAGTTAATCGTACATTAGATGTGCTGCTTGCTTTAATTTGTCTGTTCAAGCCTAAATGATACTTCACATCACCAGTCCAGCCGAAGCTGATCCCGATAGAGCCTTCTGATGGTACAAGTTTCTTATTAGGAGCATGCTGGAATTCAGCAAAAATCATTTCATATGGCTTTTCAAGGACATGCGCCAATACGTTCAGCCTTCCCCTGTGCGCCATTCCGATATGTACATCTTTTGCCCCATTGACTACAGACTGGGAAATAATTTCGTCAAGCAATGGGACCATTGTATCTAGACCTTCAATCGAGAAGCGCTTTTGGCCGACAAATGTTTTATGTAAGAAATTTTCGAATTCCTCAACCTCCACAACTCGTTTTAAAAGCTTTTTCTTCAGCTCTTTTTTACAAGCAGTATTGAGGCTTCCTGATTCCACCTTTTTTTGCAGCCAGTTTTTTTCATTTATATCGTTCACATGATAAAATTCAAAAGCAATTTTTTTCATGTAAACGTCCTTTAAATAATTGACGACTTCATAGCCATTTTTAACTGTGCTCGGCACATCTTGACATAACAAGGACGCATCGATTTTTTCTAAATCTTCTTTTGTAAGCTGATAACGGGACAGATCGAACAATTCCTTTTCCCTATGTACATCTTCCAAAGGATAAATATCTGCAGCTAGATGACCGTAAGCCCTGATTTTATTCACTAATGTGACTGCTGCAATGACTTTTTCAATTTCCATTTGATTAGTTGAGGTTACTGCTGGTTTTTGTTCTGTGACTTCCTGTTCAATCGGAGAACCCCAAGTTGCGAAAAAATTCCGCATTTCCTCATCGACCGAATCAGGATTTTCTAAGTATTTGTCGTACAACTCCATCGCGACACCGAGATTTGGTCCATAAAATGCTGGCTGATAGGAGCTTTTACCACTAGCTGGCTTTCCCATGAAAATTTCCCTCCACCATAATTAGTAACAACTATATTCCCCATATGCTCGCCCTTTACACTTTTTCAGGCGCTTGTCTGATTAAAAATAAAACGTTTACATTTCTATTCTAACACGGTAAAGCGAACGTTACAAAAGATTTCCCCATTTTAATAGTAAAAATATTGTAAATTTTTTTCATAATATTTTTTATGACTCGAAAAACCTTTTATAATAATAATTATGCTAGGAATTTTAGGATAATGTACATTAATTTATTTGGTGTTTTAAAGTCTTTTTATCTAAAAAAATACATTTGCCCAAAGACGAAAATAAACTATTTTCTAACTTGATCTGACTTTTATAGCCAAGTTCATTTTCTCTAAGATTTATAAATATTTTACTTAAACCGAAACAAAAAAACCGACTAATATGCGACAGTTTTAAATTCGCATATTAGTCGGTTTATCTAAGACTGTAGACACACTCCATTAGAATAGTTGATCAATTTCAGTTGTTTTATTTCGGTTAGTATACAAGCTTCATTATATTGATCACTGCAGCAATTTGTTTATTTTGATACGGATGGAGAATCAGGCAGTGAAATAACTACTTTTGTGCCCTCCCCGAGCTTGCTGTCAATATGAATTGTTCCTTGATAATAGTCGATAATTTTTTTGGCAATTGCTAATCCGAGTCCTGTGCCGCCGCGCTCTCTGCTGCGCGCTTTATCGACCCTGTAAAAACGGTCAAAAACTTTATCACGCTCTTCGTTGGGAATTCCAATTCCTTTATCGCTTATTTCCAAGCAGAACTGCTTGTCCTTTTTTGCTGTGGAGATAGTAATTTCTTTCACAGTTCCAGAATATTTAATTGCATTATCAATCAATATCGTGAGGATTTGCTGAAAATGCTGCTCAGCAACGCCAGTTAGCTCGTTAGACTGGAGATTAATATGAAACTTGAAATTACTGTGAAGCATCTGGAAGTCCTTGACTGCTCCCTTAATAATCTCCTCCACCTGATCTGGTGACATTTCATTTTCAAGACGTGTTTGATCCAATCTAGTCAAATCAAGCAAGTTAAGAACAAGTTTTTTTAGTTTTTCTGTTTCATCAAGCGATGCCTTCAAAGATTCCTCCAATATTTCTGGATTATGTTTGCCCCATCTGTTCAGCATAGAAAGATGACCTTCTAATATAGAAATTGGGGTGCGCAGCTCATGAGATGCATCCTCAACAAATTGCTTCTGTGCTTGAAAGGACAGCTCAATTCGATCCATCATATGATTAAAAATTGTAGATAGTTCGGCGATCTCGTCTTTTTGCGGGTAAACTGGCATTCTTTCTTTAAAGCCAGCGCTCTTTATCTTCTTCATTGTATTCGTCATAATACTCAATGGTTTAAGGAGTTCCCTTGATAATAAATAACCGATAATGGCACTGATCATGATTGCTGCAAACGCAAACAGCATCATCGCAAATGCCAGATGCTTCATTACGAGTTTATAGGAGTCAAGCAGCCTGATAATTTCTACTTCCCCAGTAAAGTTCTCTCCCTTTAATGGGTAACTGTAAACTAATGATTGCTCCTCGCCGATGGAAATGTACTTCAGCTCTTGTTTATTATCAATAATATCTGGTTCTAGTATGGGAAAATCTCCGTTAAGATGAGAGATAATCACATTCCCATTATCATCAACCACTCGAATAAGCTGATTTTTTGTGTTCAGCTTTTCTAATGTCGCCAAACTGTTTTTGACAGCAGCTTCACTAATTGACTCATCCTCTGATTCCAAGTATGCGACAAACTCATCCATTGTTTGTCTGACGTCATTTTCTTCCTGGTTCATCAGCCAAGTTGAGACCGTATGGAATTCAAAAAAGGTGAAAATGCTGTATGTCAAAAAAATGCTGGTTGACAATCCAAGCGTTAGTTTCCATTTCCATGGAAGGAGAGATAGTTTTTTCACGATATTCATCTCATCACATACCCTATTCCTCTGACTGTTTCAATGTATTGTTCCTGCCCTGTCGGATCAAGTTTATTACGTAAATATCTAACATATACATCAATGACATTTGTCTCGACTTCCGATTCATATCCCCAAATTTTATTCAAGAGCACATCCCTTGTTAGTACGATATTTATATTGCTCATGAACATGCTGAGAAGGTCATATTCTCTTTTTGTTAAGGCAATGATTTCATTTCCTTTTTTAGCGATATGAGATTCCAGCTCAAGAACAATATCCTTATATGTAAGAACAGTCATTTTTTGTATCGGTTCAGCCTGCTCGCTTGCAATATTTTCTATTCTTCTGAACAATGCCCGCAATCTTGCCAGAAGCTCTTCAATAGCGAAAGGTTTGACCAAATAATCATCTGCACCACTGTCTAAACCAGAAACCCTATCAAGCACATTATCCCTTGCTGTAATCATTAAAATCGGTGTATTTTTTACTTGCCTGATTCTCCTGCAAACCTCCATCCCGTTCAACTCCGGAAGCATTAAATCAAGAAGGATAACATCCCATTGTTCTGCAATCGCTTTATTCAAACCGCTTCTTCCATCTGCACAAACCTCTGTATGATAACCTTCATAATTTAGTTCAAGCTCAATAAACCGAGCAAGGTTTTTTTCGTCTTCAATAATAAGAATTCTCTTCATTTACATCACCCACATCCTAAATTAAGCATATTTCTAGTTTATCACGCAATGTATAAAGACAAAAAGTTTGCAGGTCTTTCGTATACAAAAAGAAGGAGCGGGATGTGTCCCACCCCGCCTCTTAATAATTATCTTATCATTTATTTCGTCTAGACATAAATGTGTCTTTTATTGCATGTGAAATACCAACAATTTGTACCCCAAACAATGAAGCAGCAGTCAAGGATGAAAAAATAATCATCGCATATCGAAATACCATCACTTTTCCTCCTCTTTTTCGTAGTGTAGGATTTACTCTTAAAACCCTATATCCAAGTTGTATATGTTTCTCTTGTTTTTAAATTACACCCCTATTTGAAAAATCGAATGAGAGAAACATTAAAAATACATTAGAACGCGTTTTCAGCTGAATATTTTTTTAAAAAATACGAAAGCTACTAATCGAACCAATTGGAGCGTCCTTTTTAGGACATGCTTAGAGAGAACATGGAGGGAAAAAAATGAATGTTGGAAGAGCGGTTGAAATCATGAATGCTGGTGATATTGTTCATGTCAGTTATAAAGGCGAACAAATTTTTATTCAAAATGTCGATGAAGATACAAGAACGGCAAGAATTTATACGAAAAGCAATCCAGATCAAGAATTAGAAGTGGATATTCTCCAGCTAATTGAAGAGCAATAAATACCTTTTTATTCAAAAAATAATGAAAAACCCAAATAATTGTTGCAATTAAGGAAAAGGTATAGTAAATTTAATTCAAATTACATAAGTATTTTCTTATCAAGAGAGGTAGAGGGAATGGCCCGAAGAAACCTCAGCAACCTTCAGCTTGTTTGCCAAGACTGAAAAGGTGCTAAGTCCATCAAGCATTACTGCTTGAAAGATAAGAAGAATGGCCATAATGATAACACATTACGTCTTCTTCTTATTTTAGGAGGAGACTTTTTTATTGCTCAAATTAGGTTCCCCTTCTCCCTATTTCCTTGTAAGAATAATACTCTTAGTCAATATCAAACTATTTAAAATAGATTATTTATTTTAAATAGTTCGGGAAACAAGAAGGAGTGTATTAATAATGTATGATGTAGAAACTAAATTAGCCCAAATAGGCAACAGAAGCGAAAAAACAACAGGAACTGTCAACCCGCCAGTATACTTTTCAACGGCTTTTCGACATGCTGGAATCGGTGAATCCACTGGATATGATTACACACGCACAGGCAATCCGACGAGAGAAATTCTCGAGCAGGCAATTGCTGACCTGGAAGACGGCGACCGCGGTTTTGCATGCAGCTCAGGTATGGCTGCTATTCAAACAATTTTATCTTTATTTCAAAGCGGTGATGAATGGATTATTTCTAAAGACTTGTACGGGGGAACTTACCGTCTGCTTGAACAAGGGTTTAAAAAATGGGGCCTTCGATGTTGTTATGTAAATACTTCAAGTATTGAGGACATTGAAGCAGCTATAACAGAAAACACAAAAGCTATTTTCATAGAAACACCTACTAATCCTCTAATGGAAACAGCCGATATTGCAAAAGCAGCAGAACTCGCTAAAAAGCATAATGTTCTGTTGATTGTGGATAACACTTTCTATACTCCCCTAATCCAACAGCCAATTCGCCTGGGCGCAGATATTGTCATTCATAGTGCCACTAAGTATCTTGGCGGACATAATGATGTACTTGCAGGATTGATTGTAGCCAAAGGCGACGAAATCTGTCAGGAACTTGCCTTGCATCATAATGCTGCTGGTGCTGTATTAAGCCCATTTGATTCTTGGTTGTTAATGCGCGGAATGAAAACATTGGCGCTTAGAATGGAAAAGCATGAAGAAAATGCAAAAGCACTTCAATCTTTCCTAAAAAATCATGACGCTGTACTTGATGTTTTGTATCCGGGGCGCGGCGGGATGATTTCTTTCAGAGTCCAGGACGAAACATGGGTTAATCCATTCCTGCAAAACCTTACATTAATCTCATTCGCTGAAAGCTTAGGCGGTGTTGAGAGCTTTATCACGTATCCTGCCACTCAAACACATGCCGATATTCCAGAAAAAATCAGACTTGAAACAGGTGTCTGCAACCGTCTGCTTCGTTTCTCAGTCGGCATTGAAAATGTTGATGACTTAATCAAGGATCTGGATAAAGCCTTTACGATTGCCAAGGAGGTAACAAAATGAGCGAACAATACTCTTTTGAAACAAAACTGCTTCACAACAAGCATAAATTCGATCCAGCAACTGGTGCAGTTAGTGTGCCAATCCAGCATGCTTCCACTTTTCACCAGCAAGAGATTGACAGTTTTGGAAAATATGATTATGCAAGAAGCCTTAACCCAACAAGAGAAGCGTTAGAAGAGATTATTGCAGATTTAGAGGATGGTACTAAAGGGTTTGCATTTGCATCGGGAATGGCTGCTATATCCAGCGCCTTCCTCCTCCTTTCCCAAGGGGACCATGTTCTAATTTCTGAAGACGTATACGGCGGTACTTACCGTATGGTAACAACCGTGCTAAACAGATTCGGCATTGAACATACATTCGTTGATATGACAGATCTTGCTGCAATCGAAAATGCGGTTAAGCCTAATACCAAGGTGTTTTATATTGAGACTCCTTCCAATCCGCTCATGAAAGTCACTGACATCAAGGCAGTCAGTAAGCTGGCAAAACAAAATGGAGCTTGGACATTTGTCGATAATACATTCTTAACACCAGCTTTGCAAAAGCCATTATGTCTCGGTGCAGATATTGTTCTGCACAGTGCAACAAAGTTTTTATCCGGCCACAGTGATGTTATTGCTGGTCTTGCAGTAGTTAAGGATGAAGAGCTCGGCAAACTTCTCGGCTCTATCCAAAATTCCTTCGGAGCGGTACTGGGGGTTCAAGATTGCTGGCTGTTAATGAGGGGACTAAAAACATTGCATGTCCGCATGAAGCATTCATGCGAGGCTGCCAATGAAATCGCCTCCTATCTAAACAATCATTCTGCCATTAAGAAAGTCTATTATCCTGGCTTTACTGATCATCCGCAATACGATATCCAACAAGAGCAAGCAACAAGTCCTGGTGCAGTATTCTCGTTTGAGCTTCACAGCGAGGAAGCGATGCGCACTTTTGTGAAAAATGTTGAACTGCCTGTATTTGCAGTAAGCTTAGGAGCTGTTGAGTCCATTCTCTCCTATCCGGCTAAAATGTCCCATGCAGCAATGGACCCAACAGCTCGCGAAGAAAGAGGAATCAGCGATGCCCTTCTACGCCTGTCTGTAGGCTTAGAAAATCCTCAAGATTTAATCGCAGATTTTGAAAAAGCATTAAAGAAAACAGCAGAACTTCATTATATTTAATTTAAAATTCAGGACTTCACTGTCCTGAATTTTTCCCCTTTACAGCCTATTAGGAGGAAAATTTTGATGATTCGAAAGCTGTCAAATCAAGACCATCAAGAAGTGATACATTTCTTAAATCAAGATCCATCTTTGAACTTATTCATTATTGGTGATATAAAAGGATTTGGATATGAGACTTCCTTTCAGTTTTTATGGGGAGAATTTTCAAACTCACGCCTTAAAGCTGTCCTTTTGAAATTTTATGACAGCTATATAATCACTACTCAAGGATGATGATTTTGCTTCAGATGCTTTTGCCTCCCTGTTAGAATCAACAAATGACATGATAAGTTGTCTGGTAAATCAAGTCTGAAACATCCGATTCAGCTATGATTGTTGCTGTCTGTACGCATAAGAATTATCGCGGCAAAGGTTATGCAACGGAACTTCTGACAGAAATCGTTAGTTATCTCCTCCGTGAGAAGCAGAGCGTCTGTTTATTTTATGATAATCCTGATGCAGGAAGAATTTATAGAAAGATCGGGTTTAACGAAATTGGTTTATGGACGATGCACCGTTAAGCAAACCCTGATAAAACACAAAAAAGACGACCTCCCGTTAGGAATAAGGAGATCGTCTTTTTAGTCTAGAAAAATATTACTTATGTCCAAATACTTCGATAAAGTTTTGGTAATTTGCTTCCACTCTTTTGACTTAATATCAATAAAACTGTATACATAGCTTTTATTAGTCGTTTTTAGCTGAATGGTATAGAGGCTCTCTCTTCCATATGCTTCCTCATTGCTTTCCCAATCCCATAGCTTTAATTTATAAAGATCCTTTTTCAAGTCTGAATAAGAGAAATACGGAAATAGGATATCCTTTGGAACAAAGTTTTGATTATCAGAAAATAAAGTCCATGACTGAATATGATAAATCTCAAAAAGGAAGTCCACTTTTAGTCTGTAAAAATGATTTCCTTTTTTCACATCCAATGTAATGTGGCTTATTTCTTTCTCAGGATGAATTGATACGATATTATTATGAACGGAAAACAAGTCTTTTTTGCGACTGATCACCGATTTAACTGAGGAAAGCTGGATTTCCTTGCAGTTATCGACTGAATTATTAGATGATGACACCATCTTTTCATAAATGGTGCTAATAGGTATTGGACCATTCTCCTCCAAAACCTCAATGATTTTTTCATACATATTGCCCATTACAGATTCCTCGCTAGATTTATATGACGTTATTCCTTCAGAAAAAACTCTCTTTCTAGTATAACAAAAGAATGGTGGATGCCAACATTAAATTCATACTTTCCATCAACAACAATTCACTCATTAAACTGTGTCATTCTCTAGTGAAATAAGCTTGTTCAACTCTAAGAACACAGCTGATGCCATCTCCTTGTAGCCACTTGCATTCAAATGGATACCGTCTTCGCTCATAAAATTAGAAATATCTCCTGCCATTTCCAAGTAGGAACGGACATCAATAATAACAACGTCATGCTGCTCTGCCAGTTTTTGCAGCTGTCTGTTATACAGTCCATGCCAATGTTCAATCCCCCCGCAAAGGCTGATCCAATGACTGATGGAATTTCCATATTTGCTTGCGAGAAACTTGTAGTATCTTACTGGTTCCAGTGGCGGCAATGTTAAGATGACAGGTATGATATTGGATTCCTGCGCTTTAAGGACTATAGTTTTTACGTTCTCCGCATAATCATGTAGCGGCACAATTGGTATATGCTCCGTATTAGGAAACTCGGCAACCTCGTCCCATTTAAAGTTGCAGTCATTACCCCCTACACTTATCAAGACATAGTCCGGTTTTTCGTAAAGAACATCCTTATTTAGACGTTTTATTAGAGAAGTGGAGTTGTCATTGAAGACCCCTTTATTAAGAACAATTAGCTCTTCCTCTGTATAATTAGTATCTGCGTGTAAGAGACTGTTGAGGTTTGAGGGATAATTATCCTTTAATATACGCGGTCTTCCTTTCACAAAGGTCACACCTCTTGTCAAACTGTCGCCAAAACAGATGATTTTCATTTGTTACCCCTGCTTTCTGTCCATCCTTGCTGCTGATGAGGTTAAATTTAAAAGTATACTTTATATTATAGCAAGTACATGCATGAGGAGTTAAATACATTCGCCTAATTTTTGTAAATTAGTACATGTATAATCTATATTAGCGATGTACAAAAAGGAAAGAACAGGGAGTATACATCCCTGTTCTTAAGCATTAGAAGTTAAAGTTATCTGGATCTGGGCCTACTCGTTCATTCTTGTTAAGCTCATTGATTTTGTCGATGTCTTCTTTAGTTAAATCAAAATCAAAGATGTCGGCATTTTCAATGATTCTGTGCTCTTTAATGGACTTCGGTATTGTTACAATATCATTTTGCAGATCCCATCTTAAGATAATTTGGGCTGTAGACTTATTATACTTTGCAGCAATTTCAGCAAGAACAGAATTATTAAGAAGCTTTCCTTGGGCAAGTGGCGACCAAGCCTCCACGACAATGCCTTTTTCTTTACAGAAATTGCGCAGCTCAACTTGGCTAAGTAATGGATGAAGCTCAATTTGGTTAACCATTGGCACTACTTCAGCCTCTTCTAACAGATCTTCTAAATGATGCTGATGGAAATTGCTGACTCCAATCGCTTTCACCTTTCCATCTTTATACAGCTCCTCAAGAGCCTTCCAAGTTTCTTTGTACTTCCCCTTAACCGGCCAGTGAATTAAATACAGATCAATATAGTCGAGCCCTAGCTTTTGGAGGCTTGTTTCAAACGCTGCTAATGTAGATTCATAGCCTTGGTCTGCATTCCATACTTTAGTCGTAATAAACAAATCTTCCCTGTTGACGCCAGATTCTTTGATGCCTTGGCCAACACCTTCTTCATTCTTATACGCAGCCGCTGTATCAATGCTTATGTAACCTGCTTTAATTGCTGCTTTTACAGAATCGATAACCTCTTGACCTTCTTCAACTTTAAAAACACCTAAACCGAATATTGGCATTTCTACCCCATTGTTAAGCTTAACGGTTGTTTGTAAGTTCATCCCTGATTCCTCCTTATATGTATGATGATATTTTCTCATAATATCTGCGTTGAATAAAGTATTTTGCTTTACGAAATACAATCAAAAATTCACTTTTTTATCATGCCAAAAAAATACCCCCTGTATACTTTAAAAATATACAGGGGGGTATGCTTATCTTAATAATTTTTTAAACGGATTTTTCCATTCCATCAGCAGAGCATTATTTAAGGAATCCTCATCTTCTAGATAATCCTGCAAAACAGCTACAGGAGTCCTCCCGCATCTCAGCAAAAAGGAAATGACAGGATCTTTCTTTTCACCTGCAATAACATCCTTTACATATTCCTCAGGACTCAGCTGATCGGCCCACTTGCGGTATCCTGGCATTCGGCCTCCACCAAGAAGACGGTCTAAATTCTTTTCAATAACAATCTGGTACATGCAATGCATCATCACTTTTCCTAATCCAAGAGAACGATAGGCTGGACGTATGCTTATATCAACGATATAAAGGCTATTTCCATCTGGATTATGTGTTGAAATATTTCCATCATCCGTTACGTCACTCCAAGTATGTTTGGGATGATTTTTATCATATTCTACACATAAAGAGGTCAGTGAACCTGCTAATACGCCGTCCACCTCGACACAGATTGCTCCATCTGGAAATATAGCTAAATGATTCGTCAACTGTCCCTTCGTCCACCATAAGTCTGACGGAAACGGAGGGGGGAAACATTCTTGCTGGATTTTAATCAGTTCATCAAAATCTGCTTCACAATAATTACGAACCTGGCATTTCTTAGGTTTGTTTCCTTCATATATATAAAAGCTGCTGCTGTAATACATATCAGCCTTCAATTGTTTCCCAATCTGTATAAATATCTGTACGTCTGTCTCTCCAAGTTGTTACAGACCCTTTTGCACGAACCTCATAAAGAAGCGAAAGGTCAAGATCTGCAGTGATGACCATATCATCATTCAGTTCGCCCTCTGCCATAATCCCTTTTGGAGGAAAAGGAATATCATTAGGCGTAATGACAGCCGCCTGGCCAAAATTTGCACGCATAAAATCAACATTCGTTAAAGAGCCAACAGTTCCTGTTACAACTACATATACTTGGTTTTCAATTGCTCGTGCATGACATGTGTAGCGCACACGATGGAAGCCATGGCGATCATCTGTACAAGATGGACAGAAGATAACATCAGCACCCTTTGCTCTCGCCATGCGAACAATCTCTGGAAATTCTATATCATAACATGTCAAAATCGCGATTTTACCTTTATCAGTATCAAATATACGGAAGCTGTCGCCTTTTTCCATATTCCATTCATCTACTTCTGTCGGAGTGATATGAAGCTTAGCTTGCTCCTCTATTTTTCCGTCAGGATAAAATAAATGGGCGACATTAAATAATTTGTCATCCCTGCGAATAACATGAGTTCCACCGATTATATGCATGCCAGTTTGTACAGCAAATGTTCGGAACAGATTTTGGTACTGTTCTGTAAACCCGGGCAACTCATTGATGGTTAACGGGTTTTGACCGTCACCCATTGACAATAATTGTGTTGTGAAAAATTCAGGAAACAAAACAAACTCAGCACCATATTCCTGTGCCGTTCGAACGTAATGTTCACATTGCTTAGCAAAATCTTCAAATGACTTAATGTTTTTTAGCATATACTGCACGGCAGAAACTCTTATTTTCATCTTCCATCTCCCTTTAACAGAAAAATTTTTTGAACTTCATTAGAAAGTTACAAGAATTGATTATGCGTCATTTTTTGTAAGTTTTCAATAGTTTTGCATCAGTTTTTTTATATTTTATCTAATTTAGCATAAATCGTTCCAGAAAAAAATAAAATGGAAAATTCAGGTCAGATTATCTTTTTAACATTACTCACCATTTCATGATATAATGGATATATATTACAGAAAAATAAATAAATAACAGCTGGATGATTGATGGAATCAACAAGGAGGGCTTACTATTAAATACTTGCTTTGGGGATTGCTTTTTTTCTTTTTATTGGAGGAAACCATTATTTTTAGTGTAAAACGCTATTTATATGGTCCAGCAAAATGGGAGTTGTTTTTAAAACAGCGATTATTGCACTTTCGCAGAAAAAAAAGACCAGAGAATCATGCAGCCTGACCTTGTTACATAGCAAACCCAAGAGTTTTCCTCTTGGGTTCTTTTTTATATCATTCATTAATTTCTTTAAGCGACTTGTCGGCAAGCTGGTAAATGGTCATATCGTCCATGGGAGGGTTATGCAATCCTGCCCGCACATCACGATAATATCTTTGAAGTGGACTGCTGGCTGACAGACTCCTTGCACCTGCAATGCGCATAGCCAAGTCAACTACTTCAATCGCTGTGTTAGTGACAAAATGCTTTGCTGCGCTCATTTCTGGGACTAAGGTTTGCTGCTCCTCTTTCGTTGCCTCATCCCATTTTTTGCTGACAGAATATAAGAAATGCTTAGCGGTCTGCATTTTCAATTCCATCTCTCCAATTTTTGTACGCACATTAGGAAGTTCGCTGATTGTTCCTGTAATGCTGTTCGGCGAGTGAGCTTTAGCAAATTTGACTGCCTCTATCTGTGCTGCTCCCGCTATACCTAAATAACAAGCAGGGATATGAAGAAGCCATGGGTTAATTTTTCTTGCTCCACCAAGTTTCTCTACTAAATACCGGCTTTCAATTACTGCATCCTCAAAATATACATCATGGCTGCCTGTTCCTTTTAAAGCAATACTGTCCCAAGTTTCTTCAATCCTTAAGCCTGGATTTTCTCTTGCAATTAAAAAATTGGCCACCTCGTCTGTATCCTTAATAGAGGCACTGACAATGAAGTAGTCTAACATCGGCGACATCGATGTAAATGATTTTCTTCCATTAATTACCCAAGTATCTCCGCGTTGTTCTGCTGTTGTTTGCGGTTTTCCTCCCCTTGTCGGACTTCCTGTCTGCGGCTCTGTGGCAGCACTGTTAACAAGAGCACCAGCCTTAATCTCTGTATACATTTCATCAAGGAGGGATGGATCCCAGTTGTTTTCATACATATTGCGGATAACACCCATATGCCAGCCAATCGACAATGCTGTGGAACCATCTCCAATAGCAATTGCTTCTTGCAGCCGCACCATTTCATATACAGATATCTCCTTGCCGCCGTATTCTGCAGGCACTGTTAAGTAAGTATAGCCGTGTTGCTTAAGCTCACTAATATTTTCATATGGGAAAGTTCCGTTTTCATCTACATCTCTTGCTCTTTTGGAAAATTCCTCTGCCAACCTTCCCATTGCTTCAAGTCTTTCGGTAAGTTCTTCCATCTGTGAAAAATTCCAAGGCACCTTATTTCAGCTCCCACACTTATTTTTCGTTTATGTACTGACCTTTAAGTCCATTTTCTCTACTTTTTATTATAAAGGACTCCTAGTCACTTGTATACGAAACTGCCCGAGCACTTAATTTGAGAGCAGGGCTTCCTAATAAGTGGTGAACCAAAGAATACGCTGGAGGCGGTACAGCAAGTAACGGAATGCAGGGAGTTCTTCTTCCGTGCTGTAATTCTTTGTATATTCTCCGTCTTTATTAGACCAAAGCTTATCAAAATAACGTTCTGTTTCTTTCATTATATCTGTATTAGGCGCAGCTGCTATTTTAATATTTGTTTCCAGATTTAAATCATGAAGATTTCGTCTTGTATAGTTGGCAGATCCTGCAATAATAACATTTTCCTTGTTTCTTTCTATAAGCATCAGCTTAGAATGATATTGTTCCATACCAGTGTTATACCATCTTATCCTAATATGATTATTACCTTTTTTAATCAGCTCTGCTGAGGTTGGTACATTTGGAAGTCCCGCTTTTTTATTACCGAAGGAGTTTTGGTTTGGATCGAGAATCAGCCGGATATCCACATCTCGTTCCGCTGCTGCAATCAGTTCATCCATTACCGGCCTGTCTGCAAGATATAGCATGCCTATCGAAATCGTATCACCTTTCTTAGTGTTATAAATTTCTTTTAACACATGTTTGGCAATTTTACCTTCTGTCAGGAGCTGCAGTTTTACATCGCCTTTTTCTTTTGTCCTTTTCATCGCAGGAAAAGTTGTCTCGTCCATCAATCTATATACACTTTCCTCTGTTTCCAACAGATCGTTAATAATATTCCCTTTTACTACATAAGCAATATTCGAATGATAGCCACTTGCATTATGGATATTCCCAGACGAAATCATTGCTGATTTATCGGTAATCAGCACCTTGCGATGATTTGCTTTTACATTCAGTAAGTTTAAATAAGACCTTAAGCTTACATCAGGACCGCTATCTGCTAAGAGATTAGGGAGATGACCATTATCGCCGTGTCCAAACCACTTCATTGTCATCCTCCAAAAAGCAGAGTACAACGGGTTTGAATCACGCATACTTTCCATATTCGTTTCTACAACTTGCGCGCCGATAGATTTTAGTTTGTCCAGTTCCGGAGATGGATAGGAATAATAAGTTGTATTAACTGGATCAGTTATGAAAATCAATTTAATAGCAGGATTTTTTTGTTTCTTCTCAACCAGCTTGTCCAAAAACGCTTCTGCAATTTTCGGATATGTTTGATCATCATTCGTATCACTATTAAACAAAAACATATCAATCACTATAAATTGTTCTGCTTTGTCTATCTGATCAAGCATGCGTGCTAATATTTCCTGATCGAGCTTCCGATTTCCTTTTCCATCCTTATATGTCGTATCCTCAAGAAACTCTATATCTTTATCCTCCACTAAGTGTATCTCACCTTCATACGAAATTCCTTGCGGCAACGGCTTGAGGGTATGATAGATTAATACGCTTATGTATACGGCAAAAAATACGACAAGTAAATTTACTGCCAGCCTCTTTTTTGTTATTCTCATTTTCAGTCCCCCAAGTACAAAAAAATAATAATACTCTTTTCCCTTATATAACAGAGATAAACACAATCACTGGAAGATTTTTTCGAAAAAAATGTGAGAATTTCTAAATACGTGGTACAATATCCATATACATAGAATGAAGGAGAGTTAGCATTGATCATTGCCATTTTAATTATTTTAGCCTATCTGATAGGATCCATTCCTTCCGGTTTAATTATTGGTAAGGCTTTTTATAATATAGATATAAGAGAACATGGAAGCGGAAACCTAGGTGGTACGAACTCGTTTCGCGTCCTAGGTAAAAAAGCAGGGTTTGTCGTAACTTTTTCAGACATCTTAAAAGGAACGCTTGCAACTTGTCTTCCCCTATTGCTTGGACTGTTCACAGATATAAACGTCGGTGTTAATCCGTTAATTTTTGGAGTCGTAGCAGTAATCGGTCATATGTATCCACTATTTGCAGGCTTTAAGGGCGGTAAGGCTGTCGCAACATCTGCAGGTATTCTACTTGGGCATGAGCCGCTGTTGTTTATTATTATCATGGTTGTGTTTTTCCTGTGCCTGTACTTATCAAAGTACGTTTCCCTATCATCCATGATTGCTGGCGCTGCAGGTTTGGTTTACTCGATTATCCTTTGGGATGACAAGCTTCTGATTGCCATCCTTGCGATTTTAACTATATTTGTCGTATATCGACATCGGGCTAATATTAAACGAATCATGAATAAGACGGAACCTAAAATTACCTGGCTGTAAATAAAGTTCTATTAAAAACCATCCTGAGCGATGGTTTTTTTCTTTTTTCTGACATATCTTGATTAATTTCGTCATAAAGTTTACTAACTAATAAGAAAAGGACGGATGAACTCTATGTTAGATAACCATAAACTTTCTTGCCATCCTCACAAAACAGCAGCTGGTTATGCACATGAAATTAAAAATCCAATAAGTGCTGTCCGTGGATTCCTGCAGCTTCTTGCCAATCCTGATTTACCAGATTTAAAAAGATCCCTTTACACTGAAATTGCGATTGAAGAATTGGACCGAGCAAACAATCTTCTCCATGAAATGGTGCATCCTACCCCTCCTGCCTCCTGCCAGCAAGAACCTACAGACATCAAAGAAGCCATCTCTAAAACCATGCAAATATATGAGCAAGCAATCCAAAATAAAAACCTCCAGATTGATGCTATTTTTGTTAGTGACTTTAAAGTGCAGTTACCCAAACAGCAGCTGGCACAAGTACTGACAAACATACTAAAAAATGCGATTGAAGCAAGTTATGAGAATGGCCGCATTCTTA